>Ga0100392_1004310_pt1 | contig 12773 bp, 8 predicted proteins | sample CryGeymeta201516_FD_81548 | JGI IMG/M metagenome (GOLD analysis project Ga0100392, IMG submission 81548) | Groundwater microbial communities from Crystal Geyser aquifers in Utah, USA - Crystal Geyser metaG 2015-16 | ecosystem: Environmental > Aquatic > Deep subsurface > Groundwater | place: USA... | reverse complement strand
TATCCGATTTCTCCCGATGTGTTCCTGTTTCTGAGTGGGAGACGGGATGGGGCATTTCGGGTCATTCCGGTGACGTCGGCTTCGGGTCTCCTTGTCTCACGTTCCCTTCGGCTGGCTCTGAACTGCTGTACCTGGTACTGTGCATCAGTGGTGGTGCTCGTACTTGTTAACTGTAATAATTATAATAGTACGAAAATAATGAGTAGCTAGACTAGTAGACTAGACCTACTCGGAGTGTGAATTTAAAATAAATAAATGGAAAGGCCTCCCATGTGTTATGCATCATGCCTAGCGGACCATAATAGTCGTAGCAATACATCGACAAGCCATCAAGCTAGCTTCTCATAAATAACAGTAGACAGCTTCTATCTCGCCCGTTCTTTCGGTCGAATATCAGGAGGGTAAGTAGAAGCAACAAGTGACGAGTGAGTGTTTATCGTCATTGCATCATTGCCGCGAAAGATAATTACAGTACGAGGTTCCAGCAACGCATTATCATCATCATCATCATCATCAACATCATCATCACCAAGAAAAAGGGAGCGAAGCGCAGAGGAATCAATATTCCTTCCAAAAATGCCGTCTCTGTCGTCGACCTCAGCACTGCTTTCATCACTTCCACCACAACCGTGGGGCACTCGATTCCTCGACAATTTGAGATTGATATCGCCCATTGCGTGGTACGGTCTGGCACGAAATGCTGCCAAGAGTCCCTTTGTGGACGTTCATTGGGAGGTACTGGTTCGAGGGCTTTTTGGCTTTCTGGTACCGCTACTAGTAATCATTGTGTCGAAACACCTGATACAGCAATCCACTCCGATGGCACGGGGAAATATTGTCTCTAGCTACCTGCTATCACCTTGGGCCTGTCATTGTTTCTTTTTTACAATGCTGAATCCCTTTCATCAATTGCGCCAAGCTGGAATGCATCAGCTTGCATTTCGTGCCGAGCCGTTGCCAGAAGCTGTCACTGTCCTGCAGGATGCTGTGGCACAGTCCAGAGCCATTCGACATCGAAGGTACGATCTCTATCTTCCACCACCTGTGAACAACAATAGCCGTGATAGGAAGAAAAAGGTAAAAGGAGGAACCATGGGCGAACCAAAGGCAATACTCCTTATTCCAGGAGTGGGGGTTGATCATGCATCCTATGCACCAGTAGCGGTCAAATTGGCAACTGGTGGCTATCACGTTGTCATCCCGTCATTAGAACCCTTCAGGTTGGCGCAACCATTTCTTGGAGCCGACTGGTTTTCTATGCGGCGCATTATGCGGCACGTCCAGCGTCAGCTGTCCACAGATCTGCACTGGACGCTGGCAGGTCATTCGGCAGGATCCTTCGCGGCCATGGCTCTGGCGTACAAAATGCACGCTCAGGCAAACAGCGCAACGAAAGCTAACAATTTACACGTATCTTCCAATTTGATCATGTGGGCTTCCATGTACCTGCTGCCGTACATGACATCTCTTAAAATGACTAATATTCGGATGCTCTTGATACAAGGGGACTGTGATGCATTACTGGAATTGACCATGAACGCCAAAAGTGGATTTGAAGAAGAGTATTTGCCCGCTCAAAGCCGGTTGGTTGTCATTCGCGGGGCGACACATGCAGGTTTTGCCAGCTATAAATCCACAATAATAGAATCTGGAAGGATATCACAAGAGAAACAGCAACAAAGGGCTTGCCGAGAGACTCTGAAATTCCTCCAAGGAAAAGACCAGAAAGATAGCAACAACAACAACAACGACATGACGAGAACGACAACGAAATTCCTCTAGTAACTAGGTCACATTTTTCTTACAATCTCAGCATTCTCGTTGTGTTTCGCGCATTGTTATTCTCCGCATAGTTTTCAACAAGGGTTTCCATTCCTCGTGGTTTGCATGGTCGGGAAGTTGATGCGAATAAAAACCCACATCCTTCTTGTCTTTCGGCCATTCTGCCAGCATGAGGGACTTTAATTCCTTATCGGACATTAGTGGATTGGCCAGCAAACGTTCTCTCGTAGCGAACAATGCTTTGGCTTCATGAGTTTCGACGTAATGAAAACTGATCGTACTTTTGGCGCAGCACTCTTCTCCAGTGAGCAGTGTTGCATACGATGCATCCGCTCCAATTTTGGCAGCCATTTCTTCCGTGTGTTTGTTAAAGAACCATTGGTCCAGTTTGCCCGAGACTTGTCGTGTCAATGAGAATGCGTGAAAGCGATGATATTTTCCGTCTTCGCGGGTATCAATGGCCGAAATGTTGAGACCATTCTTTAAACAATAGGTTGTCAAGAGTCCGGGATTTCCCTGCAGCCATTTCGTTTTCTTATCTTCGGGATCAATACTGCACGCAGAATGTTCGTCCTTCCACATCTGTACCAATTTCTTCATCGTACTGCGACTCAACAAGTATCCAGCAGCACCGCTATTAAAGACATACTCATCTGTTTTCATGGCGTGTCCAGCATATAAGTCATCCAGTGGATCCAGATCTTGCAAATAATAACATAAATGTTCTGGAATGACAAAGGTATGATCGTTGACAAAGAATCCAAAATCTGGATTGACCTTTTCGTAAACGGTTTGAATGACATATTTCAATCGAGGCACTCCATTCTCGTCTCCGATGCTGGGAGGTACCATGAGTGCCTGTGGATAACTAAAGGGATCTCCTGGTTCTTCTGTTTCCGATATGACAGCCTTGTGATGCGCAGCAGCAGGAAATTCTGTACTGTTGGAGATGACAAATATGGATCGAGCGTAGGGTCCCCACGTTTCTTGAATGGCCTTGAGTCGTCGGGGCCGGTCCTTGGGATTGACGACCGATGGCATGACCACTGTTACGTAGCGCGGAGCTCCCGAATAGAAGTGGTGTTGAAATCCAGCACGTCCTTTGAGCACGGCGCCACCATGGGCCCAGGGATTTTTCATCACGTGCAGAATCACTCGTTGATGCTGGACTTGCAGCAAGAAGTATCCCAAACAAATACCGACGATCAAAAAGGCCACGACCGTGAGCAGTGCTGCCCGGGTTTCATTTGCGCCTTCTTGCATGGTATATTGTTTCAGTGTTCGAGCAACGACCAAGAGTGGATTGACTGTTCTACCGTGATCCTTATCTGTTCTCGGAGAAAAGCTGTTGTTTCGACGGATACCAGACTCTTTGGCAGGAGTATCGGGCTCGGGATCTTCTTCGTCGCCGGACAGATCATGCTGCTTTCTTCGAGCGTGCAGTTGAGAAGCCATTGTGATTGTGTGTACGTGGATTGAAATAAGTTGATTGATTGATTCTGCTGGCAGGAGCTGGAGTGAAGTTAACTGTTAACTAACCAACTAACCAATGCGCTGCGCAGAGAATGTTTTGCCGGACAATATGCACGACAAGAAAAGTAGCAGTTCCAGAACTACAGTACTACAGTAGAAGTAGCTGCTCTATCTAGCTAGTGCCACTAGACTTAATAATAATCGGGAGTAGACTAATATGTACTTTTATGTACCAGTACAAACATTGGTTTCGTATTTGTTTCAATTGCAGCAGTCTCTGATAATAAGACGAAAATCTTTTCATTTCACGGGACTAAACTCGTGACAAACTAATGACGTATTTTAAGGGATTTCGAGCGGTCACAAGTGAGCGAAAAAGACTGATTGATGGAAGTCTCAAACCGCCGTAGAGCAAGACCAAAATAACTCCGAGGCAGCTGAAGTTCTAAAAGGGATTTTAAAGCTCCCAGCTTTTTAGGCATTACTCCTATTACTGCACTGTACAGCACAACGACGACACCACCATTAATAGTAACGAAAGGCACTGCAAAGAAGTAAAGTAAACTTGTCTTCTGGTGACGGGCCACAATATTAAGCTGCAATAAAATAAAATTTCACTGCTTGCTACCTGTTACATACCTGTCGGTTCTGGCTGGGGGCAAGCAAGCGCAAGATCAGCCATCTCGTGTTAACACGTAACACAATCTTAAGATCCCGGGCCCGCATTCCAACATTATTTTGAAGCACATGAATGTTACCTTGAGCACAAATTATACGGCGGACACAATCAACAATTTGTCAGAGAACTTGCAATCGATAATGGGGGAATCTTCAAAATCCCCCGAACGAGACGATGTAGTAGTAATTTCCAAGGAAGTTAAAGGGGATGCAGTCAATGCAGCAGCAGTAGCAACAGCGACAAAATCAAAGAGACACATCCCCGTTAATAAACCTAGAGGAATTCGAGAGAAGGGCAAAAGTCACAGTAGTGGACGACGTATGAAAGATAAATCTAGTAGAAGTGACACTGGAGATTTAGATGGATCCACCATATCACATTCCATGATGTCACATTCGCGGAATAGTCGGAAGAGTAGTGAAATGAGCGATGAATCGGCGCTCTCTCGATCTGTCATAGACCAATCCTCCGCAATGGCAATGGACGGGTCGGGATTATCTCATTCCGAAGACAGCAACGCTGGCGGAGAGCGGAGACATCGACGAAAGCCACGACGGGATGCCGATAAATCGCCAACCGCAAGTCACGATTCCTCGAAAGAAAAGCACTCGGACGAAAAACAAAGACGTCGACGTCTTGACAAATCCCCTTCTGGCAAGAAACGGGAATCTAGTTTGGAAAAACACAAAGATGCTGAAAAATCCAGCAGTGAACGCAAAGATTCGTCGTCTCGGAGAAGACGAGCGGAGCGAACCAAGTCAGCACCGGATGGCCCGAGCAGTCGAAGCGCGCCAGAACGATCCAAAAGTACGTCACAACCATCATCTTCTGGTCGCCGTGTCCCCGATCGATCCCGGAGTGCTGTCGATACCAGTGCATCATCGACAGCCGCTGAACGAGAAGCTCGAACTTCTTTACTGGAAAAGCGTCTGATGGATCGCAACAGTAAAGTTTTGAATTCCGGCGGCGAGCAATTATCGACAATTATGAGTGTGGGTGGTGACGAATTATCGACCGTCTCGGAACGACGCCGGCCGCAACGGCGTACAACAGGCAAAGCAGCTCCTGTCACGGGGGATCGCATCACAGCAGCAGATACTGTGTTGGACAAAGCCAGTTTGGCAGAACGCCGTCGTCGGCGCACCGCCCTCTTGGATGCCTCGAGGGATGGTTCCGATGCTTCAGAACGACGCCGGCTTCCTTCCACGCCTACTCGACCGGGGAGTGCCACGGACAATGGTAGCTCAGGCGATGATGCTGATGTTCCAGCTGATGCTCCAGCTGCTGATGCTCCAGCTGCTGATGCGCCGGAGCGAACCGCCAGACGATATCGACGTTCCGAACGGATATCCGGTGCTGGAGCGGATGGAATAAGAGCACCGAATAGACGTCATCGAACCAGCAATATTCCTCCGCGCACTCGTTCGGGCGATGACACAAAAATGCCGTTGATGAATGCAGATGATGGTAGCAGTCCATCGGGGAGTATTTTGAAAAGACCACCAGCATTGCGACGGGCTGCGACGGACGAGAAAAGTTCTCCCGTTCGATCTAGTATCCGTGAACGACGAGCCTCTCGAAAGTCTACTCATAATGTATTAACGTCAACTTCGGCAGCACAGGCTCTGGTGAATGCTGTCGACCATCGCACTGATATTTTACAATTTGATCCTACAGGATCCAATGGTGGACACGTCATGGCGATTCCTTACACGACGACCGATGACGATAACGAGTCTATTACAACGTTTGACAAAGACGAGGGGCACAATGACCAGCCAGATTCAGGAAGCATGGACCACAGTGGAAGTTCGTTGAGCAATTCTGCCACGAGTCTCGGAATCGATAACAGTGAACGCTCGAAGACTTCCACGAAAATTGGATTGAAAAAGATGTTGCCTACAGCCTTCCGCTTCCCCTGGAAATCTTCCAAGGATAAGCAATCAGTGACAGCTTCAGCTTTGATTGCACCTGGAACTGATGAAAGCGAAACAGCCAATGATTTGGACGGCTAAAGCCGTGCATTGAATTTTGGGTTGTTTCATTTCCTTTCAGTAACGGAAATTTTTGAAAACAGAAAACGAAATTATTATTTCTTAGCGATTTGAACTCTAGTGTACACGAGTTCTCCAAAATATTTTATGTACTGAAATGCGCGCCGTTTCTAAATGGAGATGCATCTTTGAATTTGACTTTGTAGCAAATACTGCTAGTTTATAAAATACTGCGGGGTTTTTTCTTTTTCCTTTTTGGTCGCTCAGACAAAGGCTGCTTCCTCGCCATTTTCATCATCATCGACATCGCTGCCCAACATGCGAGTGCCCAATAAACTGCTAGAATTACAGCCTTCTACATTGTGTTCGTGTTGACTTTCGATGCGGTCATAAGCAAAAGATTCAGTTTCTGATTCCTCGCTATTCGTGCTAACATGTCGCACTAATGGTTGTTCCTGTTGTTGGTCTCGGTACGTTGGCGAATAATCGGCCGTCACAATACTCTCGCGGTCGCGATAAACGATAGTCAACGTGGTGAATAGTCCCAACAAAAAGATGAATATTCCTATTGCACCGTAACGTTGAACGCAATGCAATTCGTTTTCCGGGGCAATCTGAAGCAGTTGTTCGAAATTGCTTATTACGTTCTTGTAGCTAGTAATGGTAGCATTTGTAATGACCAAGTGTTGTTTGTCGGCCACTAGTACACATTTCGTAGACTGTATTTCCTGAATTCCCAATAGCAAGACAATCCCAAACGTGTTGTACAAGATCAACCCACCGCAGCGGCAGGCAGCATGTGAATCTACCATGCGTTGCCAACCACATAATGCCGTAATGACAAGGGAATTGTTCCGACGGGACAATTGCTGCCGGCCCAAGGAGAGACATGCCGCCAGCATGCATCCTGCCAGCAGCCACACAATCGCCATGCACCCAAAGAAGGAATGCAGACTATAGAGTTCATCATTTTCTTCTTGGGATGTATCATCATCATCATCATCATCATCATCATCATCATCATCATTGTCGTTATCGTTTTTGTCATCGTTGTCACTATCGTGTTTCATTATGTATGCTCGATACCAAATGGCGGACATGGACAAGGCGGCAAAACCAACGGCCAGAATCCAGAGACTACCCCGAACCACCTTGCAAATCCACCATTGCCAGTGCCGACTTGCACCATCATGACGTCCACCACTTGGATTGAGCACGACCAAACTCGTGACGAAAAAGGACCAAATCATGCAGACGATGTGCCAGTGTAACAACAGAGCCTTGGTCGTTTCTTGATTCCATTGATGTTTGTTGGAAGTGTTGCTGGTCCCGAGAAGCATGTGGTACACCAACGACCAATCGTGCCGAAGTGATTCATTTTCGTGCGTGCGTGTCTGCCAGACTCCCATTCCAAACAAGATGGCCACAAGGATCGTGAGTACGGCCAAACCACGACACACATTGCCAACCATATGGTGGTAATGATTGTGTTGGTTGTTGCTAGTGTGAATCATTGTTGGATGATTGCTACTAGCATTGTTACTCATAAAGTACTGCTGTGAGAGTAAATCAAGGGCGATTACTGGCTCAGCATCTGGCTCGTCATCATTCAACAACAATGACCGGCCGGGAATCGTCGTTGCTGCTGTCATGATGGCTTGAACGCGCTCGTTTGACGTTGTCGAAAGACGAGCTGTCACAGATTCGCACTGCGTCAAGAGCGCTTGCGTCGAGATGGATTCGGCCACACTGTCCATCGACGACGTACGAGAAAGACGAGTCGTCGTCGTCATCACAAGATTGCGCAAAGAATATTTACTGTGATGGGGGAAAGTACGGTGATTGTTGTTGGCCAAAGCATCACCATCGTGCTCCTCTTCGTAGGTTAATGATGATTCTCTTTGACCACAAGACGACCAAGGAGGAGGAGTATGACCCCCGCATGGTGGAGAAAGAGCTTCCTCTAGTGTCTTTTTGTCCATGGTTATTATTAAGTGTTAAGCTGATTCTTTGAGTTGTTTTCGAGTCGAAAGTAATTTATTTTATGTCTTTTCTGCCTGTTCGGCTTCACGAGTAGAAAAAATAATAATTGTTCTGAAAGACCGGCAGAACGCTGGACGGACGGCCAGACTATACCCGTAGCAAAACCTACTACAGCTACCTTCTCCACTCTGGCCTCCCTTTCTCTCTGCAATCCTATTCATTCATCCAGGCTCCTACGGTCGCCTCGTCCTTCACTATAGTATAGTAATAGCAATTTGGATACAGGTTTTGCCGAATATCCACATACTACTTCCTCTTCTGCTTTCCCCGTTGAATTAATCATTCCTCTATGTTCCTAGCTCTAGCGCTTTCGCTTGGCATTCTTTTGTCCTGGTTTCTCCCCCTGCTTCTTTTTGGCAACTTTTAATACAAAATCGTCCTTGTTCTTTCCGTGGAGCTTGTTTTGGGCCAGAAGATCTACTTTCATTTTTCGCAACAAATCATCATTGCTGGCCAATTCGTACATCCATCGCATTTGGATCTGTTCGGGTCGACGATCCGGAAAATGTTCCCTGGCAATTTCAAACCAGCTAATGCCGGATGTAGAAATATAGTTGGTTTTCAGTTGCGGCGTATTCAATTCGTCTCGGACTACCTGCACCAGCCTTTGATCTTCTTGTTTGGAAAATGGACGTGCCTTGTTGTAGGCCGGGTCCAAAGTCCGATTCCATTTCTCACGAACCGACCGTGGGGACCGCGTGGGAAACTGAACTGAAAGGCGGACCGAATCTTTGCGGTAAATTTTCTGCGCCAGAACCAACTTACGTTCTTCCCGGGTGGTCCAAGCCCCCTGCCGAAATTTGACATTCACCATGGTCTGACTGGCGCGCAACAAAATTTGTTTGGCAGACTTATCCGGAAAAAAGTTGCGACTCATTTCTGTAACAGCGTCCATGTCCAACAAGAATTGAGGTCCGTTGGCAGCAATGTACGTTAGGAGAATTTCATCTTGTTTCGGTGTCCATACCAACTTTCTGGGAGCAGTCGATGCTGCAATGCTCGGATACGTACAAGCAGGCCGAAGCCTTTGATACGTCGCAAAGCACTGCCAGGGACTTCTACTGTTACCAACTGCTCGGGCAACAGCTTCCCAATCGACGTATTCATCCTGAAAATCGTTAACATCCGAATTTGGTTCATGCTCCTTGTCGTTGCTACCCAAATTTGCGCTTTCAACAGTCGTCGTGGTCTTGTGATACTTTTGTACTTCCTTCAAAACCTTGGATTCTTCTGCTTTGGTCATTCTAGGTTGCTTTTCATCCTGTAAGCGTTGGTATTGTAGGAAGCATTCTTGTGCCGTACGTGGTTGTTTTCGAGGAGCGTTCGTGTTGTCGGACTTTCGTTTCTTTTCCAATTTTTCAGCAATTTTTTCAAAATCGATTTTGGGAATTGTTACCTGTGGTTCATCCTGTATTCTGGATGATTCTGCATTTGCGTCAGGTGCCTTGGCGACTTCCTCCAAGGCAGCCTTCACAAGTGCCTCCAACAATTTGTCTTCCGTCTTAGTCCACGGAGGAGATAAATCTGGCAAATGTTCCCTGTCTTGTACTTGGATTTCAATCTGTCGTCGGTACAAAGTATCCGCATTACTTTCCGGTGTGGAACCAATTGGGTCTGTAAAAAACGGACGGTTCAAAGGATCCCCTTGCACTTTGTTTCCTTCCTCCCAGTACAGATTCCAACCCCAGGTTTTCTCCAATGCTTTTCGACTCTGGCTCAATTGTCTTCGAGCACGTGATTGAACCCTCTGGGTATTCCGTTCCTCTTCTGCTACAGGCTGTGGTGACGCTATTGTTGGCGAATGTTGCTCTTGTGCGGAATTTTGTACTTTTGAAGCCTCTTGAAATGCCGTCGTTTCTTGAGTTTCAACAGGAGCAGTTTCGGCTGTTATTGTCTCCGTTGCACCTGTAGGACTTTCTCCCATATTTTTATCCACTTCTGTAGACGCTTCTTCTTCTTCTACAGAACCTGTTCTGATTTTTTCACTTGTTGCGTTTGTCTCATTCTTGGGCTTGGCAAACGATTCCAACAAGGTCCTGACCTCTCCCGCATATGCATTTCCAGAAATGGCTGGTGATACATGTTCTTGATTATTGTCCACGTTTTCGCGAGGAAAGCCTTCGGTTTGCAAGTACAATTCCCGGGTTAATTTGGCTGCCCTGTTGCGGTTCACCGCTTTCTGATGGCTCAAAGACTCCAAGGCTGTTATGATCTGAAATTGCAGGCGTCGGTTTTGGTCCAGAGATGCTTTCAGAGCACTACCAAAAGCGTTGACACTACTCCTATTCTGATCTTTCGTCAAAATTGTGCTGTTGATATTTGGGTTGTTCGTTCCAGATCCATGTAAACGCCTTTTCTTGTTGATGGTTGCCATAGCGCACAATTTTGCGATAGAGTGTCCGGTAGGACGTGATAGTTGTGCAGCTTGCATAGCCATTCCGAATACTAAAACATGTAGCGTAGGAAGGTGTGTTCGTTGTTTGTCTTTCAATTCAGTCACGATCACATATTTGCAAGTGTGCGTCTACTATATTATGCTTGTCACGAAAATACCAGAACAACCAAGATCTTACTTTTAGGCCTGACAGGCAAAAGGCACTCACACACAACAGAGAGTTTAGCAAGCCTACTCATCTTCGAAACTAGCTTGGTCCGTAAAAGTTCACTTATATATTATAGTAGAAATTTAATAGGCAGGTACGTTCGCGCCCGTTATCATCTTCGTATCTGAGAACGTCCTGTAAATCCGACAAACAAAACCTTCAATTCCATCCCAGAGATTTGAAATACTCGTCCAACTCAAAGTCAGTAGCAGTTGCCAAATCAGTATCTTCTGGACTGCTAGATGAGGATGTAGAAGATGACACGATGGACGGTACATCTCCCGATCGACGACGCGTCGACTTTTTGGAATCGCTCCCGGATTTCATTGGACTGGCAACGGGAGCGGCTTGGTCCATGATGTTACTGGAAGACGAACTTTTCCGAAGACCACAAACCCCGTTGGCATGTCGATCCGCCTTTGTTCTTTTGCGACGATTCGACTTAGCGGCAGATCCTTTCTTCATCAAGGATTTGTTACTGGAGTTGTCAAAATGAGATTCACTCATATCTTCGGTACTCGAAATACGAGTGACCTTTAGTTTGGCTTCCAACTTGATCTTTTCTTCTTTGTTGATGCGCATGGCGGTTTCTTTGGAAACTTCGCACTGCACACCCAAGTAGTTCTTGATTCTACCTTTGGTATCCCGTAGTGCAGTCATGAAGAGCCGATTGTAAAAAGGAGATCCGTCCTTGCGATAGTTCAACAAGACAACATGACAATCGGATCCCTCCTTGATGGAAAGACGGATACGATACACGGCATAATCGTCCGTGTCATCGCCTTGGAGGAAGCGGCAATTCTTACCGAGAATCTCATTGAGGTTGTAACCGGTCATGTTCAAAAAAGATTGACTGGCAAACGTAATGGGATTGTCAGGGAGCGCCGGATCCGACAAGCAGAAGTTCTGCTGTGTACTTTCCAAAGCCTCGGCAAACTCTAGATCACACGCTTGAAGAGGAGCATCCCGAGGAGCGTACTTCAGGTTAGGCTCTGGCAAAGCTTCGTCTGCAGGATCCTGTCCACGAGCACGCAAGAGTTCGGCCATGCGCAGCTGCTTCAGTCGTGCAATGTGAGTTTCCTCCTTGTTGAACACACCAGCAAAGGCGCCCTTCTCCTTTTGTTCGCTGAGCTTGAGCATAGCCAATGCACGAGTCTGTGTTAACGCGTCAATGAATTCCAAGTCAGCCAAACGAGCTTCTTCTGAAACGCGCTTTCGTTGCGCCTCGTCCACTTTTTCGTCTCCAGTCTTCATGCCCAGCCTCCTGCTAACCTTGTTAGCAGGGGCCATGATGCCATTGTTCTTGCCCACATCGGCAAAGTATCTCTTGCCCTTGTAGATGCCGTTGCAATCTCCTCGTCCAATAGAAGGACCCGTGAGTTGGACTCCAACCCATACACCTTCCGCAAAATGCACTTTGCCAACATAGACAACAAGCCCTTGAAGAAAGGCCGCTTTCGCATTGGCCAGCGACACTCTATCCTCCAGTCGCAGATTTAGGTCGTTTTCTCCGTCCCATTCACATGTTCTCATCAACGCCTTGTCATTTCGGTCCATGCGACGAGTTGGAGGTTGATTCTTTTTATTTCCGCCTAACATTTTTGTAACTTTGTTTCTTTCTTTTCTGTATGCTTGCAAGAAAATAATATTATGAGACTAGAAGTAATCGAATTCAGGAATAAAAGATAACATAATTTTAAGTTCAATGAAGACAGTGCATCCGAAATAGTCTACCTGGTACTTGATCCGAAAATACTTCTCGCCACGTTGCATCGACTATCTCGAAATATTTCCAACATGATTTAAGTGTACTAAAAGACTCAATCATCATTCGATTATAGGACAATAAGATCCGGTAAACTGTACGAGTATTTTATTGTTGAAACAGTCTTATGACAGATTAAATATTATTGCTTTTTAAACTAGTGAAACAACCATAACAAATGATAAGAACGGGTTCTCAACTGCCCTACCCGGCACTCGCGTCTGAAATAAAATGCTGACACTCCAGAATTCTCCTCAAAAGCTCTTCTCCTTCATTCGTGGCCCAACCAGTGTCACAAATCCTTTGGTCAGTGGCAGGATAGGAATACCGGTAGTCAAAGAGCACCCCCCCCCCCCCCCCCCCCCCCCAAAAACAAGCAGCAGGCGAACAACCACATCACGAACGCACTGGTTTTCTTCGGCGGACCCTTTCTT
>Ga0100392_1004305_pt1 | contig 12791 bp, 8 predicted proteins | sample CryGeymeta201516_FD_81548 | JGI IMG/M metagenome (GOLD analysis project Ga0100392, IMG submission 81548) | Groundwater microbial communities from Crystal Geyser aquifers in Utah, USA - Crystal Geyser metaG 2015-16 | ecosystem: Environmental > Aquatic > Deep subsurface > Groundwater | place: USA... | reverse complement strand
TTTTTTTTTTTTTTAAAATTTTTTTTTTTTTTTTTTTTTTTTTTTGTCTGCGAGATTTCCTGTTGCCAGGTTTTTTGCAAAGTGCTGTATTAAGACAGGCTCTTCCAATAGATCAGATCAGAAGATATTATTGGTACCATGTCAGTATTGTGATCCGTGACCAAGGGATCGATTATTTCTAGATGGATAGTCTAGAAGTATTTGTGTTATCAGGCACCAGAAACTGCAGGTTAAGTTTTGTTCGCGATTCTCCTCCTCCATCCTCAGACCACGACATGATTATTCAGGGATCCAAATTTAAACTATTTAAACTCTCTTTGACAAATAAAAAAACTACTACTGGAGTAGTACTACCAGGTACTGTAGAGTAGTACTGTACCACAGCCAGTAGTACACCAGACAGTGAGGCAGGATGAATAGAACTCAGTAAAAAATAATAGAGCAACAACATCATAGTAGTAATAATAATATCTTCAGTTTTAGTTAACGAGAAATCCACCACAGGAAGAAACGAAAAACGAAACCAACCAAAAAAAAAGAGATAGAATCGAATAAAAATAAAATAAAATAAAATAACATGACAGGACCGCACGGTAGTAGCTCTGTGGTCAAGGTAGCGACGTGTAATCTGAATCAGTGGGCGTTAGATTTTACCGGTAATCTCGAACGGATCTGGCAGAGCTGTCGGGAGGCTCAGACTCAGCACTGTGCGTACCGACTCGGTCCGGAATTAGAAATTTGTGGTTACGGCTGCGAAGATCATTTCTTCGAACAGGATACCTTTGCTCACTGTTGGGAAAGCTTAGTCGAATTGTTGGAGCGTGGTGCCAGCGACAATCTGTTGTGTGATTTTGGTATGCCAGTGTTATTCGGTGGAGCCAGGTACAACTGTCGGATCTTGGTCAAAGATCGACACATTCTACTGATTCGTCCTAAATCGTCCATGGCCGATGGTGGAAATTATCGTGAATCACGATACTTTACAGCCTATCGCAACAACAACAACAACAACAACAACAACAACAACTGCTTGGAAACCTTACTGTTACCACGCATATTTCAACAGAAATTTCAACAATCCTCGGCTCCGTTTGGTACGACGTATGTTCAGTTTTCGGACGGTGTATCGATTGGTTGTGAATCCTGTGAAGAACTGTGGACACCGCGGGCCACACATATCGATCTGGCCTTGAGGGGTGTCGAAATTATTGGTAACGGTTCGGGAAGTCATCACGAACTGCGTAAACTAAATCAGCGATTAGAACTGATCGTATCGGCGACGCGCAAGTGTGGTGGTGTTTACTTGTATGCCAATCAACGTGGCTGTGATGGTGGACGATTGTATTATGATGGTGGAGCCCTGATTGTATGTAATGGACAAGTACTGGCACAGGGAACTCAGTTTGGAGTGAACGATGTCGAAGTCGTTACAGCTACGGTAGATTTGGACGATGTCCGATCCTACCGAGCATCTATTCCTTCGTTTGGTATTCAAACTGCGCACAACCACAACAACAGCAATACGCACAATTTTGTCGATTGTCCTAATTCTCATTTGATTCCGTACGACGATCCATCGAATGATTTATTGATGCCCAGCCTGCCGACGGAATTGAAGCTCCATTGCCCCGAAGAAGAGTGCTGTTTGGGCCCTGCTTGCTGGTTGTGGGATTATCTGCGTCGATCTGGTGCTGCTGGATTCTTTTTGCCGCTTTCGGGTGGAGCCGATTCATCGTCGGTGTGCGCCATTGTCGGTGCCATGTGTCATCTGGTCTTCGAGGCAGTTCAGTCGGATCCCACAGGCCCAGTGGCTGCTGATTGTCGAAAGGTGTGTCGCGTGGAAGATGAGACGTGGTTGCCCAGTAGTTCACAAGAATTAGCCAATTATATCCTTCATACCACGTTTATGGGAACCGAGAATTCATCCGAAAAGACATTGTCGCGTGCCAAGCGATTGGGAGAAGCCGTGGGATCGTATCATTTGTCCATCAAGATTGATTTAATGGTAGAAGCAGTCGTCAAAGTCTTTACCATGACAACGAAGAAAACACCAAAATTTTCTGTGCACGGTGGAACCAACGCTGAAGATCTGGCCTTGCAAAATATTCAAGCCCGTCTTCGTATGGTGACTGCGTATCTCTATGCCCAATTACTTCCATGGGTACGTGGAAGATCAGGATTCTTACTAGTCCTAGGAAGCGCGAATGTTGACGAAGGATTGCGTGGATATATGACCAAATATGACTGTTCTTCGGCAGATTTGAACCCGATTGGGGCCATATCCAAAGGCGACCTAAAGCGAATGCTGATATGGGCTTCAGAAACGTACCAAATACCAGTGCTCGGCGAAATTGCAGGCGCGCCACCGACAGCGGAGCTAAGACCTTTGGCAGATGGCGCTGATGCGTCCGCAGAGCATTCTCAGCTAGACGAGGAAGAAATGGGCATGTCATATGAAGAACTCGGTCTGTTCGGGCGATTGCGCAAGCTTTCACGGTGTGGACCTGTTTCCATGTACGTAAATTTGTTTCTGTTGGGCGAAGCTTAACTTTTTTCCACGCAAGTACAGCTCACCTACTTCTACGGACTCTTTCTATTAAACAGGTATCGTAAACTAACTGTAACGTGGCAGCATTTACCTCCGCGAGAAGTGGCGGACAAAGTCAAGCGGTTCTTCTTTTACTATTCTGTCAATCGTCACAAGATGTGCACCATCACACCCGCCTACCACGCAGAAGGCTATTCGCCGGACGACAATCGTTTTGATTTGCGCCAGTTCTTGTACAATGTCAAGTGGGATCGACAATTTTCGGTCATTGACCAGCTCGTAGAACGGCGAGAACAAAGCCCGGATGAAACATCCGAAACGATGACTCTCTAGGCGTCTGGTTCCTACTTGTGCCTAATGGAGACGACGTTCCGTAATATTGGCTCAATTTTCGTGAATATTATTATAAACCCAAATACCGTAGAATGATGATTCCTACGCTACAAAAGGTTTTTCTGAGTCGAAATTTGGCGAAACGTGTCTTCCTTTTTGGTGCAAATTGTGAACAGGAATATCCCTATGGTGCCGCACTAGACGATATAAAGTGGGGGTACTATCAACGGAGTGTCGGACGACAAGACAGACGAGCGCTGAGATGTATTACCTACCAGAAACGAAACTATTGGGATAAAATGTAAAAAGAAAAAAGATTTATAGGATCTTATAATGATATTATGTATTGTATTCTAGGAGTACGTTTTTTCGTGTTGGGGTATTGTATTCGCAAGAAATCTGATAACTATGGACGAGACGGTCCAAGCTTTTGTATCAGAACAGAACTTTGCCATCCCGAATGTAGGCCACCCAATCGAACGATGCACCAAGTTCACTGCAACTGTTGTTTCTCGACGTTCGTGTCCTATTGTGCGCGTCCACGGAAGCACGCAAACGTTCGGTCCCTGTCGTACTGGATCGACTCAATTTACGACGGACTTTTTTAGTAGTAGTAGTAGTAGTAGAACGGCACCCCTTTCCTGGCCACGGCTCATCTGAAAGCGATAACAAGGGCACAGACATGCTTCCTTTTTCCTTGGCACTCATCTTCTTGTTCGTCTTGGGACTTTTACTTTTACCAGCTTTCCTGGCGGATCTTCGGACCGTACTACCATTGGCGTCGTACAAGATTACAGGAATTCCTTTAGGTACGTCCTCGGTGGACTTGGAACGGTTGATACGACGTGTCTTGGACACGACATGCTTCCCAACTTCGTTGGACGTCGTGGCCGAGTAGGTGCGTCTCGGGAGCGGCTTGCTTTTGTTGTGGTGATTATTATTACCGAGGTCACTATCAAAACGCATGGACGACCAGGCATTGTCCGACACAATCTCAATTGTAGCGACCGAGGGAGTAGGTTTTTCCGCTCCGGCAGTGTCATCATCGGCTCCACCTCGTCGTCGTCGTCTCAATGAGAGTGGTGGAATCACATCAGTTGTTGTTGTCGGACAAACAGCTACCGAATCGAATCGAACGGACTGACCATCATCATCATAATCATCACTGTTCTCGTCGACAATAGCATCCAACGGAGGCATCATGTCATCATCCTCGTCGTATGTGTCGTCCTCATCGCCTTGAAGACAAAGGGAGGGATAAAGAAAGGAATGGGGAGTAGCATTACCAATCGAGGACCCCAAACCACGGCTACCGGTAGTATTGGTATCACCTCCCGTGTCGTCAACTTCTTCTTCTTCCGTGTCTGATAACATATCGTCAATCAGGTATTCGTGCCACGCCATACGACTCTCACGAGACGAAGCGGTGGAATGACGTCGTCGTCGTCGACGTTTTTCAGTACTCTTGGCACTTGCCATGCTAAGCGTTGATACGGTTGATTCCTTTCTTTGCAAGGAATCAGGAGGAGGAGGAGGAGGAGGAGAAATGTCTTGATCGTCTTCTTCGTCACTGTCATTCTGACCTTGGTCTTCAAAGACCTCAATGACGTCGTCGGATGTTTCGAAAATGCTTTCCGAGAGCAGATCCAGACTACTACTAGCGGTGGAGATGAAAGGCGAACGATGAGAGGCCAGTGCCATATCTGTATTGTGAAAGGTTAAACCAACATCAGCCTCGATGGTATTATCCGATTGTTGACGACTTTGACGACGGTGCTGGGAAAAGACAGGATCTAGCGTAAGAATTGAAACCAAACTACCATTGTTGTTGCTACGACTACTACTGCTGCGGCTACTGCTGTGGATAGTTGCTGCGGTTGTAGTACGACTGATCGATGGCGGAAAGCAATCATTCAGATTCAAATCGTCGTCGTTGGCGTTAGCGTCATCATCATCGTCGTCGTCGTCATCGTCATTGTCACCGAAAGAAAGAAGACTAGAGACGTCAGTGATGCCCCAGCGAGCAGTAGCAACATACTGTGGTGGCGGAGCATAATTGCGCATCCAAGCAATAACTGGAGCATCCTCATCACGATCTTCATTCGAGTTTTTCTTCTTGTTTTGCAATGTCATTTCAAGAATGGTACTGTGTTGTTGTGGTTGGAAAGGAGGAGAGTCAACAGCGTTGTTGTTCGTAAGAGAAACACGCTGCATACTCTACTGTTAGTTCTATTACAAAAAGTGAATTTTTGTCTGTTGTTTCTTTCCAAAAATGTGTGAGCTTGACTGAAAGTGAATGGCTTGCAAATTGGACCACACAAAATAAAACCGAGGAAGGGCACAACAACAATGACTCTGGTTTATGGTTGGACTACCACGTGTATCAGAGACATCTATGTAAGCTCTTCCTGTCGTCTACAGTAGTAGAAGATACTTGGATATCATATTCAATTCGAACATCACGTTAAAAAAAAACACAATAAGATGTGATCTTGAGTTTGGAAGAAAGAGCAACGAAGAAGTAGTCATTTTGAGGAATAGTGTGTTCCGAAATGACTGTTCTCGAAGTAGAAAAAAATATACGGTAGACAAACATCAACACACATTTTTGGTGCCTTCCAAAAGTTTTTAGCAACCGACTTTTTCTCCCCTTCTCATCCTCGTCGTCATCTGTACCGTACGACTTCTCCCGTTCTGTGGATATTTATTTCTTATGCATTGCGAATTATCCTTGTTGAAGACGTCCTACACTACTAGATCTAGAGAGTACTGAAGGTAACAAATAAATTATGACAAGACCAAAAAAAAAACTATTATTTTCTACTCCTATGCCTCTTTCGTTTGTTTGGCTCTTTTAGCTTCGTTTCGAAAATCCTTATCCCGAAACTTCAATCGTGAATTTTGGTTAAGGTTAATGTTTTGAATCTCGTTAGATGCACTCTTAGAAGTAGACTACCACCACAAATCCAGAAAGAAGCAAGACTTGAGATGCGGCGATCAAAGAATTCATAATAATATTATTCGTGTTTGTTTTTTGGCCTTACTAGACTACTGGTATCACTCATACCATCAATAATCTCGAGAGTAACTACTACAGTACCACGTGGTACTACCGGTAGACTACTCATGTACGAGTATTTTTTACTGCATCCACCATAAAAAAAACACGCTAGTATAAGTACAACTAACTTACAACCTCCATTTACAATGTTTGGAGGTGGAAAAGAGGAAGTTGGCAAAGGCAGCAACAGCAACAATAACAACAACAACAACAGCAGCAACGGTCTGAATCGTAAGCAATATGTCATGTCTATATTGAATGATCCCAATTGGACAACAGCACAAAAACAGGCGTATTGTTTCGATGAAGGTATTTGCGATACGTGCGGTATCAAGACTCATTGGATTGGTCTTTTTAAACGACGACCGTACACGAACGAAATGGTCTATCAAGGAATTTGTCGCACTTGTCATGCCGATCAATTGCCCAAAGATTACATCAACCGCAACACCCACACGAACAGTAGTGGAAGTAGTGCGTTCGGCTTGCAATCCTCCATTCAGCAATTGGGGACCAAAACGACAACTGCATTGACTAGTTTGCAGAGCAATGTAATAAAAGGAATGACTGACTTTAGTGACAGTATCAATAAATTCGACGAAACTGGACATGGCGAACCACGACAGCAACAATCGCAAAACACCAAGAACGTCATCAAAGATGTTTTGAAGACTGCCACGGAAAAGACAGAACAATTGTTGAAAGCAAAAGAACAAAAACGAAATCAACAGCAATTGCAAAAGAAATTACCTGTCTTTCATGGTCTCAAGACCACGTTTTCTCAAGCAAGTACTACTACTAGCAGTACAAGTACTACTACTACTAGGAATACTACTACTGCAAATAATAGTACGAACGACGAAACAACAGATGAGACAAATGAAAGTATTTTGCAACAATCAGAAGAAGATATAACTACACTCGAAGGAAAGTTTGTTACAACACCTTTTGGGACAGGTCAAATTGTTGGATATCGTCCAGTCGATATGATTTATACGATTCAACTGCAGTGTACTACAACGACAGCAAACCAACAACAACAACAAGAGGAATCATCCACACCTATCCAGAGTAATGCCAAATTATTATATTGCAAAAAGGAATCCTTTGTCGTGCGAGAAGAAACTATTAAACGACGGGACAGATCCATGGCACTCAATGAGGCTTACGAATCTCTAGAAAAGATGCGACGTCTCAATTTGGAAGTAGAATGTCAGGACCGTGGTATTGCCGTTTGCGATTTTGACATGTGTACCACGTGTCTACTAAATCCTGACGAACAACAACAACAACAACAACCTCTCATCAGAGAAAGCTTTCCACGCATTCGACGGTTCGTGCAAGATTCGAAGCGACGACAAAAAGTAGAACCCTGTCTCTTTTGTGCGGCACCATCATGTACCAGACATTCGTGTCCCGCATTTCGTAAGGAAAGTATTACGGCGTGTCAAGATTGTGTCAAACTTTTTGAACCAGAATACATTGTAGACTGTGTCAATGCGGCTCACAGTCAGTACCAATCCAAAGAAATGGGCGAAGAAGCTGCTGCTAGTACGCGCACGCGAGAACAGCAGGTCGATCACATGATTGATCTGTACGATCGTGTATTACTACTGTTGCAATACAGTCGCCAGTACATGGATTCTATTGCAGCCGCTCTCGAAGAAGATACCAAGACCTATAATAATATCAATATGGGATCCAGTTCAGCAGGAATTGTATCGGGAGCGTTGGGCATTGCGGCCGCCGCGTCTATTTTTACACCAGCTGGACCTCCACTATTGGTCGCCAGTATTCTCTTGGGAGGAGGAGCCACGGCTGTCCAAACGGGGACGGAAGTGGTGAATTATTGCAGTGAACCCAACAAATTCGCTGATAGAATTATTGCCTTGAGCGAAATGTTGCACAATCTGTTGCGTGTCAAGGATACTCTGCGAGAAGTATTGACGGCACGACTGCTGGAAGAACAGGGCAATCCCAAAATTGACCGTCTCAAAGATAGTTTGGGCAAACTTCGAGAAGTTGCCAGTACGACCGTATTGGGAGGTGTCGCACTTGGTGCGGTAGCGGGAGCTTCCGCAGTCGAGTCGGCAGCGTTCATAACCACACTAGAAGTTGGAGCCGTTGCGGGACAACAGGTAAATGTGCTGGCCAAGGGCAGTACCGTGGCGGGACGACAGGCAAACATGCTAACCAAGGGCAGTACCGCCTTGGCTCGAGGTGCACGTTTTGCGCGATTTGCTGGAGGTGCCCTGTGTGCAGCAACCATGGCGCTGGAAGCAAAGTCGTTAGCGAGCACCATCAAACAAATCGAAGCGGAAAATCCTTGTGAGAAGGCCGATAACCTTCGGAGAATTGCTCAAGAAATCCCGCTCTTGCCAACATCCGATCAACTGGACGAAGAGTGTCGCATTTATATGGGCGCCATGTCCAATCGCGTCAATGCCAATTCACTGGAGGATGCCATTCATCTGATCGAAAGGAAGGCGATCGCTGAATGGCAAATCACCAAGGCAGGCTTGCAAGAAGTGATCGGAGAAGGTCAATTAGACTTGGCCGAAAGCAGTGCATCCATTTTGGATGGAGAAGACGAATGTATCACAGATTCGCAGAAAAGCAGTGACGATCACGCTCCGCTGGCTGCATCTCTGAAAACGGATCAAGAGCCGCGTCTCTCGCAATCCGTGCGCGAATTGCCTGGAAAAGTCGAAACTCATAAAGAGAAGGCGGTCCCCATCCCCCACCAAGCTTCGATAAGCCAGTCCATGACACAGCTGTCGACGTTGATATCGGAGGACCAACAATCAGCTCTTTTGGAACGTATTCAAAGGTTCAAAATGGGAGAGTCCTCTAGCATCACTGGTGGAGCGGAGACCAAGCAAAACTAGCTACTCCGAAAGAGTGTCACTGAGACTGTACCGTTGTTTCTTTTTGGAAAAGGAACTGTTACGATACGATACAATACGTGCAAAGCGCCGATAGGTAATTTTTTGTCGTAAAGAATCATTTGTTCGTTCCTTTGTTCGCTTGTTTGTTCGTTTTGTTTTTGTTGGAACTGCAAGGCGCATTTACGTCGGGGCGCCATAAGAAATGATCAGGTGTCAAACTCCAGCAAGAACAAATTTTGGATTGTTCTTTGTTGGCAATCTCGAAAATGCATGTGCCAAGAACAAAATGTCTGCCAAAAGTAGTATACCAACAAGATCAATTTGCCGAAACTACACATCCCTGATGACTAGGTTTTTCCTGGTTGGTGGTGTTGGTGATGTGTGTGGAAGCAAAGCGATTTTTTTATGGGTAGTTTTTTGCAACATCCATGGAGATCTGACGGATGTTGTATTGCTCTGATCTAGGTAGACTACATACTGTACATGAACTTTTTGTCTCGCTCACCATCTCCTTTGTATCACTTTTTACAGGACATCTTCTATTTTCATGCAGATCCGACCGAATGCTTCTCAATGCAGTCACTACGTTGCTTCACATAGGAGTGCAACTATTCACAGGATGCAACTGTTCACATTATATTTTACCCAAGAGTTTATAATCCTGTATTTTTATAGTATCTCCGTGTTATCAATATTAAATATTATTTCATTAGAATGACACCTACTGCTTTATTTGTCACCACGCTCTGCCAATACCTTCTTTACGGCCTTTTGTTCTTCCAACAGGAACGCACGAAGGATGCGCTGACGGACACAGGAGTGGCACAAGGCTCCACCGTAGCAACGAGAGACCTTGCGTTCGCGTTGCTTGGTGCGCTGGTACTGGGATGATCTCAAGTGCTTGATTCCCTGCAGAGCATTTTTGCAGTCCCCACACTTGGGTCCCTTGGTCGTCTTGTAAATTCGTTTGGCCTTCAGGCAGCCACCAGGCGTTCGCACAGCGGTCAATTTGTGTTGACGTGTGTTGAACGAGTGGCGAGAGTTACGGGTCCAACGAGAATCAGGCATACTGGCGAATGTTGTTAATATTTAATGTATAAAAAATAGAAAACTGTTGTAGTAGAAGCGTATAAAGCAAAGGGCAAGCGAAATGGAGGGTGAGGAGTGAGTATGATAAATGCATTTGAAAAAGTGGCATTCGTTTGATTCTCCATGAAGTATTACGAAACCTCATGGCAAATACCATCGAAATATCGGCAACAAAAACAAAAGTATTTTCTTATCCTCGTCAAGACGCCACATGAAGCCGTGGGTATTCTGTGTCAAAGTGGATACCTCACTTGACCCTCATGACAAAAATAATGCTCTCTCCAAGAATGACGATCAAAAATAATAGTCTGCGGTTTCGTTCAACTACTTTTTCCGGAATAGCTTACCAGCAACAAACAAAACGACTCTTTCGAAACTGTGTCCATGGAGACGTATTGCATCTCGCAGAAGAATGCTAACGCTATGACTTGAAAAGAAACGAAGTACCTCTCAAGAATTCCAAAGGTCTCTGCGTAGAAGATCATTATCCTCTCACTTTCACTCTTTCTTGTTTTACTACGAACGAACACTACAACATGAATCGATGATACATACCTTGACTTGAAAAAAGTAATAAGTTGATGTTGTTGTTACTTGTTTGCTTGTTACTCTTGCTGGTGCATTTGATTTTTTTTCCTGCTCTATCTTGCACGGCCTGGTACTGTTTGTGTGATCTTTTTAAGTAAACGGTGGGAGAGGTAAACCACTGCTGGTGCCTGGGTGGAAGAACAATAATTATAATTCCACGTTAAAATGGAGTCTATGGGTACAATTTTCTAACTAAGTTTCGACCAATAAGTAACGAATTCTGTGGTAAGATGTGTAAATAGGTTCTTCAGCTCTCTGACCTTCGAAGCCATTGCCTTTCACCTGAAAAATCAACCAACACACTACTGTCCCTTCCCGCAAACACCATTAAAATTTTGCATTGTCAAAATCAAATAATAGCAAGATGGTGAAATCAGGATACGCAAAGGGACTTAACAGTGGTCACCAGGTGACTGAAAAGGCACGAAAGCCTAGACCATCGGCACGAAAAGGTGTAAGTCAATTGGATTTAGATTTCCAAGAGTAATGTACTAGTTTTGGGAGTAGTACTATTATGGAAGGTCGCCTGTGACAAGCACTTGCGTCGACTCGTATCTTCCGTCATTTCATCTCTCTGTCCATGATATATATAAATCTGTGTGTATATATAGAAATAACTCACGCCTCTTTATTTGTCCTTTTTCTTTCGTCAACAAAATCTCACCAACAGTGCACCAGCAAGCGCGTGACGGTGTGTCGTGAAATCGCTCGCGAGGTGGTTGGATTGGCCCCCTACGAGCGTCGTATTTTGGACATGATCAAAACGGGTGGTGGTGCTGCCGACAAGCGCATTTACAAATTTGCCAAAAGACGCTTGGGTTCTCACAGACGTGCCCTCAAAAAGCGGGAAGACATCAAGGATATCAATGCCGCACAAAGAGCACGACAGGCAGCTCACTAAAATTGGTTCTGTCTTGATTGGAATCGAAAAATGGAATGGGGTCATCCTGTTATGACAGATGATTCACTAACAGAACATTCCATCGTTTGTTGAACCATAAAGTAAAGTAAATATCATCACGGAACAGAGTTTGTACTTTTTTGAATGGAATGTGTGATGTGTGGCATGGGAGGTTTACAATTCTAGAGAATATCACAGCTGGAAAACGTAGGCTACAACGTAGAATGATCTAAGTGTGGTGTCCAATAGAAGAATTCACGGGACTTTTTGTAGAGGATGAAAAAAAGAATTTTCTCGTTGTGTCATCTCCTTTTTATGTCGGCAGCAGCTCAGCAGCTACCACTAGGAGGACGTGATTCTCGCCGCAGGAGGGCAATACCCACCTAGTAGCATGATTCGTCTCGTAGTATGTATTGCTATAAACCAAAACCAAAGTACGTACGTGCCAGTAGAACAAAAAGCAAACATCGTAAAACGTACAATGCACTGGCTTTCTAGCTTTTACTAGCAATTACTGTTGTTTGGTATTGCTAGTTTCTCTCATGGGAGCAAGCTACAAGACAAACAAAACGCCCGTTGTCAGGGGAAAAAAGGTTCAGTAACAGCACGCATAGCCTGATTATTATTGTTTGTCCCAATTCTTACTTTGTAATGGCTGGTTGGCGTTCTTTGTAGAAGAGGAGCAATGATTGGTTGCGGATCACACTACTATCGGTAAGGAGCTGTATCTAAAATGGTGGCGGCCCTCAGGCACTGCCCTTGATAGGGGTAATACACTACTCAGAGAACTGTGTTATTTACTACTCTTACCTTGGCCTTCCTTAACGTATCATATTATTATTATGACACCATCAATTTCTTCCAAGACGGGAGATAGTCTACTGTTTCGTGCATTATTTACTCTTCAAAAACTAGTAGACTCTACTAGCTAGCTAGAGTAGAATGCAAGTAGTCTGCTGGAGTACGTAGCTCATCAATTTCCAATCGTCTATTAGGGTTTGCGATATCCTCGCTGAAAGGTCAAACATACTTCTTTAATCACGTACTCTAGCGTTACTAGCTAGTAGTAGTAGATACTCGAGTATTAAGAAATACTCGTAGTCTACTATACTACTCGAGTACTAGCTACTATTACTAGCTAGTTAGACCTACTAGCTACTACGTAGCTAGACTACTACTACTAGAGCTAGTATTAGTAGGAGTACGAGTCTAGTAGTCTACTAGTACTAGTAAAAAATAAGTCCATCACATCATTACCAAGGAAGGTCCGCCAATTAGAGCTCATAACCTCAATGAATCCCGTGCCTTTGAGTCATGTTGAAATTTGTTGAAATTTGTTGAAATGTGTTGAAATTTATTGACACGTGTTGAAATGTGTTGAAA
>Ga0100392_1004291_pt1 | contig 12819 bp, 7 predicted proteins | sample CryGeymeta201516_FD_81548 | JGI IMG/M metagenome (GOLD analysis project Ga0100392, IMG submission 81548) | Groundwater microbial communities from Crystal Geyser aquifers in Utah, USA - Crystal Geyser metaG 2015-16 | ecosystem: Environmental > Aquatic > Deep subsurface > Groundwater | place: USA... | reverse complement strand
CTGCTTGATAACTACCAGGCGTTCCCGGTCTATTGAGTTGATCTGCTTGGTAAGATCCGCTTGCATCGAAGCTTGTTCCTTTTTTAGGGATTGAATGTTTTCATGCAAACTGTGAACAGTTGTCTCGTAGTAGCGGCTTATCATGGCTAGTCGCTTTCGCAGATCTTCTGAACCTTCTACAGAACTTCTTAGTCTTTGAGCGAGCTCTTCCACTTGGGCCTGCAGGGACTGACCCTTGCAGAGTGCCTCTTCCTTCTGCTCAGTGTGTGCAAGCTGTCGGCTTTGTCTCTTAGTTGTCAGAACCTTTTGCCGCGCCTTCAGCCTCCGAAACAAAGACGCACCGCAAATCCGCGTCTGGTTGGGTTCATTACTCTTACGCTGTTTGGCCGTTCCCAGATTACGTTCGAAGGATGTGACATCTTGAAATGGATTTTTGGTTTCGGTATCTCTATTTATAGCGTCGATACCTGATGTCGTTTTTGCAATGGTTCTCCCGCATTCTTGACTTTGCAGAGAATGACTCAAATCTGCGGTATCGTCCTCGCCTTCTTCCTGGATAACTTCGCACGAGGCAGAACTGCTGGTCGATCGATCGACTGATTTTGAAGTGCAGCAGGACGAGGAGTCGGTGCTGGACGCAAGGATACTGCTTTCAATTGTGCTCGGTGAAACGACACTATTAGGAACCCAGGTTTCGGCTGCATCAGGAATAACTGCGATAGCACTCAACAGCGCCGAACCTTTCACAGGAACCACGGCAGCGGGGGTCGGAACCTTTGTTTCTGCTGCAGAAGTCTCTTTCTTGCGGCGTGCAGAGGAAACAATTGGCCTGAAGCGATTCGGCTTCTTGACTGGTTCTGACTTCACATCCTTGCAATCCTCACGTGAAAAATCTCGCAAACAGCGGCCCGCAGAGTCATGAGCGTCCGGTTCTGCTAGAGGTGAACGAGACGGGCACTCTTTGGTTCCATTACTCGTTGGAACAATATTCAGAGGAGTGAAGGCGCTCCCCCTTGTCGCTATATAAGCAATGCTGGGCGGTGTCGCTGCTTGGTTTGCTGGCTGGATCGGTTGTTGTGCATCACTGGCATTCAAGTTCCTAATCTCACTTAGCTTGTTCGGACTAAGAAGCGTCGTAGGTTTTACTTCGTTATCTATTGGAGGGTTTGAGGAAGAAACCTCCCGGGTCGAAGACTCCGCCAAATGTTGAGCGTCCTTGCTTGCCACCTTTACGGATACTCCAAAAGCTTCTGCGTCTGCCTGAAATAAATCGCGTTCAAGCTGCATGAGTGCAAGGGCCTCTTCCTTGGAATACACTTCTCTCTTCAGATGGGATATTTGTTCAGCCTGAACATGGAGAAGCTTCTTCATGATTCTTAATTCACTCTCTAGAGTGTGTAGTTTATCAACAGCAAAGGCTGTCTCCATTTTGGACGCCTCCTCACGGATTGCGTCCACAGCGTCGTGAAAGAGCGCAGCTTCGTCTTCCCGGGGGGAGGTACTTTGATTGTCCTTCTGATCCTCGTGGGTACAACTGTCCGTCTGGCTGGTCTGACTTGTGTGACTCGTCACTATATCAGTGAAATGGTACTTTGTCTTACTCGACACAGGCAAAGTTGACAGCATCGACTCGGTCACGTCCAAACGAGAGCCAAAAGAGGACATGGAAAGTTCATCGCTAAAAACTGCCTTGAGAGGCACATAGGGAGAATATGGGCTGCTACCGAGATTTCCACATCTCTGTCCATCGCCCATGAAATCATCATGGTCCGATAAATTGACATCATTATCTAAAAAATTGAAGAAGTCAATGATGCTCCGTCGTCGCACGCTGACGCCCGCATCCTTGCTGAGAGGATCTTCAAACTGGTCTACTTTATTTGAGAACTTGGCAAAGTCTTCATTCACGGGCTGAATAAGACGTATATTGCCATCATGAAGCTCTTCATCGTTGACTAGACTCAGGAGCTGCTGGTCCATACGCTGCAGCATTTCTTCTGGCGACTGCTCTTCGGCCATTGTGATGCAAGAGTTACGTTGTGCCCGCTTCGTTCCAATTATAATGAAAGAATCTAGATTGTTGCAGCAAGCAACACGTAGTAATTGTTGTGCTCGTTCGATAAGCTCAACAGGTGCATCATAAAGCGTTGGACCTCTATTAAGTATGGCGAGATTTCCGAAAGAAATAATGAAGCGATTCTTTGTTTCGAAAAGATGCCTTCCTGATCGCGCGGGACTGATATTTCCTACCGCTAGCTAGTCTACCAGAGAGTATTATTTACTTCTTTTATTATTACTATGGATAGTAGTAGTTAGTCAAAAACTTTCTCAAGATTTTGACCAGCAGACAAAATTGTTTGACCAAAGTAACACGTCTTATTAGTAGACTAGTCTAGCAAGTCTACTCGAAAATGCAATCTGACTAAGCTATTTTAATTAGCGTAAGACTACTAGCTAGTAGTCCATCACTACTAGTAGTAGACGATTGTTCCGCGTCAGGAATCACGTGAGATTTCGCATCAATATCTTCCGGAATGAAATACGTCGAAAGTTGCTAGCCTGAAAAATGCCTTGGTTTTGATAGATACGGATTGCCATGTCCTTGCTAGTTTCTGTTGAAGATGTGATTATCCAATCCTTTGCATATGTAACAACGGCTCGTCTTCAAATGGCCCATCATTCTTTTTTTGCGGCAATATCTTTCATATAATAGCACATAAACATGACAATGAAGCCTTTGTGTCTTTCGTCCAAAACTATCGGTGATGGGGCTGAAAGTGGCGCTCACTACAACATGAAATCGGCAGATCTTGAAACTAGAAGATTCTATTCGACAAGCACAAGCTGCAGTGGCAACGATGCTTCCTATGGATGTGAGATCACCGAAATTGGTTACCTATGCATTTGAGGGATCGAAATGCCGTAGCAGCAACACCGGTTCACATCTAAAAGCATCTCATCGAGGAGGGTTTCATCTCCGGGTTAACGTGGGAGCTGCTGACAGCGGGCGCGTACAATCCGTATCTCGGATCTCCTGTAAACGTCGCCAACCGCAATGGATGGGAGTCCTGTACGAATCACGTATCCAAGTGGGAATTCAATCAATATGTAAAGCTCTAGCCGACTGCAAAGTAACAGATACTATGTTCTACTACACTAGCCCCATGTGCACTGCAATGCCTTTCTGAGTACAGAGTATCTACTTTTTAGATGCTTTTAGATGAGAGTGTACAGAGCATACTCCAGATAAAACAAATCCCAGATGTGCTTGTAGTACTTCTTCACCGAAGCCATGGATTCGGGTTCCAACTGCCGGTACCGAAACAATAACAAAGCGACCAGAACTGCATGTCCTCCAATCATGGGAATTTTATTGAAAGTTCCTGCCACAGAGACGACGCCAGTCATAATAGCTTGCCAATAATTCAAAAAGAGAGCTGCCGTAGCACCCTGTGCGATGCGTTTGACTCCCACTTTGGTTGCAAAGGTTTCTATTTGGTATGCCTTATCTCCCTCGATATCAGGAAGATCCTTGGTAATGGCAATGACGGAAGCAAATAGAGTCATAAAGCGCGCGATAAAGGCCACTTTTGGGGACCAAGCAAAGGACGCCCCAACTGCATCTTTGACAGCATAATAGATTCCAAAATTCAAAAGAAAACCTCGGACAGTGGCTATGGTGAGGCCGGCAAGGATGGGATTTTTCTTCGTCCGAATGGGAGGGACGGAGTATATACCGCCGAGGAACAATCCAAAAGAATAAAGGCGGAAGAGTAAGGAAGGAAAGAATTTGTAGCTGTCCTCGGGGGCAGGAGATTGTTGATGTATGTATTTTGATGGAACGAAGCAGAAGTATTGTGAGCATTGAAAAACTTTACATTACACTACCGTAGTCACAACCGAATTTTCCAATAAAACTTACACCACCAGGGGCCCCACAATACCTGACGATAACACTGCGATCCAGGCAAATCGCTTGGACATTTCTCCATTGGCTACCGGCAGGAACGGTTTGTTCACTTCATCGATTTCCTTGTCGTAAATTTGATTAATCCCCACAATAAATGCATTGCCCAATAACAATGCAAACATGCCAAGAAATGCCCGAGGTAACATGTACCCCCATTTGGCATCGGCAATCGCACCGGGCGTGTCAATGAGAGCCCGAATGGTGCCCGCGATGGACGCGAGAATGGTACCCCGAATGGTGTGGGGGCGCGTGAACTTGTAAAGGGCTCTCGCACGCGCCTTAATTCCTCCGCTACTGGCTTCGTTCCGAGCTTTGGCCAAGGCATCAGGATCAAAGTCTCCTTCCACCGACATGGATAGTTTGTGAATTAATGGCGTTCTCGGGATGTTAGCATGCACCAGCTGGGCATTGTAGAGGCGCTGAAATGCTGACAGAGCTCCATCATGTTGAATTGATCTGGATATCGGCGACGCTGTAAAGCCACTTGTCGAACAGAGAGATAGTGCAAAAAATAATATGCACAGTGTTGCGACTTGGCCGTTCATTTTATTGTAACTATTGTATCTGGTGTGGCTGGGCCTTCTCCTTCTATATTGACGCTTTGTTATTGAGAATCTAGGTAGTTGGTCTTTGAGCGCTTCGTGTGATGAGTTGTTTTAAACCAACCGGTATGCGACTTTTTGGGTTGTGTGTTGTCTTATGTGTTGGTGTCAACAACTCAGGAAAAACTAGACTATGATACATTTTTTTGGGAAGTACGTGTTGTGACGCCGCCCGCGTGTCCAATTGCTCCATTCGTGCTTTTTTCAGTTCGTGACTACTTTCGCCTTTGTTCCAAACAAATTAAGCCCAGGTGGACTAGGGCAGTTTACCTTGTCTCCTATTAGCCAATATGATGGGACTCAGGAGTTAGACCTTACTCTATTAGGTCGTGTGCCTATGCCTGCTTCCTATACACACTGAACCACTAGTTTACTCCCCACTATTACCATAATATTTATCTATGATATCTATTTACTCAGTCTCCACACTAGCTTTTTACGCAAACTCTCGAAACTCCTACAAGGTAGACTACCGTACTGTACATAGCAGAGCTTTCGTAAGCGGGCTTCTGGCAAACTCCCGCCCGTCGCTTTGAATACTCTATAATCAAAATTAGAAACTGCCATGCAAAAATATGTTATTCATCAAGTCAACAACTTATTTTTCTACACAAAGGGCCACTCGCGCCATTCCAAAAGATAGGCTGCGTCAAAGTCTATCATCCCAGCGATTACCCGTCAAAGCTAAAGTCTGAGCCATCATCATCCTCCGAGTCATCAAGATTGTACACGGGAACCTTGGTGGTAGCCTTGCGGGCCCGTCCTGACTTGGCACGGGGAGGAGGAGTAGGAAAGTCATCTCCGCTGTCGCTATCACTATCTGCTTCGCTCTCAAAGTCGGCTTCAATGGACGTCGCCTTCTTGGGTTTGGTGGAGGGAGCGGCCTTTTTGTTCGCCTTTTTGTTTGTTGTCTTCTTCTTCTTCTCGGTAGTCACCTTCTTTTTGTCAGGAGGACTGGCTGTATCCTCTTCCAAATCAGAGTCAATCAATTCCTCGACAGGAGATTCCTTGCGTTTGATTCCAGCCTTAGCCTTGCTCGGCGAGGCCAACTTTCCAAGACGAGACGCCAAGTCTTCCATTTCTTCATCGGATTCATCGTCCGAGTCAATATTCACTGCCTTTTTGGCAATAACAGGATCAGCAGACTTCTTGATGGTCGCGACAGGTTTCTTTGCGGTAAGCTTGGCTGCAGGCTTACGTTTGGTCGCTGGCTTGAAAGCAGGCTTGACAGTAGGCTTGACAACAGGCTTGACAACAGGCTTCTTGACGATCATTTCAACGTCCGAGTCATCATCGGCAGAAAAGCCATCCGACTCGCCATCTTCCATATCGCTGTCCCAGTCGGTGGTCTTCTTTTTCTTGGCGGGGGCCTTCTTTCGGGCAGTAGCCTTCTTGTTTCCACGCCCTCGATTTGCAGCAGCCTTATTGCGAGCCTTGGACTCGATTTCGGCGTTTTCCTTCATGACCACGTCACGTTCATCTAGTGCTTGCTCCACGGCGTCGAGATCGTTGAGCCAAAGTTGTGAGGGCTCGGTGGCTTCCAAATTTGCCAATTCTTCGGTCTTGTCAGCCAATTCTTGGCGGAGTTTGTCAGCCTTTTCCTTGGTTAGTGACCAAATCTTCATTCCGAGGAGATACTCGTATCCTTTACCTAATTCGGCATCCGAAGTGGTGTCGTCTGTTTCTTCTTCCGGTTCCTCCTCTTCTTCGTCCACCGAGGTCTTCTTGGGGTCCTTGGGGAAAAGTTCGTAGCCACGCTCTTGCAATTCAGCCAGCAATTCCTTGCGCTTGCGGTTCGAAACAACTAATTCACCGCTGCATACTTCTTCGACAAAGCGAGCCTTGTTAGAAAGGATGCGCTTCTCGCGGCTCATTCGTTCTATCATCAGAGCCTTTCGCTTCCCATAGTATTCGAGGCGAATGTCGTAGAAGGACGACAAAATTTGGTTGGCGTTATCAAATTGTTTGATTTTCCCTTCCGTATCAAAGAGTGTCATGTTCGACGTCGCAATCGATGTAGTGAGTTTGAAATACCCTAATAGCCCATTCTTCGACTTTTCAAACTCATCAATTTGACTCGGTTCGGCAGTTATGGTAAAGGAGACCGTCGTGTCGGTATGGTTCTCCTTGAAATCCTTCAACTCGGGTTCCTGCTTTTTGCCATTTGCAACTAGCATGCTTTCAAGATAAACTTTGAAATCTTGCGTCCATTTCTTGATAGGCAGCTCAGAAATGATGAGGGTCTTGTCGTCAACTCGCTCAATTTTCCCTTCGACGGCGTATGAGCTGGCATCCTTTTGAATAATTGGACCGGTAAAGCCATAGTACTTGGGATGAAGGACACCGGCCTCCTCTCCCTTAATCATCTTGCGAAGCGACGCAACAATTTCACGAGGGCAGTAGTTAGGCACTTTTGAGGACCAACCAGTTCCAATTCCATCAGATCCATTGACCAAAACGAGAGGAATGACAGGCATGTAAAAATCGGGTTCAATAGAGATGCCGTCATCTTCCAAGTAGTTCAAAATATCATCGTCATCGGGGTGAAATATGGCTCGAGCAATCGGCTCTAACTTCGTAAAAATGTAACGAGGAGAGGCTGCATCTTTTCCTCCCATACGCCGAGTTCCAAACTGACCACTTGGAGTCAACAAATTGAGATTATTTGATCCGCAAAAGTTCTGGGCCATACCGACAATGGTTCCATGTAACGATTGCTCGCCGTGGTGATAAGCAGACTTTTCACCAATATATCCGGCCAATTGAGCAACTTTCATTTCTCTCTTCAAATTCTTCTTCAAGCAAGCAAAAAGAACCTTGCGCTGAGAAGGCTTGAATCCATCGACAAAATGGGGAATGGATCGCATATTGTCACTTTTCGAAAACAAAATGAGCTCCTGATTGATGAACTCGGAATATTTCACACCGCCATTCTTTTGAGCCGCTTTGTAGTCGAGGAATACGTTGTCTGTTACTCGGTTCAACCACGTCTTGCGGTCGGCCACGCGATCCTTCTGAAAGGCCATGTCAATCAAATCCGAACCAGAAGTGGCCATTTCGGGTTGAACCGCATCTTCGTCTTCGTCGGCATCTTCACTAGGAATGGGAGTAATAGCAGGGACGATGTCCTTCGAGATTTCTTTGAACTCAATCTCGTGCTGGTAAAGATTGCTAAAGTATTCTTTGGCTTCTTCGGCAGTCGAAGTTCCCAAACCCTTATAGTACTTGACAGTGTATCCCTTAGCAGCAGGCGACTTGGACCACCCTTCGTACTCGGGAAGTGTGAAAAAGACCTTGGATTGCTTGCCTTTGGTCGCTTTGACGATGGGAGTAATGAATTGTCGGAGAAAGCCAGGGACATCCAACAACCCAGGCCAGTAGTGATGGATCATATTGATCACAAGACCTTTGATGTGTGATCCATCTTGATCCTGATCAGCCATGATCATCAATTTCCCGTAACGAAGAGTTTTGATGTTCTCCCCGTCGTATTTAGTACCAAACTTAAGGCCCAAAATTTTGACAATGTTTTGTAATTCTTCATTCTTGTTAATTTCCGTCTGTTTGGCGTCGCGAACGTTCAAGGGCTTTCCTCTAAGAGGGAAAACACCGTAGTAGTCACGACCAACAACGCTCAAACCAGACATGGCAAGGCTCTTGGCCGAGTCCCCTTCGGTGATAATTAAGGTACAGTCCTTGCTTTTGGCGCCTCCAGCATTGTTGGCATCGTCAAGCTTAGCAATGCCCGTCAGCTTTAGCTTTTTGGTTCCACTTTTCTTTTTCATCGCTTCACCTTGCTTGAAGCGAACAAACGAAATAATGTTGTCGACGATAGCACTGTAATAGAAGGCAAGTGAAAATGAAATGTAAGAAATCAATAACGTATTCTAATGAATATTTACATAAATACCAGGACGCTTCACAATGAACAACACGTACCTTTTGTCGACCTGCTTCAAGAACTTCTCTGAGATTGTGCATTCCGATCCAAATTTTCCCTTTTTGGTGGTACAGTTTTCCTTGGTCTGCGAGTCAAAGGTTGGATTCTCAACTAAACAATTGACGAAGACAGCAAGGTGCGTCTTGAGTTGGGCAGGTTTGACCTCTGTTCCGCCCTTGTTCTTTTTTTTTACCGTTTTGACCAAGTGAGCCGTCAATTGATCGGTGATGTATGTCACGTGACCTCCGCCCTTGGACGTGCAAATCGAATTGACAAAGGAAATTTGTTGAAAACCATTATCGTTTGAAGGAGCAACTCCAATCTCCCAACATCCAACCTTTTCGTAGGCTACTGGAGCTTCCATGTCGGTGTACGTCTTGAGGTAGTCCTTAAAGTCCTTGATAGGAAGCTGTTCCCCGTTCAAGAAAACACCAAGTTTCTTGCCCTTGGAATTGGCCATGGATCCCGCGATATCGTAGGCACGCTTTGACAAGAGAGCGACGGCATCCTCGTCGAAGTAATCCATTTTGAATCGAGCCAAATCGGGTTCAAAAGAAATCTTGGTATAATCTCCCTTTTTCTTTTCCGTTTTTGTAATCTTGGTAATAATAGGTTCTTCGGCGATACTCATGTTGTTACGAAAGGTCTGGCGAAATTTCTTTTCGTTGGTAGAATCCAAACACTCGACGGTAAAGGTGTGACTGAAAATGTTACACAACTTGGCCCCATACCCATTGCGTCCTCCCGTAGTCTTTTTGTCGTCGTCGGAAAAGTTAGATCCCGTCAACAAATGTCCAAAAATTAGAGTAGGAACATAGCACCCTTCCTTCTTGTGCAACTGCACGGGAATACCATTTCCATTGTTCTGGACCGATACGTAATTTTCTTCGGGCTTGATTTCAATCAGAAGTTCGTTCATGTTGGGATCACGCTGCTTGTTATCGGCGGCATTGACAACAATTTCGTCGAAAATCTTGTAAAATCCAGGAGTAAATGTTACCTCTTTCTCGACAATCTTTTTCGTTTCGGTGTCCAAGACGTACATGGGTTGTGTGAGGGGCTCTGTGGATCCAACTGTTGTAGAAAAGAGAGAGAGACGCGAAAACAAGTAGAACGTTAGTTTATAAGAGAAGAAATGCAATCACATAAGATCGTGCATGGCCGTCGTCGTCGTCACTTTGGTGACGGTCGACAACCAGCATTAGCTTCAGCATCAGCAACAGCAACAACAACGGTACTTACTGTAAGTATCGGGACGCAACAGAATGTGTTCCAATTGAGTTTTTTTCTGGTACGTTTCTTCAATCGTCTTTTTTCCTTTGGATGTTTTGGTCATGGCAACACTATCGTCGTCGTCTTCGTCGGCGTCCATGCCAGCATTATTACTGGCATCCCCCAAGGCCTTAGCTTTTTTCTTGGGAGCGGCCGCCGTCTTTTTCTTAGCTGCCGTCTTTTTGGATTTGGTAGCGGGAACGACATTTTCTTCCATCGTGAAATCATCATCATCTGATGCGACTTCGTCGCCGTTGTCAAAGTCGTATTCGTCGTCGCTGTACATGTCAACGTCTGCCATGATTGCTTTGTTACTTTTTTGTTTGATTTTTATTTGTTTTGTTGGTTTTGTTGGTTGGTAAAGCAGTCAAATGATCAAGTTCTGTATTGTTATCGTCGTTATGAAACAATGTGTGAATGTTTTTGTGCTCGAAACTCGAAACAGACAACAAGCCTCAAAACGGCAAAGATTCCTGCAAATCTTCGATAAAATGTGAGCACAGTTTGGAGTTTCCACGCAATAACGACTCCTAGAGATGTAGACTCTGGTATATTTTCTACAGGCCAAGTCGACGCGGAATTTCGGATTAAATAGTTAAGTGAGTCATGTCACTGACGGATTTTACTTACGAAACAAACATGTGGCGGGTAGGCTCGTTTCAAGAAAATAATGTTGTTGGTATGTTTTTTTAACAACAGCTTAGATCTATTTAGATACGGTCAAGTCTAAGCACGTTAATCTAAATAATGTACAAGTAGCATAAAGAAGATTGGAGAGACTGTGAATGGCACAAGATACTAGTCATCTACTACTAGTAGAACCTAGTTGGAGTTGTTGGCAGTCATATCAAGCCCTATGTAGACAAATTTTGGAATTGGCCTGCTTCTACTCGTACTCTACTATAGATATCAAAGGAATTATGTACCTGAGAGTATGCTTTGCAATATGTGTTCCTGTGCTATCAATGGTCATCTTATCCTCCACTACTACTAGCTTCATAACGAACGAAGGTCTGGTGCTTCAAAATTTGAATGTGCACTAATCCTTTTCGGCATGAATATAATCTTCAAAAAGAAACTGTTGGATTTCTTGCTGCATCTTTTGTCGTCGTTTGGATGCCAATAGGGAACATCCTAAAAAGCAAGCAGATAAGCCCGCGGAAAGCCGTACAATTGCAAATGAAATTGCACTTGAGGGAAATACTTTCAAGGCCATCCACAAGGCGCTGCCAAGCAGAGTCGTCAGTGAAGCTCCCGTGGCTCCAATCAAGGTGGTCTGCAACAACTGAAACCGTTTCTGTTTCCGCTGCGCAGTGTTCAAAGCTGTAGAACATACGTTACAGTGTTTAGTGTGTGATTCGTACCGATCCAACATTTCGGAACGTGATAAATTATCATTGTAAGACCCAGAAGATGGCATGGCGGAAGCTGCAATGCTATCCAAGCCAGCCTCATGGGTGCGTTTGCAAGCCACATCATTGTATCTTCGAAAAGCATTCACCATTACATCAGCAGCGGCTGGAGTGTGATAATCTTTATAGGTGAGCTCTTGTCGTTGCATTCGATCACCTTGCTTGCGCAGAAAGATGCCATCCCCGTCAAAGATTTTGTGCGATATTTGATGCGAAAAAACAGGCGTGAATTTCCGCTTGATAATTTCGGACATGAGCTTTTGCTTCACATCTTTTGGTTCAAATTTGGGAAATAAATTAAATAAGAAGACTCGGGATTTGGTACTAGATGTTGGACAAAAGTAAAGGGCGACATAAGATGTCCCCGAATCGTCGCCAGGTTTTTTTTGTCGTGTGTAGCGAACATGACAAGGATCATAGAAACCAAGATTGAGAGTCGCGTTGGACGCGACGGATCCTTTGAAAGTCAAGAAAGTTGGATCTGTAGTGGCAGCATTTTCCAGAAATGCTTCAAAAAGCGGCCGATCTTTCGACCTTTGCGAAGCTGATAGCATTTTAAATGGAAGCTCACCTCCTAGGTTGCGTTCAAGGCCACCCACACCGTGGTGAGAAAACGGCAAGTGAGACAAGTCCAGTAAATTCTCTCCGAGCAACTCATATCCGTACGGAAGATCCCTCATAAAACACGCCGAATCGCCTTTTTCTTGCACTGTTTTTTCCAAAAGAGGGAAACTTGGGATCGTAGTAGACTTTCCCAATGAATTGTACGAATCTGGATCGGCCCATACAAAGATCATGGATGCCATGACTTGTACGGGATAGTGTTGAATACTGCGTCCACCACTACCAGTTTTAGTTTGCGGTACTTTTTGACACCTTCCTTGGCTGTCAAATTCCCAACCATGATAAGCGCACTGAATGCAACTGTTAGTGGATTCTTTCAAAATTCTTCCTTCTGACAAGGGAGCAAATCGATGGCTGCATCGATCGTCCAAGCAGCACCATTGTTGATCCACTTCGGACCAGAATATTACCAGCTTTTGATTTAGCAACTCGATAGAGTTGGGACGAGATTTGTCGAGAGCTGACGTTGTTGAGACAGGCCACCAATTTTGATGGAGAGGACGTATATTGCTATCAGTGTCAGCGGCGGCGGCAGCACTCGTCGTATGATCTTCGTTTGTGCCTTTATCAACAGCCGTTGCATCCGATGCTACCAAAAGATGATGATGTCTCGCAGATCCGCCCCTGAGAGGCACAAAAGCTTGGATTTTCTTGACGAATGTGAACCATAAGAAGAGGAATGTTAATTTCATAACTTCTGTTTTTATCTTTTTCAAGTGATTATGTATACTTCTGTTATTACTGTAGTTGTTGGTTGCATCTTTTGATTCTGTACGTTTTTGTCTTTTTGTCAGTTGTTGTTGTTGTCAGTATCTTTTTGATTTTGTTCTTCTCTGCTGGGAGTTACGGTTAGAGCTCAAAAAAGAGTTTTTTTGCGCGAGCAAACGCTACCGCGTTCTCTCGACTATGCCAGCTCTCTAGGGCTACGTTTGGCTAGGTAGGGTGGTTTGGAGAAACTCGGCAATTTACTAGGGCCGACCTTTTCTCCGTTCCGAGGCG
>Ga0100392_1004278_pt1 | contig 12844 bp, 8 predicted proteins | sample CryGeymeta201516_FD_81548 | JGI IMG/M metagenome (GOLD analysis project Ga0100392, IMG submission 81548) | Groundwater microbial communities from Crystal Geyser aquifers in Utah, USA - Crystal Geyser metaG 2015-16 | ecosystem: Environmental > Aquatic > Deep subsurface > Groundwater | place: USA... | reverse complement strand
TGCAATGAATTAGGAGAGCCATTTCCACTTTTGACCAAAGAGCTGTCACTTTACACTGGCTGGGGCGTTTCAGCCAGGACAAGCACTCACCTCCCAAATTCATTACTTCCTACAAGTGTCTTGTCCAAAGATCCAGGTGTTAGGGCACCTGCATCCAAGAACCACTTAACCTTCCACATCCAATCTGCAAAGCCTCACCGTATAGAGCTGGGACATCACCCCCATTTCTTCGGATTCAGACATTACAATAGCATCGTTGCTGCGTCATGAGAGAATTGTTGGTACGGTCGACAATCCAAAGAAGGGGTTCATCACGCCCCTCCTCCTTCATGCCGGTCGTCGTCGGTGCGGTCGACAATCCGACGAAGGGGTTCATCACGCCCCTTCTCCTTCATGCCGATCGTTGTTGTTGTCGTTGTCGTCGTCAAATTAACTTGACTTATTGCTGTCGTCGTGGTCGCGAGAGTCGTGCGATATTGTAGAAGCCGACAGGCTTTGCTGCGTTTTTGCGGCGAGAGCTCCTAATGTTGTCGCCGCCGCCGTTGTCGTCTTGCTGATTGGCTTGTAGTCGAGCGGATCGTCTTGGTACGATCCGAGGCGCCGGTAGCTTGCGTTGGCGTGCCTTGGGGCGTTGTGCTTCTTCCATGGAGACATTCGGCTCGTCTTGGTCATCGTCGCCGATCACATCGGCAAATTCTTCCTCCACTTCGTCGTCTTGGATCGCATTGAGAAGGATTGTTGGTTCGTCTTCCTCTTCGATTGTGTCGATTACCGGCTGGAACTTCATGGTAGAGTATATCATCCAAGTATCCTCGGGAACGTACAGTTTCGGCGTCGTCTTGGGACGAGTGGCGGTGGCACGGTTTAATGGCTCGATCGGCTCTTCCAAGACAGTTTCCATCGTTGATCGGAACTTCATGGTAGAGTACATCATCCAAGTATCCTCGGGAACGTACAATTTCGGCGTCGTCTTGGGACGAGTAGCGGTGGCACGGTTCAATGGTTCGATCGGGTCCTCAAGAATTTTATCGAGCTTGGCAACAAACTTCTTGGTGTTTGCCTTGGTCTTCCAGGTGCCGGTGGGGACCTCCACGCGAGGGGCAACCGTGGGACGAGTGGCGCCCTTGTTGTTGTTGTTGTTGTTGTTGCTGTTGTTTATATTGCTGTTGTTGGTAGTGGTGTTGGTGGTGTGAAGGTCGAAGACATCCTCCATGTCGACGTCCATGCTGTCGTTGTCGTTCGTGGCAGTAGTGCTGGTAGTATCGGAGACTTGCACAACTGGGGCAGCCACGGTGACAGGTGGTAGCGTGGGAAAGACCACTGGCTTGGGGCGAGCTGAGGGAGTCCACGCGCGAGAGTGCGACCAGTCCCTCGTTCCGGCTTGGTTGGGACGTACGGGATAGAGGTCGTCGACTTGATTAGGATCGACTTCAGGCTTCGTGCATTGGGCCACGGGCTTGAAGTTGCTCTCAAACTCGGCGATCTCCACGCGGAGTTCGTCGCGTTCGTCGTCAGTGAGAGACGAGGCACGCATGCGGTCACCTTGGCACAGCGCCTTCGCCTCCTCGTGGTGCATGGCGTTCATGGAGTGGTCAGCATGCGCCAAGACGCGGTTCCAGTTTCCTTGGATGGCGTCACGCTCACCGGCAATCCATGTGCAGTTGTAGTCGACATTGACGTACTGGATGAGGTCCTCGGCGAAGCTGAGCTTCGTGTTGGTCTTACTGACTGAAAGGCCTCCGTACGTCTTGGCGAACAATTCGTTGGCCTTTTGGCTGGACAAGGCGCCATACTCGGACTCGTTTTTTTTCGAGTTGATGGTTGTTTCTTCCTTCTTGAAGATAACACCCAGAGGGGCCTTGGAAAGCAAAGGAACGATTGTGGTGGGCTGTTCGTCGATTGTGGCGGGTTGTGCGAGGACCATGGTGGGTTGGTCGACAATAACTGCGGGTTGTGCGAGGACCATGGTGGGTTGGTCGACAATAACTGCGGGTTGTTCGAGGACCATGGTGGGTTGAGCGACAATAACTGCGGGTTGTTCGAGGACCATGGTGGGTTGAGCGACAATAACTGCGGGTTGCTCGACGACCATGATGGGTTGATCGACAAGTGTGGGTTGTTGTTGGATCGCTGTAGGAGGAGTGAAGAAGGAATTAGTCTTCAGGGCAATGGCTTGGCGAACTTTTTGTTTTTTTCCGAAAAACAATTCTCGGATGGATGAGATGAGCTCCTCGACGGCTTCCAAGACCTTGATGATGGCAATGGAGACAATGATAGCGGTGATGATGATGATGATGATGTCGTTGTTGATAATTTGGTTGATGGATGTCATTGTATTAATATTAGTTTTTGGGTGAAAATTCAGGGGTACACGCACTTTGGTGATTCTAGAATTATGACGAGAATATTTACTTTTTTAATTGCAATTTTGAAATATCGCGCTTATTTACTAGCTTGAAAAAAGCACCAACGAAACGTTCCACGCTATTGATCGTTTCATCATTGAAGAGTCCTCAGCGAAACCCATCACGCTGATGATGGTTTCTTCCACGTTGGGGTTAAAATACGCGAGAAAATGGGATGAAAGGAAAGCACCACGGCCGACATGGGAAACTCGTTGTTTCGGGTCAAGTTGACCTGATTTTTTGTTCGTTAACCTCATCAAGGATATCCAAAACTACCACCTTTCGCCCTTGCGGTTAAAGGTTAATAAAGGACACTTCTTAAATCTCTCAAATTTTACTTCGACCAATAAGTCTGGTCGCACATTTGTTTGCACTTGTCTATAGTAAAACAGTACTCAATCTTCTATGTGATTGGCTTGGAATTGGCGCGAAATTGGACTAAAAATATTATGCTCAGCCTACGTAGGCAGCTGCTAGTGCGTCTGATCATACTCCCTACGTAAAATGTGTACTACTACTAGTAGTAGACTAGTAGAGGACCGCTACGTACCATGTTGTGGTAGCACGGCTTGAGAAGCGACTTGTTAGCTACTACTACTACTACTACTACTACTAGCTAGCTAGTAGTGGTGGTAGTGCATGTGATAGGTCTAGAGATAACGTTTATTGAAATTTACTTAAAGGTGACAATTTTGGATTTCACACAATTTTCTTTTCCCGCTTAAACAAAACGAGTCATGTTCACGACCAACAATCCCCTTTGCAATTAGAGTGCCTTCGAGGCAAATAGCAGCCCAGCAGACCCCATCATGTTAGCATGTTAGCCCACAGCTAGCTAGTACCGGAGCTGCCACACTACTCTAGCTTGTACAGGAGCTAGCTAGCTTCTATGAGTAGTGGTATTAGCCAGTACAAGTATGGTTCACACAACTGCGACGAAATAAATAATAATGATACTAGAGTGTAGAGTGGTCTAGTTGCACAACGATAACAGCGACAAGCGACAATAATTGACAAATAGAATAAATACTGAAATTCAACTGGGAAAAATTGACAGATCAATATAGAATATAGATGCCATACCCGATACCCCCAATTGAGCATTGAGCCACTCTCACTGGTCTCATCTCGTCTCTGTCTCGTCCCTTGTCTTCCGATTTGGCAGTGCCGACAGCCTAGACAAGCGTTCCAAGAAAGGCGCCACATCCACAATAGCAACTTCTCGAGTATTACCTAATAATTTAACGATGACGGAAGCAGCAACAGCAAACGCGGAGACGCCAACGCAATCGAATGAGACTTCGAATGTTAACGAAATTGGGGATGCCCCCGCCCATTATTGCTCTCCTAGCGAAAGCGAGTCTGGTTCGTGCGTGCCTTTATCCGAATCGCAATCGGAACTACTAGAAGAGCCAACTTCCGCCACACTCGTTGAGGCGAAAATCGGTTGCTTCGCCAAATATCTGACTGTCTGGGTGGCTCTTGCCATGTTTGCTGGAACTTTAATCGGGTCCTTGGTTCCTTCTATCCCTGAAACCATTGAAAAGGCCACCGTTGCCAATATCTGGATTCCCGGCTCGGTCCTCGTATGGATCATGGTGTACCCCATGATGCTCAAAGTGCGCTGGAGCGCCTTACGCAACGTTCACCAGAATCCCGGAGGTCTATTACTGACAACTTTCATCAATTGGGCAGTACAGCCTTTTCTCATGTACGGCCTGGCCCGACTCTTCTTCACCATCATCTACAGTGGAATTTTTTCAGATGAAAAGCAGTCCGAATACATTGCTGGTGCCGTCATTCTCGGGGGTTCCCCCTGTACTGCCATGGTGTTTGTGTGGGCCGGTCTTATCAATGGAGATGTCAACTATACCCTGGTACAAGTGGTCCTTAACGACATTCTTCTGCTATTCCTATACGTACCCACAGCCAAACTATTGCTCAACATATCCACCATCGAATTGCCTTGGGATACAGTATACTTATCTGTGGTACTCTTTGTTCTGGTGCCGTTTGTTCTCGGGACCATTACTCAATTTGTGGTCTTGAGACGGCCCAACGGCGAACAATTGTTGATGCGAATTGAAGATTATTTTTCTCCCATTGCCTCTCTGGCCTTGGTCCTATTGGTCGTTTTCATCTTTTTGTCCCAAGCCAAAGTCATTACCGACAGTCCCACAGACGTTCTATTGGTCGCCGTTCCGCTCATACTGCAAACTTCCTTGGCATTTTTCCTCACCTACGGACTGGCCTACTACTTTTGTCTAAACCATCTCATAGCTGGACCAGCAGCCTTGATTGGTTCTTCCAACTTTTTTGAATTGGCTGTGGCATTGGCATTGACAGTCTATGGACCCCAGTCTGGTGCCGTCCTGGTGACTGTGGTAGGGGTTCTCGTGGAAGTCCCCATTATGCTGCTGGAAGTCAATATTATCAAAAGGAGCAAGCAATGGTACAACAATCGAGCCGAGGATGAACATCGCAAATTCAAAAGAAGAACAACCGACATGACAGGGCGAGCAGTCACTACAGGACCTACTGGCTAGTGGCTAGTACATGCAAAATGCAACATGCAACATGGAACTATCAAGGTAGCTGATGCAACTAGCAGTACTGTGGCATCAGGGACGTCCTTGTCTTCTTGATAGGGTGGACCATTTTTTGTTTGTTTCCAGCTGGTAGCTATTTGGTTCAACGAACGTTCATGGTAGGATTCGAGATTATGTCTGAATCACAGTGGTCATCAACATCTTACATCAACTCGCTCTGTCACCCTTTGGGGTGCCAATGGTCATCTTCGGGTTGCACCATAGTTGTGATCCCAGAAAATTAGGCATTCAATTTTTTCTTTCTGAATCACGATAGTCAACTTACAAAAAGGCACAATGACAACAAAAAGGAAGATGTTCGTAGTCTAGCTAGAATAATGATAGGATGACATTAACCTCGGTCCTAGTCTGTGAAAACTGAGTCTTGCGTCGAGTAGGTCCAATTTTCATACCATACCAATAGCTAAAATAAATAATGTTGTTGTCATGTAGTATGAGGATTAAAGTAGGAGAAGGGTGCTGGCCGGCGATAGTAATAATGAAGTATAAAGCAAAGATTAGGATCCGTCAAATTTTTGTAGGTTTACACCTACAGAGCAGTGTATAATTATTCCTCTGCCGCAACACTTTTTTTGAATTATTATTATTTTCTCCACAATGATATCCCTCCTCCTCCCCAGCAATTCTTCCTGTAAATTAGCACCAAGCACCAAGAAGGGCAAATATTAACCACCCCACAACATAGTAGCTATTTGCCAGCAATTCTGTTGCTTCTTTGTTGTTGCTTGTTCAAGTCTTGATAAGAACACTACTACTACTACTACTAGTACTAGTACTGGTGGCCATGGCGGAGGAAGCAACAACAATAGCTGCTGGCTGGCTGCACACCGGTGCAATCATCCACCACCAATTTCCTGCAGCAGTCACCCCACCAGCCAGGCATCATGATATTCTTGGCCATGGTGCTGGTGAGGGTGCTGGTGAGGAGGGTGCTGGTGGTGAAGGTGCTGGTGGTGAAGGTGCTGGTGGTGTGGGTGCTGGTGAGGGTCGTGCTGCTGGTGGTGAGGGTGCTGGTGGTGAGGAGGGTGCTGCTGGCTGGTGGTGCTGGTGAGGGGGGTGCTGGGGTAAGGGGGGTGCTGGTAAGAAGGGTGGTGATATTCTTGGCCCCCAGCATGATGCTGGTGGTGCAGCACCAGCAGAAGAAGAAGAAGAAGAAAGCAAGAAACAAGAACATGATACTCTACTAGCAGTGATATCATTCAGATAGTAGTGTGTACTAGTAGTCTGCTGTCCCCTGTTGTTGTTGGTGTTGGTGTTGTTCTTGTTGTTATTCTTGTTGTTGCTAGTACTGCTGCTGCACAGCAATACTATGGTGGTGGTGGTGGTCTGGTTCTTGTGGTGGTGAGGGTGGTGGTAGAAGACAATCATGATGATGTCTAGACAGTGCAACAGGCAGCAACAGCAGTTGTTTGTAAGAGCTACTAGGAGTACTAATCTTGTTGTCAGAATCTTATCAAAGAACCAAGTAGTACTTCTTTAGGTAGCTACTACTCTAGTAGTCTTCTCTATTTTTTTTCAATACTTTTTATTCTTCTTACTAGTACTAGCTACTACACACCACACACCACACCACCCACTAGCTAGTAGCTAGTACTACTAGTACCCGCTTGTACCACTATTTTGTAGGTGTTTCCCCATCACAATTTTTGTAGGCAAAACCCACACAGGACTGACGCATCCCAAAACCAGCCCCGAAATATTCTCACAAGATCGGTTTGAAAATGGTGAATATTATTATTAGCTACTGTATTATAGCTTATAGCTTTCAGGCGAAGTATTATACAATAATGTATCAACCAAAAGCTGGAGCCATTCTTTTTTTTCCATTATAATTTATAATACAGTATTACCGTGGAATCTACAGCTAACAAGTTCTTCAAAAAGCACTTGTACAAAGAGACAACATTGAAGGGACTTGTACATTCTTGCTTTGTAATTTCATGGTATAAAAACCAAATCCACGTCCTACCTATCCACCAACAAGACTACAAGCAAGCACAAGCAAGCAAAATCAAAATCAAAATCAAAAGTAGCAACTCCGACAATGAAGCTTCAGCCAAACCACCACTCTAAAACATCCACTTTCAATAACGAAGGAGGACACTTCTTCCAATCGGTTTTTTCCCCCTGTGGGGCACTCAATGGCACGGAACCGAAAACGTATGGCATGTCGACAGCCGATTTACCCTTTACGAATGCCATGTCCTGTGGCGCCATGACTGCGTCGTCCAACAGTGATAGCAACAGCAACAGCAACAGCAACAGCAACAGCAACAGCAACGATTTTGCACAGGATCAAAAAGAGCTGACTCAAATAAGCAGAATTCTTGATGCACACAAACACAACTTTCAGCCTCATTTACGCGAAGACGGCGAATTTTTTGTGATTAGTCACAGTGATGGCGATGGCGTGGAATCACTTACGACGCCTTCCATGGATTCTCTACAAGCGTTGAGCACAGCCAGTGTCTGTTCTACCGGTACAGTAAGCAGTAAAAGTCATACCAAACGAGATGCGGCGCCTGTTGTTGTTGTTGTTGTTATGGAGCGGGAAGAAACTCAGCCCACCGAGAGGCGTGGCACTCAACCCGACAATGCTACCAATCAAACGAGACGCAAATTCAAAGCAGGTCGAACTGCGTTGAGCGAAACCAAAAAAAAAGTCTCCGCTCCGTCGAGAAAACTATTGAAAGCAGATCGAAGTGCGTTGAACAAAACAAAAAAACAAGTCTTCAAGGCTGAAATAATAACACCAACACTACCAGCGCCTACAACACCAGAGAGAGAACCTGTCTTTGACGAGAAACGATTGCGCGAGTTGATTGCGCCTAGGACACCCGAAATTCCTGTTCAAATGGACGCTAAGAATCGATTTTTAAAAGATGTACAGGCGTTTATTCCATCGTGCACCGAAGATCATAACAAAATACTACAAGAGGAACCGAAGGTGACAGATGCCAACAAGCAGTTTTGGAAAGAAAAGCTCTCGGCGGCTGCTACAAAAGTGATCGAACATAAATCCACGGCCAGAATTTTGGAATTTGTGGACCCTACCATTCCTCGTGCTAGTGATGCTGAACGTCGTGAAAGTCTGCAAGCAAAAAAAGATAGTGATGATTTCATGAAGTCGATAGGAAAGAAACATCAACAATCATCTCTGCGATGTATGGAGCTTGTTGATGATCCTATTATTCCACGAGCCACGGCTGTTATGTGTGCAAAGCAATCAACCCCTGCTTCAATTCAAGACCAGCATTTGGAGGGCCATCAGCGATATATGCAAGTGGTAAAAAAGTATCGAAACAGCCGTCTTTTGGTGCTCATTATGGATCCATCGATAAAACTGTACGAAATGCTAGAATTGCCATTTCGTCCTGACGAGACCACCATTGCCGATGTTCTTATAATGGCACGTATTCAAACAACCGACGACCGTTTACGATACAAGGAGTACACGGGACTCTGTCGGCCTAATCTGATTCCACCGCCGCCACCACCACAACCGCCGTCGCAGAGATGTCAAAGAAAAGCACAACTCCCGCGGTCTCCTCCAAGGTATCCACAAATGCCACCCACAGTTTCACGCGTCACCCAACGTGCAGTGACGACGATAAAGCGCGAAGGTGGAGAAGACGGCGACAATGAATTGGTTTCTTTATCCAATGCTACCAATAATACAGCAAACCACTCGTGTATGCTACAAGAAGTAACCATCGAAGATGCACTTGTGTGGGAACTTTTGGCACCTTCGCGACCACCTGCAGCCATGATTTCGTCGCTACCACCCCACCTTGCCGTTGTTACGCTTCCACTATTGGGAGATATTGTCGTTACTATTCCCAAGGGTTATACAGGCGAAGAAGTTTCCAAGTATGCCCAGATTATTCTACAAACGCCTCTATTCCTTCGTTGGCTTGAAAAGCGCTATTTGAATGATTTACAGCAAGAAAATGATGACTTGCTGTCTCGCGCAGGAACTGTGGTTGGAACACGCAGTCTCGAGAAGGTGGTGCCAAGAACGTCAACCATGCAACAAGAACGAGCATCTATTGAAGCCTTTCTTTAGCTTTAATATCATTACAGGAATGCAGTTCGTAGCACATCTTTTGTTTTTACTACCCAATACCCAATACCTAACAATCCACAAGCAAGCAATTCCTTTACGAATACTCGGAGGAGTTGAATTGACAGGTTTACGTTTATTTTTTGTGGGGTGTCGCTAGCTGAATAAACAAACGGTGTTGCTAGAGTAGCTACTAAAAAGAACTAAAAAGAACTCTAGCTACAGTAGCTACTCTACTACTATTAGACATAGCTAGCGAGCTAGTAGCATCATTTTTCGTCGTCTTGGCAGTAGACTAGTAGTAACGTGTTCCTCTGAGCAACTACTAGCTAGCTAGAGGAGTACTGTAGCTAGCTAGTGGAGTACCTGGTAGGAGCTAGTTGTGTTGGGTGCTTTTATCCCACGCCTACAGTACTTAGACTAGTAATAAAGTAGTCGAAACAGATGTGTTTTGGCCAGCACACTGCTCGCACGGAAGCGGAAGCTTCATGGCTGGCAGGCAGAAATAGGCCTTTTGCGTCTGAGAGAACTTCACAATTGAGTTCACAGTAAGCACATTTCAACACTGGATTTGACTACATACACTGTCAACAACTATGAAATCTTTCCTTCCAATAAACTCATTTTAACGTCGGAAGAGATTTTTAAATCCACCATTTCGCAGTACCTGGTATTTTTTGCAGAATTATAATGGTGCAAAACTGCACAACGCATCGTCAGCAATAATAAAAATAATATTTTAAACACTGCTCCACCCACCACCCCCCCCTGATTAACTTTTGTCTACTGTTATCATTGTAGATAGTTGACGAGTTCACAAGAACCACACAATCATCATCATTATTAAATAATAATTGAGAAAGCAAGTACTCCGAGTAGAAAGGATACGGGCAGGTGGAGCAAGCAGTGTGTGCGTGTAGGAAGGAGTGGCAATTCGCAGCTGGAAAGACACAGCACAGCGCGAAAGGCTTAGAGTTTAGAGACCCCGAAGAAACTTCTTTTTATTAATTTTGCCGGATGACATTCAAATTGCAAGTACTAGTACTAGAACTACTAGTAGTAGGATCAACAAAAAATGACAGATGTTAGGCACGTCTTATCCTAACTTACAAGTCCTCTGCAATGTACTGCGAGAAGTTTTCGCAGAGGGAGATATTGGAAAAGCTGAACGAATAAAAAGGTGCGTGGGCTAGGTCTAATGAACACTAGCTAGGTAGGTCTACTTTTTGTTTTTGAAAGCGGCAAAGCAACGAAGAGACGAATAGCGTCTGTCATGGTCCAAAGGTTTTTTGAAGTTTTCGTTTGGGTTCGCATTCTGCCGTACACTGTATGTCCCACCATCACCAAGGGCATATTTCAAATGAGAATCGTTAAGTGCGTGACAGTACAATTGAACGCAGGGGATCATTGTACTTAGGGAAGTCTTCATCCACACTCTCATCACCACGATCGATTTCTGAGGTCAGCTCTTCGGATTACCGGCATAACAGGGTGTTGCATGAGGCATGAAGGTGTTGCAAAAGCGAAGTTTGCTGCGCATGGTTGTTGCCTGCTATGGCAATTGCGAATACTTACCTCGGTCTTCAACGATTGTTGTACCGGTACCATACTACTACCAGTAGACTACTACTAGCTAGTACTAGACTAGTACTAATCTCGTCAAGACAACAGCACTGAGCTACGTACTAGTACGGTAGTACGGTTGCTGATTCCTCGTTATCAGTTTACCCTTCGTTTTGTGGTATTGCATTCGCATTATCATCAATCATCACAACAACATTACCTGGTATCTCATATCTCATCCAACTTCCTTGATTGTGATTCCTATTTGTTGTTATTATTCTTATTACCACTACATTACAAATTTCCTACTCTTTTTCTCTCGCGCCTTCCTGTAACTTTCACGACGATGTTACCTGCAACGCCTATGAATATTTTCCTTGACCATCACGCACGTCGCCGCCATGCCCAACAATCCAATTCCAACAATCACAATACTTCTTCAACGATGACGGATACAAAACTTCCTCGGTCGATTCTTTCCACGTCGGTGGTCCGAAATGGTGCTACTAATGATGATGGGAATCGTAATCGGAATTCCAACAATGATACCTACGCGAACGCGAACGCGAACAACAACAGACGACACCACAATAGCCACAATAACAACCACCACCAACCTGAAAAGCCTCAATCACAATCACAGGATTCTGTCATGCACTGTGACACGACCGATCCTGCAGGAGATAGTGATGATTACGAGATTGATGACTGTCAAGAAGATGACAACGACGACGACGACGACGACGACGAATTTCGTCTCACCATACCTTCTCTTTTGCTAACGCATACACATGAATCATTGGCTCAAATGGATCAAACTGTCTTGGCCAAGTGTTTGAATCCTGTCATGGAGTCTTTGCGAATGTTGGATGCTGAAAGTCTATTGAATTTACAACGGGTCGATAATGGTGCTCGATTGTGTGATGGGTACGTTAATACGTCAAAACTGTAGTATTGAGAATCTGCAGAAGAAGAGCAGCAGTCGTAGTTGTTGTTGTTGTGTGTGCCCAAAGATGGGAGTACATTTTAGACAGTGTGTGTGTGTGTGTGGAACGTATATCCTGTATCGTATCCTGACACTTTTTGTTGCCTGCCCTGCCCTGCCCTCTCTTTGGTCTGTTTATATTTTTTACTATTCACTACAGAGTGAATGTCCGGCCCATTCACGAGGAAGTTTATCCAAGATACGAACAACCCGAAGGCATGTCCTTTGTTCGATACATTCATATTACCGAAGTGCCCGAACAATACAGTGTGGGTATCTTTGTCTTTCCACCTTTTGCACGAATACCACTTCACGATCATCCGGAAATGTGCGTCCTCAGTAGATTGCTCTACGGCGATTTACAGTGTCTCAGTCTGGATTTGCTAAAAGAAGATACCACGACGGCTGCTGCTGCTGCTGCTACTACTTCTACTTCTACCGCTACGAAAAGTAGACAGCACGACCGGCACTCGGCCGTGCCCAATACCGTCTACAATGAGCAGCAAGGACAACAAGAGCATCAGAATGCCATGTTGCCTCCGGGGTTACCACCAGGATCTCGTCGAGTCTTGAAGAACCCGATCAAGCATTTGCATGCTCCAGATGTCAGTATGCTCTTTCCCTTTCAAGGAAATCTTCACGAGTTTTATGCTGGACCCAATGGAGCGGCTGTATTGGATATTCTCCTGCCGCCCTACGATGCCAATCACGATCGAGATTGTACCTTTTATGATATCCGAGAAGGTGGCTCCGTTGCAACGGCAGCGGCAGCTTTGTCCAGCCATCCCAGTTCTTCAATTATGGACCACGACACCGGCAATGACATGGTATCGTCCATGATGGATATGGATGATGCAGCACTCGTGAATCCAAACGACGGCGACGATGGTGATGGCACAGCTTCTTGCTGGATTGTACCCACGGGACAACCCCATGACTTTCATTGTTTGTCGGGAAAGTACAAGAAGCTTGGGACGCATGTCATTTCTACACAAGATTAATCATTTACAATATGTTGCACTTGTAGTAGTATAGAATTTTAAAAATCACTATTGGAATTTCGTCTATTGCATATTGTTTGACATAGAGTAGCTTTTTCATTGTATTGTAGGCAATCAAATAGTCTACTATCGCCAACCACTCTAGCCAGTGGGTGGCCTATGAAAGTTTTATTTGTGTGCTACTGATAAATATTTAGCTTACTATTTTAGAAGTAGGG
>Ga0100392_1004269_pt1 | contig 12855 bp, 9 predicted proteins | sample CryGeymeta201516_FD_81548 | JGI IMG/M metagenome (GOLD analysis project Ga0100392, IMG submission 81548) | Groundwater microbial communities from Crystal Geyser aquifers in Utah, USA - Crystal Geyser metaG 2015-16 | ecosystem: Environmental > Aquatic > Deep subsurface > Groundwater | place: USA... | reverse complement strand
TGAGCCATTTCTTTTTGGTGTCACCTTCAACAACTTTTTTTGCGGCTTTTCTACAGATGTTGGCAAGCTCTCTCTCGACATTCCTTACACCTGCTTCGCGGGTATAGTATCTCAAAAGTTCGATGATGGCTGAGTCATCAATGCTAATGCCTTTATCTTTGAGGCCATGAGCCTCTAGTTGTTTGGGCAGCAAATGTCGTTTTGCGATTTCTAATTTTTCTGTTTCGAGATAGCTTGATACGTGGATGATCTCCATCCGGTCCATAAGAGGTTGAGGAATAGAGTCGAGGTTATTGGCCGTCGCAATAAACATAACGTTTGATAAATCAAAATCTACTTCAAGATAGTGATCGTTGAATGTAGAGTTTTGTCCTGGATCTAAAACTTCAAGCATCGCGGAGGAAGGATCGCCTCGCGAGTCAGAACCCATTTTGTCGATTTCGTCTAAGAGGAAAACGGGATTGGAAGACCCTGCTTTTTTTATCGATTGGATCATTTTTCCTGGCATGGCGCCAACATAAGTTTTTCTGTGTCCGCGAATCTCCGCTTCGTCTCGAACCCCGCCCAAAGATATACGGACAAATTTTCTTTCAACAGCATGTGCAATTGATTTTGCAAGCGAGGACTTACCAACACCTGGAGGACCCACGAAGCATAGAATAGGTCCTTTGAGTTCTTCGGTGAGGCTTTGTACAGCTAGATATTCAACAATGCGGTCTTTGATTTTTTCTAGGCCGTAGTGCTCCTCGTCCAGAATGGAAAGGGCATGCTCTAGGTCGAGGTTGTCTTTGGTGCTGGCCTTCCAGGAAAGGTCCAGTAGCCAGTCGATATAGTTTCGAATGACAGTAGATTCGGCCGACATAGGCGCCATCATTTTTAGTTTGCGGATTTCAGTCTCAGCTTTTTCTTTGGCTTCGAAACTCATGCCGCTTTCTTTGATGCGTTTGGCGACTTCATCGATTTCATTTTTGAATTCGTCTCGCTCCCCAAGCTCTTTCTGGATGGCGGCCATTTGTTCGTTGAGATAATATTCCTTTTGGCCCTTCTCCATTTGTTTTCTTACGCGGCTTCGAATGCGGCGCTCAACTTGAAGGATTTCAATTTCGCTTTGTAGAATGGCGAGAAGTTTCTCGATTCTTTTCTCAACTTCAAAGGTGTCTAAGACGTCTTGTTTGTCTTCGGCCTTGATGTTTAGGTTTGAGGCGATGGTGTCTGAAAGCTTTGAAGGGTTATCTATGCTTTGAATGCTCATCAAAAGCTCGGCGGGAATTCGTTTGTTGAGTTTGACGTAACTCTCAAATGCCTTGATGAGAGACCGCTGTAAAGCTTGAGTCTCGGCAGCATTATGTATGACGTCTGGAATTTCTTCGGCTTCAACAAGCAGGTAGTCATCGTCTCCCACGAAGTTGGAGATGCGGGCGCGCTTCTTGCCCTCGACAAGAACCTTTAGGGTTCCGTCTGGGAGCTTTACAAGTTGAAGCACTTGGGCAAGACACCCAATCGTATAAACGTCTTCAACCGTAGGTTGGTTTTCTTGGCTGTCGAGCTGGGTGCAGAGCAGAATATCGACTTTGTCGGCCATTGCAGCCTCAAGAGCGTTTACGGACTTTTCCCGGCCCACAAAAAATGGCACCACCATGTGCGGGTATATAACGATATCTCTAAGTGGAAGGAGCGGCAGAACCTGGGTGTTGGTTACGGGTGTTGAGGCTCTTTTGGAGGCTCGCATGGCTGGCTTGCCAGCAGCTTTGGTGGGCTTGCCAGCAGCTTTGCTAGCCTTTTTGCGAGGAGCTTTCTTCGTAACTTTTTTCTTTGTTTTTTTATCTGCGCTCATAGCTCTATTTTGGCCAATAAAGGACGTCTACACAACGTGTGATCACGATCTTTTTTGCGCTGGTATTCGAGAGCCTTTAAAAGAGTTAGGCGCCGGTACCGCAACGATTAAGTTGTGACGTTTAGTCACAACTTAATCTCGTATGCGGGTTAGGCGCTTTCTTTTTTTGAGTCGTCAGAGCTGCTGCTGCCTGCCTCGCCAAAGTGAATGGCTGGCTGTTCAGTGCCTTCAATGACTTTTCTGGTGACTACACACGACTTCACGCCTGCAAGAGATGGAATCTCAAACATGACATCAAGCATGGCTTTCTCGAGAATAGAGCGAAGACCACGTGCCCCTGTTTTTTGCTTGATCGCTTTTTCCGCGACAGCTTTAAGAGCGTCGTCTTCAAACTTCAGTTCACAGCCTTCAAGCTCAAACATCTTCGCGTATTGCTTGCTGATGGCATTCTTTGGCTTGGTAAGAATGGCAACGAGTGCCTCTTCGTCAAGTTCTTCGAGAGTTGCCACCATCGGCAATCGACCTAAGAATTCTGGAATGAGTCCAAACTTCACAAGGTCAGCGGTCTGAAGATGGTTGCTGAGAACGGCACCTTCGCGCTTCGCTCTCGCTTCTTGGATGCTAGATCCAATACCCACAGTGCGAGCTGTAAGTCTTTCGCCCACCATCTTGTCGAGTCCAACGAAGGCTCCACCCACGATGAAGAGGATGTTGCTCGTGTCGACTTGAATGTATTCTTGTTGAGGGTGCTTGCGTCCACCCTTGGGAGGAATGTTCGCAGTTGTTCCTTCGATAATTTTCAATAGTGCTTGCTGCACACCCTCACCACTCACGTCGCGAGTGATCGATGGGTTGTCAGACTTCTTCGCTACTTTATCAACTTCATCGATGTAGACGATTCCGCGCTGAGCTTTTTCAACGTCCCAATCAGCAGCTTGTAAGAGACCTAGGATGATGTTCTCAACGTCCTCACCCACATATCCAGCTTCAGTAAGGGAAGTGGCGTCTGCAATCGTGAATGGAACCTTGAGCATGCGTGCTAGAGTTTGCGCGAGTAGTGTCTTACCAGAACCCGTTGGTCCGATAAGAAGAATGTTTGTCTTTTGAATCTCAACGTCATCAGGACGAGAACTCTTAGGAAGGCTGATTCGCTTGTAGTGGTTATGAACCGCAACAGACAAAACTTTCTTCGCTTGGTCTTGGCCGATAATGTATTCATCGAGAGCTGTTTTGATGTCGGCTGGTTTGGGCACGGAGCTCAATCCAGTTTTGACATCTTCTTTTTGGGCCTCCTCAGCGATGATTTCGTTGCAGAGTGAAATGCACTCGTCACAAACGTATACTGAGGGACCTGCGATGAGCTTTCGCACTTCGCGCTGACTTTTGCCGCAGAATGAACAATATAATTCTTTTACAGACATATCTTTATCCTACCCTTTAACCTTCTTGACGGTGAGCAATAATTTCGTCAATTAGGCCCCACTCTTTCGCCTGTTCAGCTGTCATATAGTTGTCGCGGTCGGTGTCTTTTTCGATCTGATCCAACGTTTGTCCGCAGTGCTTGTTGTAGATGCCGTTGAGGAGCTTCTTCATACGAAGAATGTTCTTTGCGGCGATTTCAATGTCGGAGGCTTGGCCTTGTGCACCGCCTAAAGGCTGATGAATCATGATTTGCGCGTTCGGAAGCGCATAACGCTTGCCCTTGGCTCCGCCAGCCAGGAGCAAAGAGCCCATGCTAGCTGCCATTCCTGTGCAAATCGTCGACACAGGGCAGGTTACGTATTGCATGATGTCGTAGATGCCAAGGCCGGCAGTCACGCTGCCGCCTGGGCTATTGATGTACAGACTAATTTCTTTGTCTGGATTGGAACTTTCTAAAAACAGAAATTGCGCAATGATCGCATTAGCAACCTGATCGTTGACCTGGGTTCCAAGAAAAACGATACGGTCGACGAGTAGTCGCGAGTAAATATCGTAAGTACGCTCTCCCCTGGGAGTATTCTCAATTACTGTTGGGGGGTAATATCCAATGACATCTGCTGCATACTTTAATTCGTTACTCACTTCCGCCTCTTTCACGACATGGCTTTTTCGAGAATCCACTCCAATGCTTTCATTTCTTGCACTTGCCTCATGAAGCCGGGAATCATGTTCTTGTCTTGCATGTCTTTAACAATTTCTTGAGGATCCTTACGCGTTTGCGACGCCATCCTACCGAGTTCCTTTCGGATGTCTTCGTCGCCCACTTGAATCTTCTGTTCTTTGGCTATGGCGCCGAGCAGCAATGATGATTTCACCTGATTGTTTGCGCGCTCAGTCATTTCTTTTTCCCACTCTTTCAAGCGAGTCTCGATTTGGTCTTGAGCGAGTCCCATATTCTGAAGCTGCATGCCGGCTTCAATCGCAAGGTTTTGAATTTGTTGGTTAACAAGAGTTTCTGGAGCGTCGATAGGATTCTTTTGAATGAGCCACTCGATCGCTTTTTCTTGAATTTCTTGCTTAAACTTCTGCTCTTTTTGTCCAACGACTTCTTTGCTCACCGCTTCTTTAAGTTGGTCAAGGTTCTCAAAGGGGCCGGCCTTTTTTGCGAATTCATCGTCGATCGCTGGAACTTCTTTTTCGTGAACCTCTTTGATCTTCACTTTGAAGTGAATGGTTTTGCCGCCAAGGGGATGAGGCTCGTCTGAGCCTTCTTGTTTCTCGGGGAATTTTACGTCGAATTCTTTTTCGTCACCAGCTTTGAGGCCTTTTACTGCAGTTTCGAACCCTTCAACAAGTTGTCCATTACCAATTTCAACGAAGGCGTCATCTTGAGACGCCGAGCTTAGTTTCTCTCCAGCTTCTGTTCCAACGTAGTCCATTTTTGCCACGAGTCCTGCATCAATTGCTAGGTTCTCGTCGGCCTTCTTAAGAGTCGTCATCTGCTGTTGAATGCGATTCAAAGTGTCTTGAATGTCAGACTCTTCGGCTTTGAATTCTTGTTTTTCAGCCTTGAAGGATTCGTATTCCTTGAGCTCTATAGGGGGAAGATTCTCAAATTCTGCCGTAAATTTTAGCGAGGCGCCGTCGATGATACCAGAATCAAGATTGATTTGAGGATTAGCAACGGGAGAAAGTTTCTGGTCGATAATGGCTTTGTTGAGAAACTCATTAACAAGATCTTGAGTGATGCGAGGCATTTCTTGTTGGGCATAACTCTCACGAATCATGTTCATGGGCGCTTTGCCTTTGCGGAAGCCCTTAATGGTGGCTTGGCCTTGAATCTTCTTGAAATGGGATTCGAGTTTCTTCGAGACGTCCTCGGCAGGAATCTCGACAGTAAGTTTTTTAAAGTGACCGTTTAGGTTTTCGATTTCGACTTTCATATAGGGGGGTTATCCTGCCTAAGGGGCAGAAAATCAAGGTTTAATTATTGTCATAGAAGATGTTTTCTTAGGGAGTTTGCGTCGAATTTCGATCTTGAATGGCTCGATCATGGTGCTGGATAGAACGATCGATAGAGGCCCCAGCAAAGAAAAGCAGAAGAGCAATCCACTGCGAGGTGGATAACTCGCCAAAAATTCCTCGAATGGGATCGTCCCTTAGGAATTCCATGGAAAAACGCACTCCGGCATAAGACCAGAGATAGCGGGCGAAGGCTTGCCCGGGGTGTAGTCTGAGCTTCCAGAAATAGCCGGATAATAACGCAAGAGCTAATGCTTCATAGATTTGAACGGGATGCCTGGGCGTGGGAATGTGGTGGGTCCAATGAGTGATGGCCCAGGGCAGATCACAGACTTCCCCATAGCAGCATCCTCTAACAAAGCATCCGACTCTTCCGATCGCGTGAGCGACTAGGATGGGGATGACGAGGGCATCAAGTAGGAGCTTCGTTCGAAGTTTTAAAATAGCGGCCGTGGCAAACGTCAGTAGAAGTATCCCCAGGAAACCACCGTAAAACACAATGCCGTTCTGCCGGTCACGACTAAAAAAAATATCAATATCGCCGGAGAAGTATTGAACAACATCGTTCAGATAACGGGCTCCACCATAGGCAGCGAACAAGGCGCCAAAACAAAAGGCAACAATGGTCCATGTCTTCGGGAAGATTGGAGGGCGGGTGTCTTGCTGGCATCGTGCGTAGAATAGACCAATGGCGGTAGAAAGTCCTATGGCTAGATAAAACTCGTAGGTGATTAGAAGCATGAGTTCTTTTGGGGTGCAGGTTCCGGCGAGCCATTTTTGAAGGAATCAATGATTAATAGGACGACTGCGATGTTGATGGCGATGTCTGCGACATTGAAGACCGGCCAGTGGCACCCACTTCCTCCTATGCGGTAGAAAAGTGGAATGCAGCTGTCACCGCTAGAGGGATAGAACCAATCGACAAAATCAATGACGTATCCGAAACGAATGCGATCTATAAGGTTTCCAAGGGCGCCGCCTAGAACGAGGCCCATAGCTACGGGGGTGATTTTTTGGATGGGCTTGATGTGGCGAACGATGGTAAACCAAAGAATGGTAAGAACTGCTAGCGGCATCACAATGAAGAAAGTCACTCTCACGCTGTCGGGTAGGTTACGTAGCATGCCGAATGCTGCCCCATGATTGTGCACGAGAGTCCAATTAAACCAGCTTAGGAAGGGTATGGAAGTCCCTTCTGTTTTTAGAGTCTCTATGGCGAGATTCTTCGTCCATTGGTCTAACGAAATAACTAGAGACCCTAAGCATAAAATGATGGCATAAATGCGCGACATGGATTTAAAACTTATCACAAGATGAAAGATCTAGCTGCACAAGACCCGCGCTTTTGGGAAAGATTAGAACGATTGAGGGGCACTTTTTTGTCACGCGAAAAGGAAGCCTCCTCTGGCGGCTTAGCAGCTTATTGGCAAAGTCTCGAAGACTTGAAAGCTTACGATGTTAGCTTTGCGAGGCGAATCGCCCAGAAATGGAGCTTTGCGTTGGCTCAAATTACTGAACTGCCCAAGCTAACGTGGGTGGATTGGGGCTGCGGGACAGGTGTGGCAAGTGAGCAGCTTCTAAAGCATTTTTCCGGCAGTGTTGAGTCTGTAGAACTCTTCGACCATTCTCCACTTTCCAAAAAGTTCGCCCATGAAAAGCTTGCGAACATGAGTGAAAGGTTTCAATTCAATGCCGAGAAAATTGCTGAAGTAGAAAGTCCGAATTTCGACGGCAAGGGCGTGTTGATGAGTCACGTCCTCAATGAGATCTCCTCTTCGCAGATGACCGTATTGCATGGGGAGTTGAAAAAAGCCGAAGCTTTGATTTGGGTGGAGTCGGGATCAAAACCCACAAGCCGTAAACTGTCAGAAGTTCGCGATCAGATGATTAAAATTGCAAAACGCGAAAATAATCCGTGGGAGGTCTTGTTCCCGTGCCCCGCATGTGAAAAGTGCGGAATGCTCAAGGACGAAAACAGCTCTCATTGGTGCCACTTCTTTGCGGCGAGTGATCCGGCGTGGCATCAAGATGCTGGATGGGCAGAGTTTGCGACGAAACTGAAGGTCGACCTTAGGACGGTTCCGTTAAGTGCCCTTGTTATGGTGCGGGAAAAAGTGGCTGACTCTGTTTCGCTATCTGGGTTGGGGGATGATGCCCGTATCATCGGCAAGCCGCGTGCCTATAAAGGTTACGTGAAAGTTTTGAGCTGCAGTGAAAGGCTTGGCGTCGCCGATGTTCAGCTCGACAAAAAAACAGATAAGGCTTTATTTAAGACGCTGAGCAAATTTTCTCCAAAAGATGAATCTCTGACGCGATTGCAGTGGCAATTGAACGCCGATGGGACGAAGATAGAAAAAGCAAAGATTGTCTAGAAATTTGCTGAAATGATAACTTAAGAAAGTGTTTTGAAATGACAAAGTTTTTTCCAGAGTATGGCAGTGATTATTCCTTTCCCGCATTCGAGCAAAAAGTGCTTAAGTATTGGGACGGTGCCGGTATTTTTAAGAAGACTCTTAGAGAAAATGATGCTTCACGCGAAGAATTTTATTTCTATGACGGGCCTCCATTTGCAACGGGGCTTCCGCATTACGGACATCTCGTTGGCGGGATGATGAAGGACATCGTTCCACGCTATTGGACGATGCGCGGTTACAAGGTTCAGAGAAAATTTGGTTGGGATACCCACGGGTTACCTGTTGAATTTGAAATGGAGAAGACTCTTAATCTTAAAGGCTCATTGGATATTCAAGAATATGGAATTGCAAAATTCAATGAAGCTTGTCGCGGAGTTGTGCTTCGCTACGCGGAAGAATGGCGCAAGGTTGTTGAGCGCATGGGCCGCTGGGTCGACATGGATGATGATTACAAAACAATGGATCCAGAGTTTATGGAATCTGTTTGGTGGATTTTTAAATCTCTATGGGACCAAGGGCTTATCTATCGGGGTAGTAAGGTGGCGCCCTACTCTTGGCGTCTGACCTCTGCGCTTTCAAATTTTGAGGCATCACTCAGCTATCAAGACGTGCAAGATCCAGCCATCACAGTTTTGTTCCCTCTAAAAAGCGCTGAGTTTAAAGACACGGCTCTCGCTGTCTGGACCACGACTCCTTGGACGCTTCCCTCCAACTTAGCAACGGCAGTTGGCGATATTGAATATGGCATTTACGCATTGGTGGATCCTGTCGGCGATATTTCGCAGGTGGTCTTTGCGAAGAACTTAGCTCAATCCTATTCAAGTCTTTTGGTTGTGGATGATGACGGACCGATGTGTGTGAAGACTCTGTCGAAGGCTGACCTTCTGGGTCAAGAGTATGAGCCTCTCTTTGATTGTTTTAAAGGTCACAAGAACGCTTTCAAGGTCCTTGATGGGGCAAGCTTTGTAACGGATACCGATGGAACGGGCGTGGTGCATATGGCCCCCGCCTTCGGTGAAGATGATTACTTTCTTTGTAAGGCCAATGATATTGAGCTTGTCGATCCCACAAATGTGGAGTGCAAATTCACGGATGCTGTCGCAAAAGACCCGAGCCTAAAGGGTGTCGTCGGAAAATTTGTAAAAGATGCCGACAAAGAAATTTCTCAAATCTTAAAAAAAGAAAAGCAGAAACTTTTAAAGCAAGACGTTCTCCAGCACGCCTACCCTTATTGCTACCGTTCAAACGAGCCTTTGATCTACAAAGCCATTCCGGCTTGGTATATGAAGATCGACCCCATCAAAGAGCAAATGCTCAAGAACAACCAAGAGATTCATTGGGTGCCAGATCACATTCGCGATGGGCGCTTCGGTAAATGGCTGGAAAATGCTCGTGATTGGTGCATCTCTCGAAATAGATTTTGGGGCAATCCTTTACCTGTCTGGGTCAATGAAAAAGACGAAGACGATTGTCTCGTTATTGGTTCTCGCGAAGAGCTGGAGAAGTTGACCGGGAAGAGTGTGCCCGATATCCACAAACATTTCGTTGATGAATTAGTCATCGAAAAAGATGGAAAGCGCTACGTGCGCACGTCGGAAGTTTTGGATTGCTGGTTCGAGTCGGGCTCCATGCCCTACGCTCAAATGCACTATCCCTTCGAGAACAAAGAACGCCTAGAAGCGACTTTCCCCGCGGACTTCATTGCCGAAGGACTCGACCAAACACGTGGTTGGTTTTACACTCTAACTGTAATCGGCACGGCGCTTAGCATGTCGGAGGCGAACGGGCTCAAGAGTGGTCCCGCCTTTAAGAACTGTATCGTTAACGGAATGGTGCTCGCGGAAGACGGCAAGAAGATGAGCAAATCACTTCGAAACTATCCCGACCCTAATTTGATTTTCGACAAATACGGTGCGGACGCTTTGCGACTTTACCTCATGCAATCGCCTGCGATGTACGCTGAAGAATTACGCTTTAGTGAAAAGGGACTTGTGGAACTCATGCGTGCTGTGATGCTTCCGCTTTGGAATTCGTATTCCTTCTTCTCTTCCTACGCGAACATCGATGAGTGGACGCCTCAAAAGCTGAAGGATGCTCCGGCCGTTGAGAAAAGACCGCGTCTCGACAGGTGGATTCTCTCAAGAGTGAAACAGGCCGAAAAAGAAATCCATGAACGTATGGAGGCTTATCGCTTAAGTGATGTTGCTCCGATTCAAGTGGCTTTGATCGACGACCTTACGAATTGGTATATCCGTTTGAATCGAGATAGGTTCTGGGGTGAGGCGAATGCGGAGTCTGCTAGCGATAAAAATGCGGCATACGCTACGCTTTGGACTGTGCTTGATAAATTGAGCACGCTCCTCGCACCAGGTCTTCCGTTCATTTCCGAGACATTAACTGCTGCACTACGAGGTATGAGCCTCGATACGCTAGAAAAATCTGCGAGTCATATCAGTGTGCATGAAGGCGAATATAGGCCTAGCGAGCTCCAACTTTCTCCTTCGGAAAGTGATGAACTTCAAGAAACGGAACTTGCCAAGAAGATCATTCTTCTGGGGAGAAGTTTACGTGGAGATGTGAAAATTGGCCTCAGACAGCCTCTTCAAAAAATGCGTGTTGCGGGACTTAGTGAGTTCGAGCAAAAGCATTTGGGCCATGTGGAAGATCTCATTTTAGGTGAGCTGAATTTGAAATCTATTGAACTCGTGAACAAAGCCTCGGACCTTGTTGAAGAAAGTGTGAAGCCAAACTTCAGAGTGCTCGGCAAAAAGGCTGGCAAACAAATCAAAGAAATCCAGGCAGAGCTTGCGAAGTGGGATGCGGCGAAGATCGCTGAGTTTGAAAAATCAGGCAAAGCCTTGGTGTGTGGTGTTGAGTGCGAGGGTGAGGACATCCAAATCGTTCGCCAAGCCAAAGAAGGCATGACGGCGTTGGCTGGTTTCGGACTGGTAGCCGAGCTTGATACGGCGATCACCGACGAACTTAGATTTGAAGGTCTGCAGCGAGAAGTTGTGAACCGCATTCAACAACGCCGCAAGGAAATGCAACTGCATCTAGCGGATCGCATTCAGGTGAAGTGGAAAGTGGTTGAGGGCGATATGCTACGAGATGTTCTCTCTGCGGAGACGAAGAGTGCAAGTTTTGTGAGTGCTGAAACTCTTTGCAACGCTTTCGTGGAGGCGAGCGGCATCACCGCAGATCCTACGGAGCTGGGTGATGCGAAGTTTCAGTTTGAAATTGTGAAGAGCTAGTGGCTCAACCGTCATTGCCTTCCGCTTCTACGGCCTTGAGTCCTTGTCTTAAAAACTCAGGTTGTGAAGTTTTGCCAATTAGCTTTAAAATTCGTTCAGCGCCGAACTTATTGATGAGCATATAAGCTGTTTGAGCACTTTCATTGCCGGGGTCATAAATCGCTGCTGCGCTGAGAGCTTCAAGTATTGGAAGAATGGCATTATCTGGCGCTTTAGGTCCTAGTTTCTCGATCTGATCGGCCGCTTTGTTTACAATTTCTTGTCTGCTGTTGTCGACGGCATCTAAGGTTTTGATGTGCGTTTTCGACATGGCGCTAAGATTCGAAGATTTGCTAGAGGAAGCTGATGCTGCTGGAAGCCCAAGGACCAAAACTGCGATTAATAGTGTAATTTTTTTCAACATAAGATTTCCCATCATTGCCTGCAGTATACTCCAATTAATTTGTAGTATCGATTAGAAGAAATGGTCGCGATGCCTTCTGACTTTCCTTCGAGGCCGGTTTTTCTCTGCGTGAAGTCGCTGATCGCGCCACTTTTGGTTTTCACCTCAACGTGTCCATAGTAGGGAAGCCAGCTCTCATATTTTTTGGGTTTAGCAAAACCCGGAATTGTGTTTCCTCGGGACGTTGGTCGATTTTTATAGGTCCCGGGTCTGGCGTAGGAATCATAGACGTTGACGCAACCCGATGGCGTTTTATTGGGGTCGGTGATGCCTTCAATTTTTACAAACCCGTGCTTTTCAAGAAAGGCTGGCATTTGATAGGCATCGACCCCACTTGGGTTCGGGATGCCCAAAGCGCATGAAAGAGTCACTTGAACGCCTTCCGCACAGAGACCACGGCTGTTCATTTTGCCTGGAGTGTCTTCCGCGCAATCTAGAATTTTTAGCTGGTCACCCTTGGGAGTGGCAAAGATATCTGCCGTGTTTCTTGGTTTGAATTCTTCGAAGGATTTCGGGAGTTCATGGCTGTAAGCGCTGTGCGATAAGTTTCCAAGTTGGCTAGAAGGAATGGCATAAGTTTTTGGGAATGCGGGTGATTCCTCGACATGTCCATTAGCTAAACGGCGGTGTAGCGTTCCAATCGAGTAGCCAGGAGTCTTTTGGGAGGCTGAATTGGCGGGTTTAAAGAGTAGGTTGTCAGTGCCTGTCGCTACGCCGTCGTTGCTATAAACAGTCCATCCTTTGTCTTTGAGCGGAATTGCGCCGGCGAGGAAGGCTTTCGCATCAATTCCCGGTGTTAGTGCCTCAACTTCTTCGTCTGAGAGTTGTCGAGTTGGAATCTGTTGCGTCCAACCTTGTTCGGTTCGAATATCCTTAAATTCTTCTAGACTGATCATGTAGTTTTTGTCGTTAAGCGGCCGACTACCGTCAAATAGTTTGCCTACTACGAAGACTCTTCCATTAACGGTTACGGTTCCTGGCGATTCAATAAATAGGTTCTCAAAGTTTTTCCCTGATCCCAAGCTTCCATCCGGCTCAATTCTATGAAGGTCGTCGAAAAATTTCAGAGGAAACTTTGTGGGGTTGGCATCTCTATCAACGGTTTGTTCTTGGGGGCTTTTGGAGTCATGAGCCCCTGATCCTTGCGGATGGATCTTGGGCTTCACAAGCACTGGCGAGGAGGGATTGGCCCAGGAAACCGGGGAAATCAACATGATGGCCAAGACAAAAGCTTTGGCGAATAATGAATGTAGGTTGTTCTTCATCGTGTATTTATTATCGGTAAAGAGTGCGTGATGAACAAGTTAAGTTATTGTTAATATTTGACACTTAGTCCTTTGTTTTCAGGAGTTTAGCGTGATTCTACTTAATTGTTTGTCTGCAAAATGCAATTAAGACTTAAACTGTGCGCGGTAAAAAGTGGAAAAGCCACCTGGTCACCACATCTCAATGATTCTAAATATTTGATTT
>Ga0100392_1004264_pt1 | contig 12879 bp, 7 predicted proteins | sample CryGeymeta201516_FD_81548 | JGI IMG/M metagenome (GOLD analysis project Ga0100392, IMG submission 81548) | Groundwater microbial communities from Crystal Geyser aquifers in Utah, USA - Crystal Geyser metaG 2015-16 | ecosystem: Environmental > Aquatic > Deep subsurface > Groundwater | place: USA... | reverse complement strand
GTTGTTGTTGTTGTGGTTGTTGTTTTTGTTGTTGATGTCGTTGTTGTTGTTGTTGTTGTTGTTGTTGTTGTGTATCGCTGTCATTTTTCTCCATTGGTAATTTTTGCGTCCCAGAGAGCGTATTGGAAGATGATTTTGCTGACGACACTTGGCGCGTGGTCGAAGAATTATGATTGTTGTTGATGGTGGATTTGGACCCGAGAATGCTAAGACCCCTGGATTCTTCAAAGGTCGACATAGTGTGAAGTTGTGAACGAGTAAGACTTTCATTGAAGGTTACAGAAGCTTCTGGATCAGTTGGTGTTGGTGTCGCTGCTCCAGATAAAACAGGTGAAAAGCATGGCTGGTTTCCTTCTTCTGCGTCATCTTCTGGGTAGCTACTGCGACTGCGACTGCGACTCCGACTGCTACTGCGACTGCTTCTACTACTTTGGCTGTCATTCTGACTACCTACTTCACTGGACTGAGTGGACTGACTGGACCGAGTCCATGCAGATACACTGTCCGACTTGATGGAAGCTTCCCTTGTTTGGCTGTCTTTGAACTTTGAAGAATTAGGTATCGATCTGTTTTTGTTGTTCTCGCTTTTTTTGTTGTGGTCGCCTTCATAAGCTGTTCTTCGTAGTGGTTGTGGTGAATTTTGCAAATGACTATTATCTTTTGCAGTGCTGGAATTGGAATTAGATGCTGGTCCCTTTGTGGATTGCAAAGAAGCTGTTTGCTGCCTTTTTCCTTCAGTGAGCTTGTGTTGTGTCTTTTTGGATAGCTTTTGATCTTTGGCAGTGGCAGTGCTTGTTGCTGTTGTCTTTTTCTTGTGTTCCTTGTGATTGTCGTGACTATGATTGCCTATTAATGGTGGAGTTGTCAACGTCGGTATAATTGCTGCTACTGGCAATTCTTTTTGTTGCTGCTTTCGTTTAACAAAGAGATCGTACGCAATCTGCTGCTTGGGAGTTTGGAAACTTGTGTTGTTGCAGTCATCATCTGTTGTGTTGGTTGCAGTATTTCCCGTGGCCTTGAGATTCACTCTGTTAGCAGCAGATTGCTGCCGCCTGTGTCTGCGCACTTTGAGCCGTTCATTGCGGTGGCTATGTCCTTCTTGATCTTCCTGCTTGACAATTAATGCACTTGTAGATTTTATTTTGGTCAATTTGACCCTTCTGATGTTTGCGGAAGCAGTAGACGAAGTGGCAGTACCTGCAGCGGAAGTACTCTTTTTCTTGTGACTGGATGTCAATCGTTGACTGGCCGATCCACTACCAGTAGTACTAGTACTGGACTTTGTATGAGCAGTGACTCCTGAATCTTCTCCTCCCACGCATGACTTTGTTTTCCGAACGGGCTGCTTCGTCTTGGTGGCGGTGGCGGTGGCGGTGGCGGAGGTAGCACTGATGGACTTGCTGCTGGGTTTTCGCCTGCCACTCCGAGAAACGGAATGATTGCTTCCACTCTTTGTGGAAGCAGCGGAAGAACATTCCTTGCTAAGTCCAGATGAGTGTCGCTTCAGATTGTGTTCACTCGTGCCTGTGCTTGTGCCTGTGTCTGTGCTTCTGACTGCTGTCTTGGAAGATCTTTGAACAGGTGGTTTCTCGTGATTACTACTGTGACTATGACCACTACTGTGATTACTACTGTGACCGCTAATGTTACTATTACTGCTGCTGATGCTTCTGCTCTTGCTTTTTCTGGTGGAACAAGTCTTATCCCCTCCTGCTCCTGCTCCTGCTCCTGCTCCTGCTACTCCTATTCGATGTGCAGAGACAGAGGTAACACTTGAGCCGACAGAACGTCGCTTCACGCAGCCACTGTTGCTGGCCATGCTTTTAGTCTTACTGCTGCTACTGCTGCTGCTGTTGTTGTGGTTGTTGTGGTTCTGGTTGCAGTTGGCGGTTGGGTCTGCGTGTGCGTCATCGTCAACGCCCGAGGCCTCCTTTCTCACTTGCTGCAGGACTTCTGCCATTCTGAGGTAGCTAATCACTCTTTACAGGAGCTCAGCTACTTCTGTATACTGATTGCTGGAAGTGTGAGATAGGAAAAGCTGGGATTCATGTAGGTTTGAGGCTGGGTGTGTCCGTTAAAGGTTTTGTACTACCTGATAGTACCTGATACGTATTGAGAGAAATAGAGGTGCTGAATGAGCAGAGTGCAGACGATGGTTTCCTTTTCCTCGGTTGGAATAAAAGTGATGAGGTACCAGGTACAGTAATCACTTAACTAAAATGACCAATGTGGAAATTTGCCTCTAACGAAATGACCCAGATCAGTAGCCGAAACAACCCAGGAATCAAACCAAGAAATAACAGGTAAATCAAAAATAAGACTGATAATAAGATTTCTCACTCGAACCCTACGATCGTCCACTAACGCAACCATACAGAAAGAGAAAGACGTTTCTCATGGTTGACTACTAGAGTATTCGTTGTAATGGTAATCGAAATGGTAATGGTAATGGCACGCCGCGTAACGAATATCGTTACTAGTCCTCTTCTGATTCTTCCGATTCTTCATCAGCACTCGCTTCCTCTTCTTCTTCTTCGCTTACATCGAGACCATCCACTTTTCGTTGCAGCTTTTCCATGTCAGTGTTCATCCGAGTCTTGAACAGTAGTGCATGAAACATTTGACGATTACCTTTTTGCATCAAATGTTGATTCGTTACAGATTCTTGACATTTTAGCAAAGAAATGACGTTTTGTCCCTTGGGAACCTGTGGAGTGGCATCGTACTCTAGAACCAGTTTGCGACGAGATCCCGTCTTTTGCATTCCACGTTTCGAAGATGATTTTGTTAAACCACTGCTGCGCATTCCACTACTACCAACAGGACTCCTGCTACCCGGACTCTTACTACCAGGACTCTTACTACCAGGACTTTGAGAAAATCGTTTAGAACTACCCCGTCTCAATCTAGGGCGAATTGCCGCCGCAGTAGACGACCTTTGTTCTGGACTCGTTGTTTCCTCCTCTTCTTCGATAATGGTATCCTCATTATTGGTGTTGTCTTTTGCCAGTATATTATTTTTAGGACGAACGGGATGCGAAAAACTCTTGGACTTTCGATCTACGTTGTGCGGTCGACTGCCCGAAGAGGAAACAGCGCTGGCTTCGACCGAAGCCTGTGAGGAGGTCGCAGAATGGGCTGATTTGGAAAGAGATTGAGACGATTTGTCACTAGCATCCGAAATTGTTTTTTGTTGTTGTTGCTGCTTTTGTTGTCTCATTTTGGCCATGCTGGCATGGTACGAATTGTTAAGCCCGGAAATGGATGCCTGAGCTCGGTCCGAGGATGTTCTGGAGCGGCGTATTCGTGCTGGTACTTCCTTTCCTTCAAATTTTTCGTCACTGATGGAAAGTTTTGCTACCATACCAGCTCCCGACAAACTCATGGACTTTTTCATTTTTGGTTTAGCTTTGATCTTGAGTTGCATCGGATCCAGAGACGCATTTCGGTAAACTTGTTGCATAATGGCATTTTTCAAATCATTGTCACCCTTCTTCCCGTTGCTTTTCTCGCCACCTCCACCTCCACCAGCTCCATCTACTGCAGCGGATAGCGATTTCAGTGCTGCCAACGTCGATCCACCGTGTTTCTTTCCTATTGCTGCTTTTACAGCTGATCCCGATTCGGCGGCAGTCTTACTATCATTACAATACTCTGTCGAACCTGCTAATTTGGAGACTGCCGATTTGACTGGATTATCGCTGCTCCGTTGCATCGTCGAAATTGGATTGCCCATGCTCTTGGCCCGAGTGGGTATCGTTTTCTTATTGGTTGGTAAATTTGATGCTGTTGATGACGATGATTTATCTCCCGGTAAGGATGATGGAAAGGCTGCTGCTCCTCGCAAAGAACCATGCAGCTCTCGTTGTTTTCGTTGCTGTTGTCTTTTTTTGCTTTCCAAGGCACCAAAAGACTTATTCATTTCCTTTATTGATGATGTTCTGTTGCCACTTTTGGCTCTTCGTGCTGCTTTCATTTCAGCAGAACTCGTGGATATATCATGATTATGGACGAATCGCTTGGAACGATTTCCCCCTCCTCCCCCTCCTCCAGAATTTCGATTTGTAAGGTTCCCAGTAGTGGTCGAATCCACTGCCGATCGTCCATCTCGTCGTTGTTGTTGTTGTTTGGACCTCGAGTGGTTGGATCTTGTTTTGGAACGCCCCGATCCAGCACTGTCAATGTCATCGGAATCAAATTCGTGCAGATCAATGTCATTGTCACTGTCATCTTCGTCATCATCTGAAACTGTCAATGCCTGTTTATCTCTGAGAGCTCTGACCACGGACGGTGTTTGCACACCGTGTGTTCCCCGCTTTAAGGTTGGTGGTTTCTTTCGTACGTCACGTCCGGTTGCCATGGCCGGTGTTTGCATCATCGCATCCTGATGTTGCTCATCATCATTGTAATCTGGTTCCGACTCGGTCCGACTTTGTTGGTCGCTTTCACTCTCGCTGTTGCTATTGCTATCTTTGTTGCTGCGACTGCTACGACTGCTGCGACTGCTACGACTGTGGCTGATATTGTTCTTTTCGACATCATTGTCACTATCACTTTGATACAATTCTCCTAAACTTCCAATAGAATGGGAGCCTTCATCATCCTCTTGATCTTTTGGTTGCGGTGGTGTTGTCGGTCTTTTTCGTGAAGACTGTCGTCGTTTTGGGTTGTTGCTGTTACTGTTGCTCTTATTTTTGCTTTTGCTTTTGCTACTGACTCTGGACGTCATTTTAGTACGAGCAAAGGTAAAGGCACAGGGACTGTTGTGTTCTTCTTGTGAATAAGGCCAACAACTGCTGCAATCTGATGTTTTCTCACGTTCTTTTATACCTTGAATTTCACTGTCACTGTCACTGTCACTGTCACTGCCACTGCCACTGCCACTGCCACTGCCACTGTCCAATCTAGTAAAGTGAATATCTTGAATGCGCGTGGGTGCTTGTACTTGTGCTTGTGCTTGTTCCGGGTGTGATGATTTTTTGAGCTCGTCACTTTTCTTTTTCTCTGGAATCCACTGTGGAAATCGTTCCGAATCACAATAATGAAGATTAAACTGCACTGGATCCCATTCCGTTTCTACTGTGGTAGATGATGTGGATGCAGGTGCTGTTGAAGTGCTGTGTAAATGTTCCTGCTGTTGCTTATGTGGCTGGTTTGTGTCTTTGGCCCCAAATTCCACAGTACCAAAATGGTTATTGCTGTTGCAAAATATCCAGGAGCTGTCTTGCTGCTGTTGCTTTTGCTGTTGCTGTTGGTCTAGCTGTGGTTGTTGGCTTGTTGGTGATGCAGATATGCTTTGGAATGTAGTAACCTCTTCCTTTGTATCCATACATTCAAAACTCAAGCAGCCCTTTTCTTGCTTTCCCCTTCTTCTTCTCCTTCTTCCTGACTGACCTGATACCTGATACCTGATACCTGGTACGGACAATTCAAAACGAATCAAATTGGTGGTGGTTGTTGCTCGATGTTAATTGTTATTTGCACTACCACTTTTATCTTTTATACGAGTAGCTATCTGTATCTGGTATCTGCTGTACTCGTATTTATCAAGCTACTGTTGCTGTAACAAGATACTTCGTGTTGTTCGCTTCTATAGCACACTTTGCCTGTAGAGCAACAATTATCTCACTGGGACAACCACTGATGATAATGATGACAATGATAATGATAATGAGAGACTGTACCAGGTACCAGATAGCATACTGTAACAGAGTACCAGATAACACACAACACACATACACCTCGCAAATATTTGCAATACGTAGGTTTCTTCTTGGTGATTCCGGACCAGGGCCAGACAGACATAATAATATTAGCAATGTCCGAATGTCAATGACCTACCAGTACCAGTACCAGCACCATAACCATGGTTCCAGGGCAAATTCCGAAACAAAAAAGAATCAAATCCAAAACATTTTTGTTCTAACAAGGCACTAGTAGCTACTGTATGAAACTTCTCCACTGCACTACGTAGTAGGTCAACTCGAAGTGAAAAGGTACCAGGTACCCTGTTTTTATTGGGCTTGTTGCTCTTCCCTTCAATACGTAGGATTCGTTATTGTACTGTACACATAAATAACAATGCTACAACTACCAGTAGTCGTACAATTCATGCCCTGTCCTCACGAAAGAAAATTATTACAATATCATAATATTATCATACTACTAGTACTTGTTTGGCGACAATCTGAGAGAGGTAGCTACCGAGTTGTACACCTGTCTCTTGGAACTCCAGTACTAGATTGAGTATTATTGTTCTCTTTCAACAACAAAAAATGAAGAGTTCATTCAACAAGGAGGAAGAGTCAAGTCAGTCCATCAGTAGACTAGTAGACTAGCTCAGGTAAGTGAACTAAATAATAATGATCGCCATTTGGTTCTGCCAGTTTTCTCCCCAGATTTCTTTGATATGATCCTGCTGCCTTTCATCATCGTATTTTAAAAAAATATATGGTCGAAACCTAAAGTACGGACATGTGTCGTCAGGTAGTTGTAGTAGTATTCAATACCCAAAGAAAATGAATTGAATTGTCTTGTCGACAAGGAAAGACTTGACTAGTAGCTACGGTATCATAGGATTTCGCATACGTATTTAAAAAAATGGTGAAAAATGATGGCTTTGACCATTACGAGGACATTTGTAATACACTGTTCTCTGGTATGAGTACAAGAAGTAGGGGACTACCAGGGGTACTGGTGCCATTACCGTCATACCTGGTACTGGTACCTCGATGTGGTCACACATTGATGACTTTCCTACTACTACTCTAGTATAGTAGTAGTGTAGTAGTAATAGTAGTAGTAGTAGTCATCTACGAGTAATACTGTAGTACTACCACTAGCTAGGAGTAGTAGAGTAGACTACCAGGTAGTAGTACTACGTACCATAGTACGCTGGTTTCTATTTGGAGCGATTCCCAGTCACAGACAGGCATTTACGACGTACTACCATGTAGTAGACTATTAGTAGTAGTAGTACTAGTAGTAGTATAATAGAAAATCACTGGTCAAGATTTGACTACTGTCCTCTCATATTTCATCATATTGTTCACCATTATTTATTTAATGTATTTATTTATTCATTCAAAATTATAAAAATAAAACACTCTTATTTGTGTAAACATGATGGATATTACGGTAGAGGCTCTCGATGTGGCGAGAAAGGACGACGATATCCATGATATGGACGAATCGATGGCATTGAGCAGGATCTTTGACTTTGACTATACTCCCACACAAGCAGAAGAAGAAGAAGAAGAACACGATGACAACGACGAAGTTGAGCAAGCACAAGGCGAAGTTGCGAACGACGCTGAAAGAAAAGAGAAAGGAAGTGTGAAAAAGTCAAAATCCATTCCTCAAGAGCAACAGGAGCAACAGCAAACAAGCAGGAGGAAACCAAAGGCGGCTTCTAGGAAGAGTACCAAGAAAGCGCTAGCTCCACTCCAGGAGGGCAAAGTTCAAAGTGAATACGATGCTACGGCAAGTGAAAGCGAAGACAGTAGCGAAGGAAACAAAAACAAAAAGAATCAAACCAACCAGAAGAATCTTCCCAAAAAATGTATCAAAAAGAACCGTCAACGCTCCGTTCTGAAAGATCACATTCAACCCAAGCAGCGAAAGGACGGCATTCCGGAAGATTCGGTAGGTACAGCGGTGTACGAGATTTTTGATTACAGCATGACAGCGGTAAGTGCAGCTACCTCTACAACTGAGGCGAGTGCTGATGCTGCATGTCAGAATTTCACAGAGATATCTACCAAGGACGCTGAGGTGATCAAGCGACAGCATCAGAACAGGGCTTCCCTAGCAGCTCGTACAGGTCACTTGTCCAAGGAAGCACGTACAGCCGCTCGTAGAAGAGTCAAGCAGCACGCTGCACAGCTGAAACAACTACCACCACCACCACAACAACAACAACAGCAACAGCAAACGACCAAACCACCAAGATTAGCACGACGCAATAGCTTTGGGAGTGTTCGAGACTTTCAGTATAACAGCAACGATAGCAAGACGGGTGGCGGCCAAGAACGTAAGAGTTCCGAAACACCAGAAAAGTCTGGTGATGACAGTGCACATAAGAGACGCCTGAGTCGAAGACACAAGAGTACTGTCAGGAATAAGGATTCGGATCTGGATGGAGGAGTCCAGAGTAAGAGTCCTTACCGAACTGACCTCAGGCTGCGTCGTAGTTCTACACACACAAGAGTACAACCAATCATGACAACAACAGCATTAAATGGTGTTAATCTGGATTACGAAATTGTTACAGAAGATCGACAGGAAATGAACAATGCAAACACCAAGAGTCCGCACAGAAAGAGTGCTATTAGAGCACGTCGACTTTCGACAGGCAAATTGCGTCCGTCGTTGAGCTCGGATAGTACAGCCGTACCACGTCGAACGAAAGCGGTGAGACGTGTCATGCCACGACGAAACAGCTTTGGCAGTGTCCGCGATTTGGACTACAAGGATAAAAATGATGATTATGATGACGACGACGATGGTGATGACGATGGTGATGACGATGATAACCAGAATCAGCAGCAGGAGCAAGAAGAACATGAAACTGACGTTACCGGTCCCAGTAGTAGCAGTGCTCGTGCTCGGAGACGTCCTCGAAGTACCCGTTCATCGATTCGACGACACCAATCAGGTGATCGCTTTAGTAATACGAAAATTCTGGCGAATGTAATGGAAAAGAAAGCTCAAGAGGAAGCTGCCGATTTGGAGCACAAGGCATACACTGCCGAAAAGCTCAAGAATTTGAGTGCCGTCGTCCGACAAGCATCCGTCGATACTTCGTTGCACCAGGAAGCCGTATCGACGCGGCTGGAAAGATTAAAAATGTCCATCAAAGAAGAATGCATGGACCCAATGAACGACACAAGTGTTGCAGCCGATGTACTCAAATCGGAAGCTAAAAAAGGATTCGTCAAGACTTTGAAGAAAAAGCTACGAAGAGCTACAACAACAATAGCTTAAAGACATAAATTGATTGAATTGGTCCTTTCCTTTCAGTTATTGCTGTAGAGTGGTTTATGATGAGCGCCATTTTTGTCTAGTAGTAGGTCTACTTAAATACAGTAGTGGACTACTAGAATACTCTACTACTAGTAGTCTACTAGTAGTAGTCTACTACAGCACTACAGAAATCGCATCTATTTTCAATTTTGCTTGGTTGGATGCACACCTGCTTATTAAAATGTATTTTGAGAATTGATGACTGGCGTACTGGCGTGATGACAAACTCCATATCTCTAATACCTCTGCACTCTGAGAATTGAATAATAATATATTTATTATTATTATTATTATTATTATTACGACAATCATTACTAAATTTAGTGCCAACAGCAGCAAGTTTCTTCTTCATTAAAAAAAAACAGGAACGACCAGTGAAATTCGGTCCTGTAGCCTGCCAGTAGTAGAGAGAGAGTAGTTATGCAGAGCAATCGAAGACCGAAGACTATCAAGGATATTTCATCTTTGTACAATGATTCTAAATGTATTCTGTGTATTCTCGCGATCATCATCAATCTGCAGTAGCAGCAGCAGCAGCAGCAGTAGTAGTAGCAGCAGTGGCGTGTGTGGCTTGTCCGCTTTTCTTGCTTTCCGATCCTCATCGCCGTTGCCTAAGCAGAATTGTCACAGGACGTTCTCTGAGTTCTCAAGACCTAGACCTAGACCTTGTCAGCATGATCTAATAAAATCAAGATCAAGACGACGCTATTCTTCTACTTCTGTTGCGCCGGCTTATTCTCCCTCCTCGTTCACTTCCTCATCCTCAACCTCATCTCCACTCTCATCCACTTCTACTACCATGTACACGATTGATTGTCCTCCTACCAAACCAAATGATTTGATCCATGTTGTTAGCCAACACTGTTTGACGTTGTCTCAATATTTGGAACATCAACCCATTGCTGCACACACAACTGCAGCTTTTCGTGAAATGATGCGCATTGTACCTAAGGGTGCTACCATTATTCTAGATTCAGGTTGTGGTACAGGTCGCTCTACGCGTTACATTCATTCCCTCGTACAAAATGAACAACGAGATAACGTCAACGACACTGAGGAAGTTTGGGTTGTGGGTATTGATCGATCATTGGTGCGACTCGAACGCAATCAAAAGTTTCGAAAGCAACAGCAACAGCAGCAACAGCAACAGCAACAGCAGAATAATTTCAAAACAGTAGATAACAACGTGGACATTACTTTGACTTGGACAGACGACAATGATTCCCTGGAGATATCAAATACTGCACAAATCAGCAGTAGTAGTACTAGTAGCAATACCAATGTCACCACCAACAGCAGCAACATTCACGACGACCAAATGAAGAATAATAATACAATAAATGGCAAGCAGCACGACAATACTACTATTGTTACAAGTACTGCTAGGCTATTATATATACGTGGTGAATTGGTAAGTTTTTGGCGTCTCTTCTTGCAACATCAAGAATCACAATGCTGGACGTTACGGACGCATTATCTATTGTATCCCAATCCGTATCCCAAACGAAAACGTTGGAAACAACGTTGGTACGGGCATGCATCCTTTCCGTTACTATTACAATTGGGTGGTGAAGATATAATTGTACGAAGCAATTGGGAATTGTATTTACAAGAATTGTCTAATTCAATTCTTATTGCCGATCAAGCCTGGTCCCAAAAAGCAGACAATGACGACAAAGCCAACAATGATGACATTGATGCTGACGCTGCTGCTGATGCAGCAACGTTCACCAGGAACAACAACTATGCTCGACCCTATGTCCAATCTGCCCGCAAGGGACCTGTACAACGAAAAACAGTAGTAGAAAAAAAGAAAACAGAGGAGAGCGAGAACCAACGAATTGGATGGAGCAATTTTGAACGCAAAATGGATGCTGTGGGAGAAGCAACATTCGAACTGCATTTGAAGCGATCGCAACATTGATGATGATAATAATGATGATTTTAATGATGATGATGATGACAATGATGATGTGTCATATAGGAAAAGAATAAAAAGGCATGTCATCGTATGATATGTATCAGCATGTTTCTTTTTCAAGACTAAAAATAAAATAAATAATGTTATAATAATATTACTCCTACGAGAGTAGAGTAGTTGTTTTCAAAAATATCGTTTTTGCTGTATCGCGCTCTTTAGGTCGTTGATGTATTGTAAACTTTTTTCATTAGGGCTCAAGCTCATCTACTATTGTCAAAAAATAATAATAAATAAATAAGATGTATTTACTTTGGTCAAAATTTGTCTGATACTGTAGTAGTCAAAATCCTCGAGAATTTTTTTGACTAGAATAACCAAACTAGATCAAATCATAGTAAAGGTCAAATTCTAAAATTATGAGGTCTTACTACTAGTACTAGTCTATTCCTGAGATAGGGCCTTTCGCCTAATTCGAGATTACATAATAATAATGAAAAAATAATTCAAATCGAAGGGGAGGAGTGTTCGGAAATTATTGCTGGTTGTTTGAAACAACATGCGAATGCTTGACAGTGAAAGTGTACTCTACAACTATTAGTAGTACTAGCTAGTAGTACTCCGTAGCTACTACTAGACGAGAGATTACTGTGTACAGCGTGTACAGTAATTGTCTACTACTACTCTACCAGGTACTACTCGGAGTACAGGATTAAGGTACTGCTACGTACCGGTAGTAGTATCCAATACTACTACTACTACTAGTAGTACTGCAGTATCCATAAAACAACATAACCAATCAACACCAGCATCTAATATTACTATTATTATTAATAAGAAAAATTCAATATCAACTATACAAAAACATACCATCATGATGAATCCTACTGACGCTGTCAAAGCTGAACGCAAGCGTCGCATGGTGGAACTGTTGCACAAGGCTGCGTCTCAAGCAGTACAAGAAGAAGATCCTTGGAAGTCTTGTTTTGACACTTCGAATACTCCCGCCGAATTAGTAGTACGACATTTGTACGATCCTGTATTGCAAACATGGTCGACCGATGAAACCATCGTAAAGATGGAACGGGCACCCTTTACGCACGGTGCCATGCGCTTTTGTTATCGATTAAAAAAAAGAGCTACACTGCCCAACTCGGCTACCAATCATCGTTTTCACAAACACAGGTACGTTCGTAGTTCGTAGTTTGTAGTTTGTAGTTTGTCAATTTTGTCCGTATAAGTGTTTGATTGCTTTATTCGCATTTTGAAAGGAAAGCTCACACTTGCTTTGCATATTCTCATATGACAACTACCTACTGCTACCTAATACTACCTAATACTACCTAATACTACGTGCTACCTAATACTACCTGCATGCTGTGCTGCTACCTTTGCTACCTACCACCCACCACTATCTAACGCTACACGCTACCTACTACTGTACACGGTACCTACCTAATGCTAATGTTGCTACTACGTAGTTGGTCAAGGGCTAGCAATTACGTTGCCAAGGCATATTGTAAAAACGATCAAATCGATACTTCCGAAGAAGCCAAACTGGCTATTCAGAACGATGTTCTGTTACAGTACGAGGCACAACATTGGGCTACCAAATTTAATGATTGTGATCCACCATCAAAAATTAGTTTTTTGAGAGCCTACGCGATTGAATTTCCGAACAGTGCAGGAAAACCATGGTTTGCCGTGGAACGATTTGTGTCGGGTACAGACTGGTACGGTGCGGGATTTGTCAAACACAATACCAACAGTGGATTTGTTGATCTAGAATTGAGAAGGGTCACACCACATGTATTTTCAGCACACAGTTTCTATGCCTCCGATGGCCATCGATTGGTGGCAGACATTCAAGGAGTGGGGGATTTGTACACCGATCCGCAAGTTCTCAGCAGCGATTACAGATTTGGGGATGGTGATTT
>Ga0100392_1004245_pt1 | contig 12909 bp, 13 predicted proteins | sample CryGeymeta201516_FD_81548 | JGI IMG/M metagenome (GOLD analysis project Ga0100392, IMG submission 81548) | Groundwater microbial communities from Crystal Geyser aquifers in Utah, USA - Crystal Geyser metaG 2015-16 | ecosystem: Environmental > Aquatic > Deep subsurface > Groundwater | place: USA... | reverse complement strand
AGGGTCCGGAATATAAGCAATTCCCATTACTGTTGAAAGTTTTGTCAGCAATGTAGTCAGCAATGTAGATGTCGGACATCTACATAACACAGGATTCGCGATTAGGCAAATTCAAATTTTTTTTATTTCAGCGAAAAAAAATTGACATTGAACTCTGATTTGATAAAATATGGACAAATAATCATAAAATTAACTTAATCAAACATAAAAATTATGGATACGGAAGACAAAAAAGAAGAAGAGGGAAAGCCTTCCTGCGCTGAAGCTACGGAGGGTAATAAGTTGGAGAAGTGCTATAATGAAAGAGAAGAATACCTTAACGGCTGGCAGAGAGCGCGAGCGGATTTCATCAACTATAAAAAAGAGGAAGCGGAAAGAATCGGAGAGATATTCAAGTTCGCTAATGAGGCCCTGCTCTTTGAGATTCTGCCGGTTCTGGATAATTTCTACGCCGCTGAAAAACACTTGAATGAAATAGAAATCAGCGACAACAAGCTGAAAGAGACACTGAAGGGATTTGCCCTTATTAAAAACCAGCTCTTAGATGTTTTGAAAAATGCCGGAGTGGAGGAAATGAACTGTTTAGGAGAAAAATTTAATCCTAATTTCCATGATGTGGCAGAGGAGATTGAAAACAAAGACAAAGAATCAGGGATAATCTTAGAAGAGATAACAAAAGGATATAAACTGAACGGCAAACTTATCCGAGCCGCTAAAGTAAAGATTGCTAAGTAGAATTTAAAAATAGGTCAAATAAAAAAATAAATTAAAAAACATATGGCAAAAATTTTAGGTATTGATTTAGGAACAACTTTCTCCGCTATGGCCGTAATGGAGGGCGGGGAAGCAAAAATAATTGACAATAAAGAAGGAGCGAGAACGACGCCTTCGGTTGTGGCTATTTCAAAAACAGGAGAAAGACTGATCGGCGTTGTGGCTAAAAGACAGCAAATAACAAACTCAAAAAATACAATTTATTCTGTGAAAAGGCTGATAGGCAGAAGATTTACCGACACTGAAGTCCAAAGAGATAAAAAACTTCTGGCTTATGAAATCAAAGAATCAAGCGATGGGGGAGTTGATATAAAAATCGGGGAAAAATGGTACAAGCCGGCGGAAATATCAGCCATGGTTTTACAGAAATTGAAAATAGACGCTGAAGAAAGATTGGGGGAAAAAATAGAGGAAGCGATTATCACTTGTCCGGCTTACTTTGACGATTCTCAAAGAAAGGCAACTATGGTGGCCGGGGAAATCGCCGGTTTTAAGGTGCGAAGAGTTATTAATGAACCGACTGCAGCTGCCTTGGCCTATGGTTTAAACAAAAAGAAAAATGAACAAGTTCTTATTTATGATTTCGGAGGAGGGACTTTTGATGTTTCAATTCTGGATATCGGAGAAGGCACATTTGAAGTAAAAGCGACCGGGGGAGACACTCATTTGGGCGGAGACGACATTGACCAAAAAATTATGGATTGGCTGGTTTCTGAATTCAAAAAAGACCAAGGAATTGACTTATCCAAAGACCAACTGGCTCTCCAACGATTAAAAGAAACCAGCGAAAAAGCCAAGGTTGAACTCTCCACGACGCTGGAAACAGAGATAAATATTCCTTTCGTCACCTCTGACGCCAATGGGCCTAAGCATCTAAATTATAAATTCAGCCGTTCAAAGCTTGAGGAATTGGTTAAAGAATACATAGACAGGTCAATTGAAAAGGTGAAACAAACACTGAAAGAAGGAAACTTTAAACCGGAGGATATTGAAGAAATTGTTCTGGTCGGAGGGCAGACAAGAATGCCGGCCATCCAAGAAGCAGTCAAGAAATTTTTCAACAAAGAACCGAATAAAAGCATCAACCCGGACGAAGTGGTGGCATTGGGAGCGGCAATACAAGGAGGAATCCTTCAGGGAGATGTAAAAGATATTTTACTTCTGGACGTTAATCCTCTTTCTTTGGGAATAGAAACCTTGGGAGGGGTTAATACTATTTTAATTCCCAAAAATACGACTGTCCCGACAGCCAAAACTCAAGTTTTCTCCACTGCCACCGACAGCCAATCTTCTGTTGAAATTCATATTCTTCAGGGAGAAAGGCCTATGGCTTCCGACAGTAAAACATTAGGAAGATTTATACTGGATGGAATTCCGGTCGCGCCAAGAGGCATTCCTCAAATTGAAGTTACTTTTGACATTGACGCCAATGGAATTCTGAACGTTTCGGCCCATGATAAAGCGACAAACAAAAAACAATCCATCAGGATTGAAGGGTCAACCGGATTGTCAAAAGAGGAAATAGAAAGGATGAAAAAGGAAGCTGAAATGAATGTCGCTGACGACCAAAAAAAGAGGGACCTGATTCAAGCCAGAAATGAGGCTGATTCATTGATTTATTCAGTTGAAAAAACGTTAAAAGACGCCGGAGACAAAGTTCCTGCTGAAGCAAAGAAAGAGGTTGAGGGAAAGATGGAGGAATTGAAAAAAATAAAAGACGGCGATGATTTGGAAAGTATCAAAACAAAAATAGCCGACCTGTCTCAAACGATTCAAAAAATCGGAGCCGAGCTTTACAAGAACACTCAAGCTCCCGGACAACAGCCGTCAGACCAGAAACCTGAAGACAAGAAAGAAGATGGCCCTGAAGAAGCAGAAACTAAAAAAGAATAAAATTTAAAAATTAACAATGGCAAAAGATTATTACCAAGTATTAGGAATAAAAAAAGACGCCTCAAAAGAAGACATAAAAAAGGCTTACAGAAAATTAGCTCATGAATATCATCCTGACAAAAAAGGCGGCAATGAAGCTAAATTCAAGGAGATAAACGAAGCCTACCAAATTCTCTCTGACGAACAGAAGAAACAGCAATACGACAGATTTGGAAGAACTTTTGAGGGAGCGGCGTCGGGAAATAGTGGCGGATTTAACGCTGAACCTGGTTTTGATTTTCAATGGGCATGGGGAAGGCCGGGAGGCGGGGGAAGTGAAAGAGATTTTGATTTTGAAGAGATGGGCGATTTCGGAGGCATCGGAGATTTAAGCGACATCATGGAGGAGATGTTCGGTTTTGGCGGACAAAGAGGAGAGGGAGGAGGAAAGAAAGACTCAAGAAACGGAAAAGATATAAAAATCGGAATGGAGATTTCAATGGAAGAAGCGATGCGGGGAAAGGAGAAGGAAATAGTTTTAGAAAAAATGGTTTCCTGTTCCCGCTGTCAAGGGAAGGGAGCTGAACCGGGCACGCCGATCAAGGAATGTTTTTCCTGCCGAGGAACCGGCCACGTCCAACAGATAAGGAAAACTTTTTTGGGTTCTTTCACTCAACGGGTTGTCTGTCCTGAATGCAAGGGCGAAGGAAATAAGCCGGAGAAACCCTGCAATGTCTGCCGAGGGGAGGGGAGAATAAAGGAAAAAGAAACTGCCGTCTTTTTTATGCCGGCTGGAGTCGATGCCAATCAAATGCTCAAGGTTGAAGGGAAAGGCGATGCCGGAAGGCGAGGGGGGAGGCCGGGTAGCTTGTACATAAGAATTATGGTCAAGCCTCATCCTGTTTTCCAAAGAAAAGGAGATGATCTGATCGCTGATGTTTTAATTTCTTTTTCTCAAGCGGCTTTAGGAGGCGAAATAAAAATCATCGCCCTTGATGGAAAGAAAATGACAGTTAAGGTTCCTTCCGGAACTAAATCGGGAAAAATTTTAAAAATCTCCAATGAAGGCATTCCGCATTTTTCAGGAAGCGGGAGCGGAAATCTTTTTATCCAGCTGACAATTAATACTCCTCAAAAATTAACCAAAGAGCAGGAAGAGTTATTGAAAAAACTGAAAGAAGCAGGACTATAAATTTTTTAAGGGACATCTCCATTCGGGAGATGTTTTTATTTACGCCAAAATTTGACATGGTTTAGGAAGCTTTTAGGAGAAAAAAACTCTCCGATAGATAGGGCTGTCGCCCAAAATAGAATAGAAATTTGGGAGCGAAGGCCTGTTGACGGGATAGATTTGTTTACGCTAAGATTTACATAGGTTTACGGGAGGTTTTGCCTTAATATTTGTAAAATTTACATAGATTTGTCGCTTATGAAAAAAATACTATCAATAGGACAAACAGCTGAACTGCTTGCTTGCTCTGTGGACACTTTGAGGCGATGGGATAAAAACGGCCGTTTTCCGTCTTTTCGCCGGAACAGAGAAACGGGAAGCCATCGCTGGTACAACCTCAATGAAGTTGAAGAATTTTCAAAAACTTTAGACGGATTCAGGTTGGCAAAAAAATGGTCAGCTGACAAAAAAGGATTTGAACCTTTGGCGGTTTATTATTGCTAGAATAGCGCAATTTTTCTTGCCCGCATAACAAAAATGGGGGAACTGATGATGCAAAATAAAGACAGCAGGGATTTGTTTTCCTTACTCGTGTCGGCAGCCGGTGAAATAGGCAATAATTCGTATGATCACAATTTGGGCCAATGGCCGGATATTCCCGGAATTTTTTTCGGATACGACTTGAATAAAAAACAAATTGTATTGGTTGACAGAGGCGTGGGAATTTTAGAAACATTAAAAAGAGTAAGGCCAAATCTGAAAAACCATAAAGAAGCTTTGGAAACTGCATTTACTGAAGTCATTTCAGGAAGAGAGCCTGAAGCCAGAGGCAATGGGTTGAAATATGTTAAAAAAATTATCTCGGAAAATCCAATTAACCTGTTTTTCCGGACAGGAGACGCAAGATTGGCATTAAACGGCAACAGCTCAAATTTAAATATGGAAAACGTAAAAGAAAACATCAGGGGATGCTTAGCATTAATATCATATTAAAAAATAATACTAAAAATTATGATTATGGAATTAAAAAAATTTGGGACTACGCTTATTTCCCGACAAACAGGAAAAGAGGCGTTTTTGGCGTTTCGTCCGCTTTCGAAAGGCGCAAAAGAGGACGAAATAATAGAGTTAAATTTTGATGGCGTGTTAACCTTTTCTCCCTCATGGGGCGATGAATTTTTAACTCCATTATTAAACATATACGGAAATAGATTAATTCTGAAAAATACAAGCAACCCGTCGGTCAAAGCTACTTTGGAAATTTTAGAAACAACCATCGGCAAAGAATTTAGAAAAATCTGATCAAAAAACAAAAAACTTGAATTTGATTTTATCGGAAAATTTGATACGATAAACACTATCAGTATATTTCGCCCCCATAGCTTAGTGGTAAAGCAATGGCCTTTTAAGCCACTGACGAGGGTTCAATTCCTTCTGGGGGCACAGCGTAATAAATTTTTCTTTCAGAAAAATTTAAACGCTGTTGGAACGCTACGAAAGTCGCGTTACCGCGACAACGCGGTTTACGCGACTTAAATTTTCTTTGAAAATTTATTGCGTTCCACAGCAAATTTTGAGTTAATTTTGGAGCCACAAAAGCGGTTTTTGCTTTTAGCTAAAATTTAAATAAAAAATGGAAGGAAATAATTTTCTTTCGTTTATATAACTATATGTAAATCTCGCACCGACGTTCTCCTTGCTCGCAAGATTCAAGATGCACGCACCGATTGAACACATCTCCCTTAAAGCAAGCTCCCTTATATCCTCTTGTCTGACAAGAGTTGATATAACTTGCCGGACCAGGAATTGCCTTAAGCCTGTCGCACGCAGGCAATTCTGTTCCCTCTGCGGATGGATAAACAATGCTGAAATACTCACTTCTTGTGTGGTAAAGCAAGACCTCCTCTTTAGTGAATAAACTTACGCCGATACTATAGTTGTCTCCAGTATTGACACCGCCGGGAAAACCAGAGCCGACTTCCCAATCATAAATTATCATCAAAGCCGAGCTTCTACGATCCATAGGGAAACTATCTATCTCTCCGTAAAATTTATTGCCTTTAAAAAGGCTTATTTTGACTTCATCGCCCTCACCACTGTAATTAAATTCTATATTGACCGGTTTTCCTATCTCTAATTTTTCATTACCGGCAGGAGAAATAATGGCAACTGAAGGATCAAGCTTGCTGATGTTAATACCGCAATTCTTAAGATATCTCTTCACCTCTTCCTTAGAACACCGGCCGTACAAAAAATAACAATCAAGCTTCTCAAACATATCTCTTTCAGTACACTTAATCTCTTCTTTTTTATTAATTTCGTTCGCTGTGGCTGTAGCTGTGTTTGTAGTTATAGTATTGGAAATATCTCTTCCGTCTTCTACTACGACAACATTATCCGTGCCGGGGATATCTTCAACGGGTTTCATCCCGCCACCATCACCTCCGTTGATACAGCCGGATAACGCCAGCATCAACACCAACGTCGCTATCACCACCGTCAAAATTCCTTTTCCGTTCATTCTTTTTCCTGCGCCATTTATTTTAGGAGGCTGTGCAATGCCTCCACCTGGGCCGTTTCCGGTCTTTCCATTTCTTTCAGTCATTTTCTTTTTTCTTTTTTTTCTTTTTATATTCGTTCATTGACGACAAAATATCAGAATATCAAAATATCGGTCTTTTCTGCGTATTCTATTATCAATGAACAATATAACAATCTAAGCATAAAAAGGGGCGCCTGTCAACGCTTGTGGCGCCGGATAAAGTTTGATAGAATGTCAGGGTATGAAAATTGAGAGAATTATTATTTCAATGATATTTGTCTTGCTCTTGGCCGGAACTATGGCCGGAGGCGGTTTTTATTATGGGCTGGAAACCGGAAAATCTCAATGCGCAATATGTCCTCCGGAAGACCTTAATTTCTCTCTCTTTTGGGAAACATATCGAAAACTTCAAGAAAATTATGTAGATAAGGAAAAATTTGACACTCAAAAACTTATCTACGGAGCGATTTCGGGAATGGTAAAGTCGTTAAATGACACTTACACCGTTTTTATGGACCCGGAAGCGGCAAAAATATTTAACGAAGACGTAAGTGGCTCTTTTGAGGGCGTGGGGATGGAGTTCGGAATAAAGAAAGGGCAGATGCAAGTCATTACTCCTCTGGAAAACACCCCAGCTCAAAGGGCCGGTTTAAGGGCAGGAGATAAGATAATAAAAATAAACGATAAAACAACCACTGATATGACCACCGAAGAAGCTGTCCGTTTAATAAGAGGGCATAAGGGAACAGAAGTAACTTTAACGATTTTTAGGGAAGGGTGGGACAAATACGAAGATATTAAAATAATCAGAGATGTTATTGAGGTTCCTTCGCTGAAATTAGAAATAAGAAACGATAACATCGCTTATTTAAGGCTATATCAATTTTCCGGAAAAGCAGACGCCGACTTCAATAAAGCGGCTTTGGATATTTTAAACAGCAATGCTGACAGAATAATACTTGACTTGAGAAATAATCCCGGCGGATATTTAGAAGTGGCGCAATATATTGCCGGCTGGTTTATAGAGAAAGGGCAGATTGTGACCATCCAAGATTTCGGAAAGGGAAGGGAAAAAGAAAAAATAGAATACAAGTCCCAAGGAAATGCTGTTCTTTCCGGATACCCGATTGTTCTTCTGATTAACGAGGGATCTGCTTCAGCTTCTGAAATTTTAGCCGGCGCCATGAGAGATAATCTTAATGTGCAATTGATAGGCAAAAAATCTTTCGGAAAAGGATCTGTCCAAGAAACAAAAAAATTGGCAGACGAATCCTATCTAAAGGTTACCGTCGCTAAGTGGCTTACTCCAAAGGGAAGCTCCATCAGCGAAGTGGGAATTGAGCCTGATGTTAAAGTAGAACTGACCGACGAAGATTACAAAAACAAAAAAGACCCGCAATTGGATAAAGCTATTGAAATAATTAAGAATATGTGAGAGAATGAAAAAACAGCAATTATAAAAACATTATGAAAGTCATATTATTACAAGATATTGAAAATTTGGGGAAAAAACTTGACGTTAAGGAAGTCAAAGATGGCTATGCCAGAAATTTTTTAATTCCTAAAAATCTGGTAAAATTGGCGACTAAACAATCTATAATTTGGCTTGAAACTCAAAAAGAAATAATGGCTAAGGTGGCGGAGGGAGAACTGGAGGAGACGCAGAAAAAAGTTTCTGCCATTGACGGACAGGAAATAACAATAATGACAAAAGTGGGAAAGAAAGAAGAGCTCTTTGAATCAATCTCTTCCCAAAAAATAGCCGAGGAATTGAAGAAGATCGGAATTGAAATTGAAAAAAAACAGGTTGATCTGGAAACTCCCATCAAGAAATTAGGCGCCTATCAGGTAAAAATTAAATTTGAACATAACTTAGAAGCTGAAATAAAGGTTATTATTTCCGCAGAAGAAGAAAAAGAAGCCGAGATATGAAATACATTTTTGTCGCCGGCGGCGTAATGTCAGGTATCGGAAAAGGAATAGCGGTTGCATCAATCGGAAAAATTCTCAAAAGCAAAGGATTTGAAGTAACAACTATAAAAATAGACCCCTATATCAACGTTGACGCAGGAACAATGAACCCCGTTGAACACGGGGAAGTTTTTGTATCTGACGATGGGACGGAAAGCGATCAGGATATCGGAAATTATGAAAGATTCCTTGAAACCAATTTAAGCAACCTTGATTATATGACCACCGGCAGAGTTTATCAATCAGTCATCAACAGAGAAAGAAATCTGGAATATCAAGGAAGGTGCGTAGAAGTTGTCCCGGACATTCCCAATGAAATAATTTCCCGCATAAAAAAAGCCGGTAAATTCCATAAGGCTGATTTCGTCCTGATTGAAATCGGGGGAACAGTAGGGGAATATCAAAATATGCTTTTTTTGGAAGCGGCCAGAATGATGAAGTTAAAAGACCCAAAAGATGTTCTCTTTATCATGGTCGGTTTTCTTCCTGTACCGAGAATAATCGAGGAAATGAAGACAAAACCCACTCAAACAGCCGTCCGAACGTTGAATGCGGCCGGAATACAGCCGGACATTATTCTGGCCAGATCTCCTTTTGAACTGGACGAACCGAGAAAGAAAAAATTGTCAGTCTTCTGCAACATAGCCAAGGAAGATGTTATTTCCGCCCCTGACGTCAACTCAATTTACGAAGTTCCGGTGAACTTTGAAAAAGAAAATTTGGGCAACAGGATATTGAAAAAATTCAGAATGAAAGCCAAAAAGAACGACATGGGGGAATGGGAAAAATTGGTTAAGACAATCAGAACAGTAAAAAATCCGATAAAAATCGGCATTGTCGGAAAATACTTTGAAACAGGAGAATTCACTCTGACAGACTCCTATATCTCGGTGATAGAAGCCATAAAACATAGTTGCTGGTTTTCTAAGAGAAAACCGGAAATTTCTTGGCTATCAGCGGAAAAATATGAAAAATTCCCGGCAAAATTAAGAGAATTAAAGGAATATAATGGCATAATCGTCCCGGGAGGATTCGGAAGCAGGGGAGTGGAGGGGAAAATAAAAGCGATTGAATTCTGCAGAAAAAATAAAATCCCGTTCTTCGGACTTTGCCTGGGAATGCAACTGGCTGTAATAGAATTTTCCAGAAACATCTGCAGATTAAAAGACGCAAACTCAACCGAATTCTCGCCAAAGTCAGAGTATCCTGTCATTGACGCCATGCCTGACCAAAAAGCGTTTCTGAAAGAAAAAAAATATGGAGGAACAATGAGGTTGGGGGCTTACAATTGTCTTCTGAAAAAGGGGACTGAAAGCTTCAAGGCTTACAAAAAAGAAAATATCTCTGAACGCCACAGACACAGATATGAATTAAATAACGATTTCAAAGACATTCTGGCCAAAAAGGGAATGGTCTTCGCCGGCGTAAATCCTGAAAGAGATTTAGTGGAAATCATTGAGCTGAAAAATCATCCTTTTTTCGTCGGAGTCCAATTCCATCCCGAATTCAAATCGCGGCCATTAAACCCTCATCCTCTTTTTAAGGCTTTTATTAAAGCTTCCGGAAACAGGATAGTCAAAAAATGAAAATACTTTTCACCGGCGGAGGCACCGGCGGACACATCTTGCCGATAATCGCAGTTTTAAGGGAATTAAAAAAACTTCACCAAAAGAACGCCCGCATAGGAAGGACGCCGAAAGAAAAAAATCTCGATATTTTTTACATCGGACCGAAAGATAATTTTGGAGATCTTCTTTTTGCTCAAGAAGGGATAAAAGTAAAAAATGTACTAGCCGGAAAGATAAGGAGATACTGGGGAATAAAGTCTTTCTTTGAAAATATAGCCGACTTCTTCAAAACTCCCATCGGGATAATCCAAAGCTTTTTTTATATTTTTTTTACAGCCCCTGATTTAATTTTCAGCAAAGGAGGCTATGGCTCAATTCCGGCGGTAATTGCCGGATGGATCTTGAGGATACCTATTTTCTTACACGAGTCAGACGCCGTTCCCGGTCTATCCAATAAGATTCTGGCCAAATTTGCGTCAAGAATATTTACATCTTTCCCTAAAACAAAAAATTTCCCTCTATCGAAAACAATCTTAGTCGGCGATCCGATCAGAAATGAACTTCTGGAAGGAGATAGGGGAGAAGCGAAAGAATTCTTTAAAATAGAAAGCGAAAAACAGGTGGTCATGATAATGGGAGGCTCTCAAGGCTCACAAAGGATAAATGATAAGGTCCTTGAAATTCTCCCTGAAATGCTGAAAAACTTTGAAATAATACTCCAATGTGGAGAAGAAAATTTCCAACAAGTAAGGGCGGAAGCGAATGCAATAATCAACGAAGAATCAAAAAAATATTTTCATATATTCCCTTTTCTGAAAGAAGCCGACCTTAAAAAGGCTTTTGCAATATGCGACATAATTGTAAGCCGAGCCGGCTCGGCGAGTATTTTTGAAATTTCTGCGCTGGGCAAGCCGTCCATATTAATCCCTTTGCCGGAATCGGCTCAAAACCATCAAGTGGAAAATGCTTACTCCTACGCCAGAACAGGAGCGGCTATCGTTTTGGAGGAATCCAACATAACTCCCTATTTTCTCTTGGGGAAAATAAAAAATCTCTTGGATGATCCCGAAGAGATAAGAATTATGTCTGACGGCGCCAAAAGTTTCTCAAAGCCTCAAGCCGCCAAAGAAATAGCCAAATACCTTTTGGATTCTTCTTTGGGAAAATAACTACACTATTATGGCTGATATGTAGCCGAAATAAAGAATGGAAGCGATAAGAACCCCGATAAATCCTACGGCTGACAAGAAAGACTGCGTTGTCATTTCCGACGCCAAAAAGGAGGAGATCAGGAAGATTATTCCCAAAAATAAAACCGCCAGAACTCTTTGCTTTGTTATTCTCGTCTTTTTCTCTTTTTCCGTTTCCTCTTTTTTTTGTTCTTTCTGTTCCATAGATTTATTATATTTTTATTATATCAAAGCTTATCAAAAAAACAAATCATTTGACATAAAAACCCGAAAAGATATACTGATAATATGGCTAATAAAATTTCGACAATTTTTAATAAACTGGAAAGCTTAGAAAAAGAACTCCAAAGACTTAAAGTTAAGGCCTTTTTTGACCTGCCGAAGAAAAAACAGAAATATATTTACCCTGAAAAACTCATAAGGGGCTCAATCAGAAATTTAAGAAAAACTATTTGGCAAGAGCGCTATGCCCAAAAAATTTAAAATTTTCCTTGATTCCAGCGCTTTAATCTCCGGGCTAAATTCACCAACTGGCGCGGCTGGTATAATTTTATCAGCCTACATAAGCGGTGAATTTTTAATTTATGTATCCGATTAAGTTCTCGAAGAAGTCTCTCGCAACATTGAATTAAAATTTCCGCTGCTTAAGGAAAGTTTCTTGAATTTCCTCCTTTCCCAACCGAGAATTATTGATAATCCTTCAATTAAAGAAATTGGAAAAGCCCATGAGCTTATTTTGACCGAAGATGCTCCAATTTTAGTGGTGGCTATGAAACTAAATCCGGATTTTTTGATCACGTGGGATAAAAAACATTTCTTAAAAAAAGAAGTCCTTTTGGGTGCCTCTTTTACTATCTGTACCCCCAAGGATTTTATTCAAACCCATTGGAAAAAATAAATTTCCGCTCACCATTAAAAAACGTGTAAAGCGGAACTTTACGCAATACCATACTTAATGGTGTTATTGAAAAAACAAAATAAAAATGCCAAGATTAAGGTATCAATAAAAAACTTATGGAAAAGGAGTTCCAATTTAAAAAACAAGGGGAAGTGAGAGTGAGAATCGCTCCTTCGCCGACCGGCAATCTTCACATCGGCACAGCCAGAGCCGCGCTTTTTAATTACATCTTCGCCAAACAAAACAAAGGCAATTTTGTTTTAAGAATTGAAGACACTGACAGAGAAAGATCAAAGAAAGAATTTGAAAACAATATTATTGAAGGATTAAAGTGGTTGGGATTGGAATGGAACGAAGGTCCGGATATCAACGGAAATTACGGCCCTTATCGCCAAAGCGAAAGAATAGAAATTTATTCAAAATATCTGGAGAAATTAATTTCTGAAGAGAAGGCTTATTATTGTTTTTGTTCGCCTGAAGACTTGGAGGAACAAAGACAATACCAATTCTCCAACGGAGAAGCGCCTCATTACCTCGGAACTTGCGCCAATTTATCAAAAAAAGAAACAGCTAAAAAATTAGCTGATAAAAAACCATTTGTGATCAGATTTAAAGTGGAACCGAAAAAAATAAAATTCAACGACCTGATAAGAGGGGACATAGAATTTGACTCGGCATTGATGGGGGATGTTGTTATCGCTAAAAATTCAAAGACTCCATTGTATAATTTCGCCGTGGTTGTTGACGATTTTGAAATGAAAATAAGCCACGTAATAAGAGGAGAAGACCATATCTCCAACACCCCGCTCCAAATTCTGCTTCAGGAGGCATTGGGCTTTCCACGGCCGTCCTACGCTCATTTGCCCCTAATCCTGGGCCCAAATAGAGCCAAGCTAAGCAAACGGGACGGAGCGACTGTTTCT
>Ga0100392_1004240_pt1 | contig 12924 bp, 10 predicted proteins | sample CryGeymeta201516_FD_81548 | JGI IMG/M metagenome (GOLD analysis project Ga0100392, IMG submission 81548) | Groundwater microbial communities from Crystal Geyser aquifers in Utah, USA - Crystal Geyser metaG 2015-16 | ecosystem: Environmental > Aquatic > Deep subsurface > Groundwater | place: USA... | reverse complement strand
GAGCAGGCCGTTGAAAAAAACCTGGCACTGGCGCTAAACGTCAGTCCAGAGGCGGCCTGGCGGGTGGAGGCTGATGCTCGGCGCCTGCGTCAGATTCTGCGTAACCTGATAGACAACGCCCTCAAATTTACCCATGAGGGCCAGGTGGCGCTGAGTTTGGCGCGCCTGCCGGATGGGCGCTTTGTTTATCGCATCGCCGATAGTGGCATTGGGATTGATCCGCAGGATCAGGAAACTGTTTTTGGGGTTTTCACGCAGCTCGACGAAACCAGCACCCGTTCGTTTAGCGGCACCGGCCTGGGGCTTGCCATGGTGCGTGCGTTGGTGCGCCTGATGGCGGGTGAAATTCGGGTCGAAAGCTCGCCGCAGCAGGGTTCCGTATTTGAAATCCTTCTGCCGCTGAAGGCGCTGGAGCCGGTGCCGCTGGTGCCGCCGGCAGTGCAGTTGCCGTCACGGGTTCTCCTGTGCGCGGCACCTTCACCTGCCACCGATGCCTGTGCCTTATTGCTTAAAAGCCTGGGGCTTGCTTTTGAAGTTGGCGCTGAAAGTTCACCTGAAATTTTGCACCGACTTGAGCAGGCGACACCGTCTTTTGATTTGGTGATTCTGGCCCCAGCTTGTCCGTTGGCCGATCAGGATGATGGGCTGTTGCAGGCGACGCGTGCTTGCCAACACATCATTTGTTTGCGTCACACCGTGCGTCAAAAAGCGGCTCCTCCGCGAGTTTTTAACGTGTTAGAATTTTGCCTGCGGTCTGAGTTGATAAAAATTTACACCAAAGCAGAGCGCGCTTTGCCGCAAACGTCAGACCCTGTGCGCTTAGCTGACAGTTCGGTCAATTTAGAAGATCATGCACCCGCCCCCCGAATTCTGGTGGTTGACGACCATCTCTTGACTCTCGAACTGATTCGACTGTCGCTGCAGAAAACAACGCTGCGTTACGACGAGGCTAAAAATGCGGAAGACGTTTTGCATGCCGTCGCGCATGCCGATTATCACTTGATCTTGATGGATGTCAATTTGCCGGGAACGGATGGGCTGCAATTAACCCGTCAGTTGCGCGCCCAGGGTTTTGAAGCCCCGATCTGCGCCCTGACCGCCCACGATCACAGCTTCATCGGCGAGCAGTGCATTCAGGCCGGCATGCAGGAGCTGCTGCGGAAACCCTTTCGTCAGGCCGAACTCTTTGCCCTGCTGGATAAGTATCTGGCGCAACCCGGACACGCTGTTGTCACCGAATCCTGGCGTGCAGGAGGAAAACAATGATTCGCATCGTCGATCGCAATGGTAAGGAAGATTGGATTTCACCCAAATTTCTCGATATTCTACTCTATCTTGATCAGGTGCAGATGTTCGAACGCGCTGATGGCTGGGCGGTCGTTGGCGTTGACCCCCTGCGCAGCATGGAGCAAAGTCCGTTCCCTCTCCAGGGGACGCGTCGTCATCAGCCCACGTCCTTACCGCCGGCCCCGAGTCGTGATTTTTTACGGCGTTATTTAGATCGCGCCTGAGGGGCAGGTTTCTTCTGCGGTCATTCTCCACCAGGTGATACCGTAATGGCCCATTGACCCTTCGACAAGCACAGGACGATGGAGAGCGATTCGGGCTGAAGTTGTCGAAGCCCCAGCTCTTACCATGCAATTTATCCCCCCTCGGAACGGGCAGCCTCATGGGTCGGAATTTCATTCAACGCGGCAGTCGTGCCTATATGCGCGCCAATCTGGCGCTCTTTTTTGCCGGGTTTGTGACCTTTTCGACCCTGTATACCTTTCAGCCCCTTTTCCCCAATCTGGTCAAAGAATTCGGTATTTCGCCTGCCGTTGCCAGCTTGTCACTGTCTTTTGCGACCTTTGCTTTGGCCCTGAGCCTGCCGATTTCGGGGAGTTTGTCCGATGCCTGGAGTCGCCGCGGGCTGATGGGGTTTTCGGTGCTGCTGGCTTCTCTGCTGGCGTTGGCGAGTGCTGCCAGTAGCACTTTGCCAAGTTTGCTGGTTTTGCGCCTGCTCCAGGGGGTGGCCCTGGCCGGAGTGCCCGCGGTGGCCATGGCGTATCTGAATGAAGAAATTGATCCACGCGCCATTGGCAGTGCCATGGGTTTGTACATTGCCGGCAATGCCTGTGGCGGCATGACCGGGCGAATTCTGACCGCCTGGCTGACCGATCTCTTTTCCTGGCGCATGGCGGTGGCGGGCATCGGCCTGGTCAGTGTGCTGCTGGCCCTGCTGTTCTGGCTGACTCTGCCCGCTTCGCGCAATTTTCGGCGCCGCGAAATGCACTGGGGAAAATTGTCGCATTCTCTCTTCAGCCATCTGCGCAACCCCGGTCTTTTTTGCTTGTTTCTGCTCGCCTTTACCTGCATGGGTGGCTTTGTGACCCTGTACAATTATGTGACCTTTCGCCTCCTCGGCCCGGCCTTTGCCCTCAGCCATTCACAGGTTGCACTGATCTTTCTCGCCTATGCCTTTGGTGCAGGTGGATCCAGTGTCATGGGCGGACTGGTCGATCGCTTTGGCCGTGCACCCCTGCTTTTCTGGGCCCTCGGGATCATGACCTGCGGTTTGCTGTTGACCCTTGCCCCGCAACTGTTTGCGGTGATTGCCGGAATTATCATTTTTACCATTGGTTTTTTTGGGGCGCACGCCATTGCCTCGGCCTGGGTGGGGGTGCTGGCCGGACAAGCCCGCGCCCAGGCTTCGTCTCTTTACCTGTTTGCCTACTACCTGGGATCGAGTATTTCGGGAACCGCTGGTGGTTTTTTCTTCAGCAGCTGGGGCTGGCCCGGCGTGGTGGCCCTGATTTTCCTGCTGCTGGTTTGTGCCACCCTGGTGGGGTTGTGTTTGACCGCCGTCACACGAAAAAAACGGCCCAGTGCTTTTGAACCGGATTTCTGTGGGTCACTTCCCGACGTCAGTCCACCGCCCTGATCCCCGCCTTTGCCGTTGATTGACATCCCGGCAGCAAATCGTCAAAATCCGCCTATGCAATTTCTTCTGTTTCTCTGGATTTTTATTTGGCTTCCGGGATCTTTCACCGCTGTCAGCGCAGCGGAAACCGAGACGTCAACCCTCATCCGGGTCGGTGGCGATCAGAGTTATCCGCCCTACGAATTTATCAATGAAAATGGCCAGCCCGATGGTTTTAATGTTGAGCTGACCCGCGCAATCGCCAGCATTATGGGGCTGGATGTCGAGATTCGCCTGAGTTCCTGGAGTGAAATGCGCCAGGGGCTGGCGACCGGGCAGGTCGATATTCTCCAGGGTATGGCCTGGAGCCGTGAGCGCACCGCAGAAGTTGATTTTTCAACCCCTCACGCCAAGGTGCACCAGTCCATCTGGGTGCGCAAGGGTTCGAATATCAGCAAACTGCAGGATCTGGTCAACAAGGATGTGATTGTCATGCGCCATGCGGTGATGCACGATTTCATGCTGCGTCATCCCGAACTGGGGGCACGCCTGCACCCGGTGGAAACCCTGGAAGATGCCTTGAGGGCTCTGTCCCGCGGTGCCTACGATGCTGCGCTGGTTGCCAAGTTGCCCGGCGAATATCTGCTGCAGCAGTCCGGCTTCACGAATATTGTGCCGATTGCTAAACCCCTGGTCGCGCAGGATTACGGTTATGCGGTTAAAAAAGGCAATCTGGAATTGCTGGCCCATTTCAACGAAGGTTTGACCCTGCTCAAAAAGAACGGCCAGTATCGCCTCATCCATGAAAAATGGTTGGGGGTTTTGCCCCCGCCCGGTGTTTCCTTTGAAGCGATTTTGCGCCTAGGTTTGATCGTCTTTTTACCCTTGGTTGCCATTTTGATTGTCACTGTCCTCTGGTCGCATACCCTGCGCCGCCAGGTCGCCCTGCGTACCACCGCCCTTGAGCAGGAAGTGAAACAGAAAAAACAGGCCCTGCACGAACTTGAGCTGCGTCAGCAACAGCTGATTCATGCTGATAAACTGACATCCTTGGGGATTCTGACCTCAGGGGTGGCCCACGAAATTAATAATCCGAATGCCCTCATTCTGCTCAATCTGCCCCTGTTGAAAAAAGCCTGGCTCGACAGCCTGCCGATTTTGCAGGAAGAGTATCGTCGCCAGGGTGATTTCAAGCTGGGTTGGCTGAATTTTTCGCGTATGCGGCACGAAATTCCGCAGATGCTTGAGGATATGCAGCAGAGCGCCGGGCGCATCAAGCGTATCGTTGAAGATTTGAAAGACTTTGCCCGCCAGGATAGTGCAACCCTTGACGAACAGGTGGATCTCAGTGCAGTGGCCGAAACTGCTTTGCGGCTGGTCGATAATTCCCTCAAGAAAGCGACCGATGTTTTGCACATCGATTTAGCCCCGAATCTCCCCTGCTTTCGGGGTAACGCCCAACGTATCGAACAGGTGATTGTGAACCTGTTGCTCAACGCCTGTCAGGCGTTGCAAGATCGTAGCGCGGCCATCTGGCTGCGCACTGCCGACACCGCCGCGGGGCTGTTGCTGGAAGTCCGTGATCAGGGTTGTGGAATTGAGCCCGCAGCTCTGGCCAAGTTGACCGATCCTTTTTTTACCACCCGCCGGGAAACAGGCGGCACCGGTTTGGGCTTGTCGGTGTCGGCGGCGATTGTCAAGGAGCACGGTGGTCGCCTCGAATTCACCTCGACCCCAGGACAGGGAACCTGGGTGCAACTGATTTTGCCGCGAGAGGATCAAAACCATGTCGGTTGAGTGCAATCCGGAATTTAAAATTCTGCTGATCGATGATGAGCCAGCCTGGCTGCGCAGCCTGAGTATGACCCTGGAGGGGCCAGGGGGCTTCACCCATCTGATGCAGACGGATGACAGCCGTGAGGTCATGTCGCTCTTCCAGCAGCACGATATCGGGGTTGTTCTTCTCGATCTCACCATGCCGCATTTCAGTGGCGTCGATTTGCTGAAAAGCATTGTCGCTGAATGGCCGACGGTGCGGGTGATCATCCTTTCAGGAATGAATCAGCTCGAAACGGCAGTCAATTGTATGCGCGCCGGAGCTTTCGATTATTTCGTCAAGACGGTTGAAGAAGATCGTCTGCTCGACGGTGTGCGTCGAGCGGTGCGCATGGTTGAACTGGAGCGCGAAAACCATGCCATCCGCCGCCGTTTACTCAGCCGCGAACTGGAACACCCCGCCGTTTTCGCCGACATTATCACGCAGGATGCGGCGATGTTGGCGGTTTTCTCCTATCTTGAATCGATTGCAAGCTCGCGCCAGCCTCTGCTGATTCTGGGGGAAAGCGGGGTCGGGAAAGAACTGATCGCGCGTGCCGCGCATCAACTTGCCACTCCCAGGGGGCCGCTGGTCAGTGTCAATGTTGCCGGTCTGGATGATAATATCTTTGCCGACACTCTGTTCGGTCACCGGCGTGGGGCCTTTACCGGTGCCGATCAGGAGCGCAGCGGCATGGTCGAAAGGGCCGCAGGTGGCACCCTGTTCCTCGATGAAATCGGTGATTTGTCGGCCGCAAGTCAAGTGAAATTGCTGCGTCTGCTTCAGGAGGGGGAATATTATCCTCTTGGTAGTGATATCCCCTGCCAGTCACGTGCGCGGATCATCTGTGCCACCCATCAGGATTTGGCCCTGGCCCTGCAAGAGGGGCGTTTCCGCAAGGATCTTTACTACCGGCTGCATGCCCACCAGTTACGCATTCCCCCCCTGCGTGAACGTCGCGACGATATTCCGCTGCTGCTGAATTATTTTCTGCACGACTGCGCCAAACAACTGCACAAACCCATCCCCAGGGTGCCACCCGAGCTGGCCACCCTGCTGAAAACCGGCAAATTCCCCGGCAATGTGCGCGAATTGCACAGCATGATCCACGATGCCGTCAGCCGCCATCAGGGCGGAATTCTCTCCCTCACCAGTTTTCTCGAACGCCTCGATAGCCCTCATGAACCCCTGGTCGCTGCCGGTGAAAATCCCTTTCCAGGTCTTGGCGGGTTGCCGACGCTCAGGCAGGCATCAGAATGGCTGGTCGATGCTGCCATCGAGCGTGCTAACGGCAATCAGTCCCTCGCTGCCCGACTGCTGGGAATTTCCCAACCGGCCTTAAGCAAACGCCTTAAACACCGCCGTTTTTCCCCAGGTCAAAGGGCATAACTTAAGCTATATCTATAACCAGAGTTATACAGGCCTCGTCTGTGGCTGTTTTTATGCTGTACGCACGCGATCACGGTGCGTCTTTTTTCCCCGCGCTATAACTTGCGTTATATTTTCCCGAAACAACGCGGCTAGGCCGAAATGAAAAGTTCGTTTTATTTCAATCGGTTAAAGTATTTCACTGCTATGGCACCAAGGTTGCTCAACCCCTGTTTTGCAAACCCACCATGGCAACTGGGGTTAACCCGGTTGTCTTAACCCGTTTACGGAGGAAAAAATGAAAAGAATGTTGTTCCTGACCCTGGCTCTGGCTGTTGCCCTGACTCTGATGCCCTTAAGCAGCTTTGCGGCACCGACCTATGTCACCATTGGTACCGGTGGCGTGACCGGCGTTTATTACCCCACCGGCGGCGCGATTGCCAAAATGGTCAACAAAAAACGCAAAGAATACAATCTGCGCGCCACGGTTGAATCGACGGGCGGCTCGGTCTTTAACGTCAATGCTATTGGTACCGGTGACCTGGAATTTGGGGTTGTGCAGTCGGATCGCCAGTACCAGGCCTACAATGGTGTGGCCGACTGGGAAGGCGCCCCGGTCAAAAAACTGCGTGCGGTCTTCTCGATTCATCCCGAATCGGTGACGATTGTCGCCAATGCTGGCAAAAACATTAAGACGGTCGCCGATCTCAAGGGCAAAATTGTCAATATCGGCAACCCGGGTTCGGGTCAGCGTGGCAATGCTATGGATCTGTTTGAAGCCGCCGGAATTAATGTCGATAAAGATCTCCAGGCCGAAGGTATGAAGGCCGCAGAATCGGCCAGCATGCTGCAAGATGGCCGGATCGATGCTTTCTTTTACACCGTTGGTCATCCGAATGGTTCGGTAAAAGAAGCGGTTTCCGGCGCGACCAAGGTTAACTTTGTCGAGGTTCCGGGCGATATCGTGAAGAAACTGACGGACAAATTTTCTTACTACGCTCCGGCTGAAATCCCGGTCGATCAGTATAGCGGTGTAACCAATACGGCCGATGCCTCGACCTTCGGCGTTAAGGCGACCCTCTGCACCAGTTCCGATGTGTCGGATGCGGCGGTTTATGCCATCACCAAGGAAGTTTTTGACAATTTTGACGAATTTAAAACCCTGCATCCGGCTTTTGCCAAGTTAACCAAGGAAAGCATGCTGCAAGGCCTGTCGGCCCCTCTGCATCCGGGCGCGATCAAATATTACAAAGAAGTTGGTCTGATGAAATAAATTCGACCGGCACAGGCGGGGCAGGGTGACCCGCACCACGCCTGTGCCGGAAGACGCGATCCATTTTATTGAAATCGGGGAGCAGATTTATGCAAAAGGAACAGATTAAACTCCAGGTTGATGAAACCGATGAAGGCCTCGAAAAAGCCCGCCGCATGGTGGAAGAGGAGGAAATGGGCCTGCGGCGTGTTTCCGGTTGGCAGCGTTTTCTGGTGCCGCTGGTTGCCCTGAGTTGGTCCCTGTTTCAGTTGTCTCTGGCGAGCTGGTTGTTGCTCGATTCAACTTATGTTCGCGCCATTCACCTGGCGTTTGCCCTGTTTTTGATCTTTGTCTCCTTCCCCACCCTGAAACGTCAGGTCAATATTCCCGGCCTGCGTTGGCTTTCGGCCACCGATCGCATTCCCCTGATGGATCTGCTGCTGGCCTGTTTTGCTGCCTTCTTGGCCTTGTATATCGTCATCGATTTCGAGGGCATAGCCACACGTGTCGGGCGGCTGAATACCCGCGACATGATCATCGGCACCCTGCTGATTCTGTTTCTGTGGGAAGGGGCCCGGCGGGTGGTGGGTCCGGCGCTGTCGGTTATCGGGCTGTTTTTCACTTTTTACGCGTTTTTTGGCCCCTATATGCCGGATTTTCTGGCATTTAAAGGGGTGAGCATCAACCGTTTCATCGGCCAGATTTCCCTGACGACAGAAGGGATTTTCGGTGTGCCGATTTACGTGTCGGCCAAAATCGTCTTTCTTTACGTGCTCTTCGGCGCCCTGCTTGAAAAAGCCGGGGCGGGACGCTTTTTTATTGATCTGGCCATGAGCCTCCTTGGCCGTTACAAGGGCGGACCGGCCAAAGCCGCCGTCCTGTCCTCGGGACTGACGGGGCTCATTTCCGGCTCCTCCATTGCCAACGTGGTCACCACTGGGACCTTCACCATTCCCTTGATGAAAAAAGTTGGCTATCCGGCCAAAAAAGCCGCGGCCATTGAAGTCGCGGTTTCGACCAACGGCCAGTTGATGCCACCGGTTATGGGCGCGGCCGCTTTTATTATTGCCGAATATGTCAATCTGCCCTATCTCGAAGTGTGCAAAGCGGCAGCCGTACCGGCTTTTGCCTCTTATGTGGCACTTTTTTTCGTCACCCATATCGAAGCATCCAAGCTCGGGATGAAAGGCTTGTCCAAGGCCGAGCTGCCGGTGTTTTTTACGATTCTGGCCAATGGGTTTTATTACCTGGTTCCCATTCTCTACTTGTTGTATGAGCTGATTATTCCGCGCCATTCTCCCGATATGGCCGCCTTCCGCGCGATTATGGTGTTGCTGGTGCTCATGTTCTTTCAGCATGCGATCCGCGCCAAAAAAGAAGAGACCCCCGTGCTTGATGGCTTCAAGCTGGGGCTTCTTGATATTTACTCCGGTATGATTGCCGGTGCGCGCAATATGGTGAGTGTCGGGGTGGCAACCGCCGCCGCCGGGATTGTGGTCGGCGTGGTAACCATGGGCTTGGGTGGTCTGGTGACCGATATTATCGACACCTTAAGCATGGGTAATTTATATTTGATGCTCGTGATCGTGGCGATCAGTAGTTTAATTCTGGGCATGGGGCTTCCCACGACTGCCAATTACATTGTCATGGCGTCCCTGACGGCCCCGGCCCTTGTCACTCTGGCCGATCTCAATGGATTTGCCGTGCCCCTGATTGCCGCCCACCTTTACTGCTTTTATTTCGGCATTCTGGCCGACGATACGCCACCTGTGGGTCTGGCGGCTTATGCGGCGGCGGCGATTGCTAAGAGCGACCCGATTCCCACCGGAGTTCAGGGCTTTCTTTATGATATGCGTACCGCGGCTTTGCCCTTCATGTTTATCTTTAATACCGATATTCTCCTGATTGGGATCGATAACTTTTTCGAGGCGGTTTTTATCTTCATTATGACCTGCATCGGCACCTGCGCCTTTGCGGCGGCGACCCAGGGCTGGTTTGTCGCCAAGAACCGCTGGTATGACCTGCTGGGGTTAGTGTTGGTCTGTGGTTTTATGTTCCGTCCTTACTTCTTCGCTGGCTTGATCGGGGTTGAAGAGCACCACCTTGCCTATATGCTGGGTGTCGGGTTGTTTGTGGGCTTGTATCTGCTCCAGAAACTACGTCACACCGAAACTGTGCCGCTGGCGGCCTGAGGAGGTTTCATGATTCCAGAATACAAAAAAATCCTCTTTGCCACCGATGTGTCCATCGGTGCCGAAACCATTCTGCGCAATGCCGTTGCTGTTGCCCGCGCCCATCAGGCCCGGATCGAAATGCTGCATGTGCTGCCCGAGGTCGATCAGGCTCTGGTGAATTATGTCTCGGTTTTTATGGGAAGCGAAAAGCTGGCCGGCTATGAAGCCGAACACAAGGACAGGGTCGCCGCCGAGCTGAGTCAGCGCCTGCGAGATTTTGCCGCACGCGAGCTGGCCGATCACCCGGAAGATCTGGCACGCATCGAGCGCATCGAAGTTATGCATGGTTCGCCGGCATCGACCATTCTCAGCGAAGCTAAAAAGCGCAAAATCGATCTGCTGGTGATTGGTACCCATGGCAAGGGTCGGATCGAATACGCTTTTTTAGGCAGTATCGCCCAGAAAATTATGCGCCGTTCTGAAATTCCCGTGCTGCTGATTCCGTTGACAAAACTGGGCTAAATCGGATGATCTGACCGAACCACAGTGCCCTTGGCGGCCGCTATAACATCGATTCAAAGGATATTTGTATGAGCCCCGATCCCGTTCACGCCATGCACCTGAACCTGAATATCCGCGGGCTGCCCGTGTCGGCGACGCTGAATATCAACGAGATTTCAAATGGCCTGCTGGCTCAGGGTAAGCAGGTCTATAAACTGGGACTGGGGCAGTCGCCCTTTCCCGTTCCGCAGCTGGTGGTCGATGAACTCAAGGCCAATGCCCACCAGAAAGATTACCTGCCGGTGCGCGGATTACCTGCGTTGCAACAGGCGGTGACCGGGTATCTGGAGCGAACCCAGGGGCTGAATTACGATCCCCGCCATGTGCTGGTTGGGCCGGGATCGAAAGAATTGATGTTTATCTTGCAGCTGGTGTATTACGGCGATCTGGTGATCCCGACCCCCAGTTGGGTGTCTTATGCGCCCCAGGCGCATATTATTGGCCGACCGGTGCGCTGGGTGCCGACTCGTGCTGAAAACAAATGGTTGCTGACGCCGGATGAACTCGAAAAGCTTTGCAGCGAAGATCCGTCAAAACCACGCATCGTTATACTCAACTCTCCCAACAACCCCACCGGCTACTCTTACACCGACAGCGAATTGCAGGCCCTGGCCCAGGTAGCGCGCAAGTACAAAATTCTTCTGCTCTCGGATGAAATTTACGGTGAACTGCAATTCGATGGTGGCCACCGTTCCATTGCTCGTCACTATCCCGAAGGCACCATCATCAGCAGTGGTCTCAGTAAGTGGTGTGGTGCCGGTGGCTGGCGGCTGGGTACTTTTGCCGTGCCGCGCGAACTTGACTGGCTGGTCACCGGCATGGCGACAGTCGCTTCAGAAACCTTTACCGCCACCAGCGCACCCATTCAATATGCGGCGGTGCGCGCCTTTCATGGCGGAGTATCTATCGAACGCTATCTGTGGCAATCGCGCCGGGTTTTGAAGGCCCTTGGCGACATGGTGCATGAGTCCCTGACCCGTGTCGGATTAAGTATGCCGCCCCTCGACGGCGGTTTTTATGCGTTTCCCGATTTCAGTCCCCTGCGTGAACAGCTGGCCGCCCGCGGTATTTTCACCAGTCGTGAGCTGTGTACCCGTCTGCTCGAAGAAACCGGCGTTGCAACTCTGCCGGGTGACTGTTTTGGGCGCCCGGCCACGGAATTGACCCTGCGATTGGCCTATGTCGATTTTGATGGTGCCCGCACCCTGGCCGCGGCTGAACAGCTGCCGGGTGACCAGGAGCTTGGAAAGGATTTTCTGCAACGAAACTGCGAAAAAATAGTCACCGCCATGGACAAGCTCTGCCTGTGGCTGAAAGCGTAATTCTCCCTGATTAGTACCAATCTTTCGTCGAGGCATGAATCCATCGTTGAAACTAAAAATTTCTTCTTACTCCTCCCCTTGGGGTTAAGGGGAGGTCGGGAGGGGTTCCGCTGGCAGGAACTGCCATCTGTTTCGTGGCCACCGAAAAAACTCTAACTCCCCCCAGCCCCCTCTTCTGCATAAGCGGGGAGAAAATCTTCGTTTAGCGGAAGATCAATGCTAATCAGGGAATTCTAAGTGTTACGAAAAGTTTCCGGATGCAAATCTCTTGAGCCCCAAGGTTAACTGTGGTACCACAGTGGTCGGCAGCGCAATCGCAGTTCGGCTTACTTGACCCCAGCTGCCCGAGCCTTGGATCAAAACACGTGACGAAAATGCCTCCACGCAAACAGGCCGATCACCCGCCCATGGGGCGCATCGGTGACCGCCCCTATTGGTTGCTGAACTTTTCCCTGGTGATTCGCGCCGCTCACCAAATTGGTGCCGCAATTTTTCTCGCCGCTTTTCTGCTGGATGCCATCCCTGGCCCGCCCAGGTTTTATGTCATGCTTGCCGGGGCCAGCGGCGCCTTGCTCATGGCCAGTGAATGGCTGCGTCACCGCCAGATTTTTCGAGAAACCGCCGGTGTTGTTACCCTGGTCAAACTTTTGCTCCTCGGCCTGGCTTATCACGCCTACCTGCCTGCCGCCGCCACCGTGCTGCTGGCCTTCACCCTCGCTTCAATCGCCGCCCACGCACCCAAAAATATTCGTCATCGCCTGCTTTACTAATTGTTATTATTTGCGCAAGCGGAAAGGCCGCCGCTGTGCCAGCGGCCTTCGACTGGTCATCAGGCGGCCAAAGGTGGCATTGGCGAAACGCACATCCTCAATTGTATAAAAGGCATTGGGATTGTACCGGCGAACCAATTTAACCACTTCGGCCAGATTTTTTCTGCGCACAATGGTGAAGATAGCCAGCACCGGACCGTGTTCCCCTTCGGCCGGAATGCTGGTTGCGCCGTAGCCATCAGCACGCAGCGCCTTGACGAGTTCATGGGCTTCGTGGCGTGTGATAATCCGCACAATCAGGGTGCCAAGGGCAATTTTTTCTTCCAGCCAGATGCCCACAATATTGCCACTGGCAAAGCCACCAGCAAAGGCAAGATAGGCTTGCCAGTTATTGACATTGTTCATAACCTGACTGATCGCAATAATCCAGATCAGGGATTCGGCAAAGCCCAGCACTGCCGCCAGATATTTCATGCCACGCGTCAGAAAAATTATCCGCAGAGTGCCGATGGACACATCAATGATACGCGCCACAAAAATTGCGGGCAGAATGCTCCACATTGCACTGGTAAAATCCATAAATTTCGCACCCTGTGTCATTGGTTGTCAGCGTGTTCCGGGTTGCAACGACCCTTATACGTGAATCTTGCAAATGTCGCAAACCGATCCCTGGGTCAAGGTGCCAGCGTAGTCCTTTGAGCAAAGGTAAAAAAAAGCAGATTCAAGTAAGCAGGAAATCAGTTCGAGTTAGAGGGATAT
>Ga0100392_1004234_pt1 | contig 12936 bp, 11 predicted proteins | sample CryGeymeta201516_FD_81548 | JGI IMG/M metagenome (GOLD analysis project Ga0100392, IMG submission 81548) | Groundwater microbial communities from Crystal Geyser aquifers in Utah, USA - Crystal Geyser metaG 2015-16 | ecosystem: Environmental > Aquatic > Deep subsurface > Groundwater | place: USA... | reverse complement strand
GAGTCAGTGACAATTCCAGTAGGGCTTCCAGTGGAGGCTCCAGCAGTAGGAGAGTCAGTGACAATTCCAGTGGGTGTACCAGTGGAGGCTCCAGCAGTTGGAGAGCCAGTAGGAGAGCCAGTCACAATATCAGTGGGCATACCAGTGGAGGCTCCAGCAGTAGGAGAGCCAGTAGGAGAGTAAGTGACAGTTCCAGTGGGGCTTCCAGTGGAGGCTCCAGGAGTAGGAGATCCAGTTACAATATCAGTGGGTGATCCAGTGGAAGCTCCTGCAGTAGGAGATCCAGTGGGAGAGTCAGTGATAATTCCAGTGGGTGCACCAGTGGAGGCTCCAGCAGTAGGAGATCCAGTTGCCTCAGTTGCAGTGGGTGAAGCAGTGCTAACCTCACTTGGAGACATTGTAATAGTACGGTCAGTTGTTGGAGCTCCAGTGGGAGCTACACATTCAGAGAGCACAGTCGTTTCGCTGTCATGAAATTGTCCGTCGTATTCAAAGACTTCATCTCCGAGGGTCAATTTGTATTCTCCATCCACAAAGTACCCACAGCAGAGTCCATCGCCGTACATGTCAAAAATAGTGAAGTTCAAGCCTGTCCCCTTTTCAATACATTTATAGTAGTACTTGGTTGAGTTGGCCTCCGACTTCCAATAAGGCTGACTTGACAAGATACGTGTGTCGTTGCAGGTGTTAATCAACTCCCATGTCGTCTCTTTGGGGTATGCGTCGAGCACCAATTCAAGCTCGAAGAGATCCTCATCATCTTCACATTCTGGAGCAGGTGGCTTGGTGGGTGCTGCTGTGGGCGGTGTAGTTTCAGGTTCTTCGATTACCAACTTACGTAGGCCCCCAGTTGAGGCGGCGACGTCGTTGGGAAGGGCCCCCAGGAGGAGAACCAGAGCAAGTGAAAGCTTGAACATCTTTTTCGCGTTATCAAAAGAGAATTCGTACGTGAATTAATCGATGAGAAAAATGTGCCGATGTGGTAAAGTTGTGCTAGAGTGCTAGAGTAGGGGGTGGGCGAGATATCAAAGAATTATCGCAGAATGTGAAGATCAAAGGGAGAATCTGCGATTCGCGAATAAACCTCGGACAAGTACTTAACCTAACTAGATGACTGGAAAGAGTAAGTACGCTAAGTACCAAACGTGGTTATCCTGACTTTCGGAACCTTTTCATATTCCATACCTATTTCAGCCCAACAAATAGAGGATACAGTATTACTTTTGAAGTAAAAAATAATGATCTTATTTCGGGAGGATTGGTGGCGAAGTTGATGTCGTACCCCTGACAAAACCTCACACATGGTTCAACGCGTTCATATTGCTTAGTAAAATAAATATTATAAAAACAGTGCCTCAGCAAGCAGATGTATGAAGCTACAATGCAGTTACGTCGAGTCACCGTTCAAGTTTTTGAAGTAAAGAAGCATCTTCTGTGGCAGAGATCAGAGATGAAGTAGCGAATGCATGTGGGTGCCAGTCAAGACCGACCATAATCGCAGATCGCGGCGCTAAAACCTGAATTCAGGTTTCAAGTTTTCTTAAATCAATCATCATTTAAAAAAAGATCTTTGATGCTAGCTTGAACATTTTCGGGCGTGTATCTACTCACCTGCACATGCGTAAGCTTCGTGGATCAGTAGATGGATATGGGAGGGGCAGCTTACCCCAGCCTGTTTCATCGGGGTAGCAGAATGTATAACGAGTAATGATAAACATCTTGATATCTTTTTTATGAATTTTTGGGTGTACAACTGCAATCAAAAGCCAAATAATTCACGTGAACATAATCATTTGTGCCGATATTGTTGTGGATGCTTCCATCGGCAGGCGTTTGATACTGCGAACGAGAACTACTTTGACAAGGGCCATGGTCAATGCCGGGCGCCTCGTTCAAAAGGCATTGCATGCAAAATCCGTTGTCGCTCATGGGTGTGATACCGACAGTGGCGTTGCTAACCAGTGTAGATGGACTTTTGAATACAATGCTACCACGTTGCCCAGGATTCAGCAACGGTGGCAGCAAAAAATACTTATCAGATTAAATTTATATCAGTCGTCAATTCAGCAAAAAAATCCACGTGTAATCAGAATTCTTTTTGTTAGTAGATAGCATGTGCAGCAAAGCAAACTACCAACAAGTGCACCAAGATTGCTTAATTATACCCCCGACGTCGTCCCCGGACATTGCTGCCACCACCACCATTACCACTTTGTCTTCGTTGATTTAAGCTGCTGCTATTGATGTTGTATCCTCTACCCCTATTTCGGGGCTGGTTGGATTCGCTGTTATCTTCTCCAATTGTGAATCGAAACTCGGGTTGGCCTCCACCGCGATTGGGTGGCGGTGGAGCACTCCTAGCGCGGTGCCTGTTGCGATCATTCTCCCTGTAGCGATCTCGACGATCCGACTGTTCTTGCTTTCGTTCTTGTTCTTGCTTCTGTCGCTCGGTGCGTTGGAGATCAACTTCTTCAGCTCTGGTGATTAAGAAATACATTCCACAGAGCACCAAAATTGTAGCCAAGTATGAGAGAATGGCATGCAAAATCATTTAGAAAAAAAAAATTAAAAAAATACGCACACTTTGTATTCCTCTGCTCTTTCAATTTCTTTCTGTGCCCATTCATCGTTGCGTCCCAAATCATTCAAGTTTGGACGATTGCACTGATTCCCAACGTGTCCCTTGCCTCCGCAGTTGTAGCAAAATACTCCTTCCAGTCCAAAGAACCATTTAAGATCGGTGCATTGAAAATGCCCCTTTTCACCGCAAACACTACATATTGCATCGCGCTGAATGCTAGCCCATGTCGAAGGATCCGATCGAGGACACTGAAATCGATTATGTCCTGATCCGCAACAAATGCTGCAGACTTGTCGCTGGGGTTGGCTACCCCGCGGAATGGGACACTCTCGATTGATATGACCAGGAATTCCGCAATTGAAACAAATCCGGTTGAGAGGACAGGATCGCATATCATGTTGATCGGGCAGGGCACAGAGAGGACAGATCGTGGCTTTAGCATCGTTGGTACAATCTGCTGCCATGTGACCCACTTGACCACAACGAAAGCACTTGGTAGAAACATCCTTTTGCCAGTAGCGTTTTTCGTCCCGAGCATTTCGCGTCTTGCCGCTGCCACCGCCACCTCCCGGTGTGGCAGTTCGGGCGTTGGCCATGGAAACCCGAACACTTCGGCCGTCCACGGCACCACCGCACTGTTGATCGACACAATTTTGTGCGTCTTTGGCATTCTGAAACGTCACGTAGGCCCGACCAGTATTTATGGTTCCATCAGGGTCTGTGGAGTCCATAATCATATTCACTTCTTCTAGTGGTCCAAAATTGAGACACTCTTCCTGCAACAATTCCATGGGAGTGGTGTATTTTAGATTGACAAACTTCACCTTGCGTTCTGCAATGGGCTCATGTTTCGTTTCTTCCTGTTGACTATTCTTATTACTACTGTTGTCAACATCAACCACATCATCTTGACTATCATCAATCGGTTCAGTATCAATGACTTCGTTTCGGTCGATGCCCGTTTGTTGATCATACTCTTTCTCTCGCTGGCCAAAGGCCTGCAAAAATTCATCATTCAAAGGAATGACAGCTGGCGGTTCCACCAAACCCAGAGGTTTTCGATTGGGATCTAAAATTCGTCGAACAAACTTGCTCAGTCCAGCGACACGGTCTGCGCTATTGCTGCTATTTTTGTTCTTGTTGTTGTTGTCGTCGTTGTTGTTGCTTTTTGAAACTGCGGATGGCGCAACCGCAGCAGCAGCAGCAGCAGTAGATGTTGTGGTAGAATTAGCTTCATCAATATCGATCAAGACAGTGTTTTCCTGTTCTACAGGGCTCGTAGACTTTTCGTTGTCGAGTCGTTGACGCTTGCTGGAGGCAGGAGCAGCAGCAGCAGTAGCAGTAGCAGAATCAGAATCAGTCGGCGTCTCACTCAATTTGTCATTCTCGGCATCATCAAAGACGCCAGCATCCTCGCGTTTCTGTGAGTCATTGTCATTGATCTGTTTCTTTTTAACCATGGTCTATTCGTGTATTGTGCTGCTGCTGACGAATACAGTAGTTGTCTTGGTTGAAACAAGATCAGTTGCAAATCAGCTTTTCTACAAAAGCTATTACGTCGTCGCAAAATAAAGAGCAGCTGTTGATGACGAGTTGTTGTTGTGATGAGGAATCAATCAACTAGCTACTGTACTCAGTAATTAATTCGTTTAGACCCAGAGTATCTGTTTTGTTTTTGCTTGTTGTTGCTGTTTGCTCTCCGATCAATCAGTCACACGGGACTTAACAGGATCTGCTTTCAGGATGCACACATGATTGTGACCGCTGATGCTCATAACCTTTGCCGAAGATGGGTCCATTTTACTCCTTGATTCGATTCTCCATCCAACACCTCACATACATCGGTACGGGTATGGTATCCGTATCCGAAACCTTCACAGAGAGTAGACTACTCTAGTAGTCTAGTCGATAATAATAAATATTATGAAAACATTCCAGTAGCAACCAACTCAAATAAACCTGCAGATACGAAATAACAATATCTTCTTTTTTTCTACTCAAGAAAGCAACATAAAATTTAGTAAACAGCAATCATGGGAAAGATAGGTGGAATCGCTGTCAACAAGACAGCAAGATTTGCTGTCTTTGACGCTCCTGGTGTCACTCAGCCAGATCCCTCAACGTTGCAGTCATCGTCCAACAACAATAGCAACAATAAAAGTACCAACAGTGCTGGAGGACTTCAAGGTCGTCGTGCCAAGGCGGGTAGTGGACCCAAGATTGAAACGGCCAGTGGTGGTACAAAGATTGGTGGAGATTCCTTCGTCAAGCGCACGGCTAATCCGGAATGGCTCCAAGTTCGTACGTCGGTGTACGATAAAGTCAAGGCGCGTCGGGAAGAAGAACTCGCAACGAAGAAACCCGTCGATATTACCGTTACCATGCCAGATGGAACCGTTCTGAAGCAGGACAAACAAGGACAGACCTTTCAAGCATGGAAAACGACACCGTACGATGTGGGAGTTACGATTAGTCAAGGTCTGGCCGATGCAGTGACGGTGGCGAGAGTAACGTACGAATCCTTTGTGGACGACTACGATCCGGCTCAAGATGGAATGGAAGGAGCAGATACATTGAGTGATGCTATGGCCGATGGTGGTGTGGAACAAAACAAGGAGGGCAGTTCGGAAAAGACCCAATTGTGGGATTTGCTGCGACCTTTTGTTGGACCTGTTGCCAAATTGGAACTTTTAAAGTTTGAAGATGATCAGGATGCCAAGACGGTCTTTTGGCATTCATCGGCCCACATGATGGGAGAAGCACTGGAGCACCAATTTGGTTCCAAGCTTACCATCGGACCTCCTCTAGCGGGAGGGTTCTATTACGATTCGTATATGGGAAACGATGCCCTGCGAGATGAGGATTGTAAGTAATGCCTTGAATTCATTTTGGTAATGCGATGTCGTTTGCTCCTATTTCTGATTGTACGCTTATCCGTCTCGTGTTTCTGTTTATATTTTCAGGCCCACCTATTGAAGCCGAAGTAAACAAAATAATCAAACAAAAACAAAAGTTTGAACGCATGGTCATTACCAAGGAGGAAGGTCTGGAACTCTTTGCCGACAATCCCTTCAAGGTGGAAATCTTGTCCACCAAGGTTCCCGATGGAACTCGTACCACAGTTTACCGTTGTGGTGATTTGATTGATTTATGTCGAGGGCCTCACGTAACTCATACTGGAAAAATCAAAGCCTTTACCACCACACGACACTCAGCCACCAACTGGTTGGGCGATACCGAAAATGATTCCTTGCAGCGCATGTACGGAATTAGTTTCCCTGACAAGAAAATGCTCAAAGTGTGGACGGAGAATCAAGAAAAGGTTTGTCTTTCGTATCGTATAGAACCAATGCAATTTTTTTGTGTGAAGTCAGACTTGGGCAGCAGTGAAGAACGATCTTTTTATCTCATTCTCTGAATCCATTCCGTGAGGACAATTATATCCAATCCGAAACCGTCTGAGCTCCCAGTCTTGTCTGTTGATCGCTTTCGTTTTGTTTGCCCGTTTTTAATTGCTTCTCTCATTATTCAACCTTGCTGTTTTCTCTTTCCTTTATTGCAATACCAGGCCAAAGAACGAGATCACAGACGCATCATGGCTAAACAGGAGCTCGTCATGTTCCACGAATTGTCGCCTGGGTCTGCGTTCTGGCTTCCACACGGTGCTCGTATCTACAATAAGTTGATTTCTTTCATCAAAGAATTTTATTGGGACCGTGGATACGATGAAATCATTACACCCAACGTCTTTAATTTGGACCTTTGGCACAAATCGGGACATGCAATGCATTACAAGGATGATATGTTCTGCTTCGATGTAGAAGGGCAGGAATGGGCTATGAAGCCCATGAATTGTCCTGGCCACTGTCTTGTCTTTGCTGATTCCATTCGCTCCTACCGCGACCTGCCGATGCGTTTCGCCGATTTTGGAGTCCTTCATCGCAACGAACTCTCGGGAGCCCTCACTGGTCTTACCCGTGTCCGACGCTTCCAGCAAGACGATGCGCACATTTACTGCCGCGAAGATCAAATTGAGGCAGAAGTGTTGGGAGCACTGAATTTTATGAAGGATGTATACAATATTTTTGGCATGACCTACAAGTTGGAGCTTTCGACCAGACCGAAGAAAGCACTGGGAGAAGTGGCAGTTTGGGATCGCGCAGAGGCAGCTCTCGCCAGAGCCATGGACAAGTTCTCCGGTGAAGGTAGCTGGCGCATTAATCCTGGCGACGGAGCATTTTATGGTCCTAAGATCGATATCAAGGTCATGGATGCTATGGACCGTATCCACCAGTGCGCTACCGTCCAGCTTGACTTTCAACTTCCCATTCGATTCGACCTCCAGTACACCACACAAAGCAAGGAGGAAGGAAAGCAGTTTGCACGACCCGTCATGATTCATCGTGCCATGCTGGGAAGTGTGGAGCGAATGTTTGCTGTCTTGTGCGAACATTATGGAGGCAAGTGGCCTCTTTGGCTGAGCCCTCGACAGGTCCAGCTTGTACCCGTTCATGCTGACTTTTTCGACTATAGCAGCGAAATCCGTGATAAGCTTCACAAAGAGGGATTTTACGTCGATGTTGATTTGTCAAAGGAAACTTTCAAAAAGAAGGTTCGCAACGCACAAATTGCCCAATACAACTATCAGCTTGTTATTGGAGCTCAGGAGAAAGAGAACGGTACAGTGAACATCAGGAACAGAGAGAATGTTGTTGAGGGAGAAATGAAGGTGGATGAATTTATTGAAAAGTTGAAGAAGGAGCGCGAGGAGTACAAGTAAATTTTCTTAAAGTTTGATTCGCGGATTTTGTTCGAATACATTTTATTTAAACGAGTTCAGATGTTTTGCTATAATATTAAATGGCGACTACAGCTTCATGTTGCTGCTTCTACTGGGGAGAGCAGCATTCCAGTAACATCAGATTGAGTTCGTTTTCGTCGGTGGCCAGCCTTGGCATGCTTCTTGGCCCCATGGCGACCGCCTCGACTTGCGGCTGCGTTGAAAAGTGCGCGCTGGTGAGCAGTCTCTAGATCGGACGGTGCCTCCGAACCAAACTTCATGATGAGGTTTGCACCGTGATGAGGCGATCCAATCACCTCCTCGCCCTGCATAGCTGCATTGTGCGCTTGCCTCTTCCTATCGAATACCTTTGATGCCTCCAATAGAGCTGTCCGCAAGTCTCGGTGCTTTTTGTACTGCTCTCGGTTTGCTATCAGAGGACCCTTTGCTTGATCTGCAACAAATTTGACAAGATCGTCGTCTCCCCCGATCGAGGGTCGCACCTTTTGGGGATACGACAGTCTTCGTTCAACCTGCGAGCTGTCAAAGCTACCAAGAGATAGTTCATCAAATGACTTTGATCTCTTTCTGAAATATTTGTTGTCCCTTTCAGCTTCTTCCCCGCTCGATCTGGAATCATTGTCTGTTATCTTACTTAGTTGAGAAGGCATTGCTGCGACTGCTTGAGGGCTCCAAATAACGAAAGGCCTCTTACTTTCTCTGCGAGACTGGCCTTTCATCAGAAACAGAAAATCGTCGTAGGAAATTCTGTCATCTTTGCAGCTGCATTCCAGCATAGAATCCTTCCATATCTTCTTCAAAGATTCAAGCGTTTCAGGGGAGTGGCCCAGCAAATTTTCCAAATCGGACAAGGATATATATCTTACAAACACAAGTTGACAAGAAAGCGCGTGAGCGCATGGTAACATTAAATAATGGAGCAAGAATTACACCTCCCACTGGACTCACCCTTTTCGGTTACCGTCAAGACGATCGAAGGCAAGCTGAAGATTCCTGTCGTCCACCTTACACTGTGATAATCCCGCAGCGATAAACTCATGCCAGCGAATAGTGGAATCATTTTTGTTAACTTTCAGTGCGTTGAAGATATCTTCCACTTCAGCTTCTGTAAGCCCGCCAAGTGCGTCAGTACCAGCGCTAGTATTCATAAGAACCTTCTTCATTGCATCAAGAGAGATCTCTCCGTCACCATCCGAATCAATAGTCTGAAACTCTTCTCGCAGTTCTTCAATTTGCTCTGGGAGTAAGGTGAAGCTTAGTACCTCATGAAGCAGCCTCCTCATCTCAGAATATTCTTTGAAACTGACGAGCGCACCGACAATCTTTGGCGACAGCTTCTTCCCGCTGGGTCTTCCATCTTTTTTGGCGTAGACTTGAAGCCATTCGTCGGTCTGCACTTCTCTTGCAGTAGGGCGCTGAGTGGGATCTACGTTAAGCAACCTTCTGACAAATTTTTTGGACAAATCCGAGACTCCTTGCCAAACGTCTTCGGGCTCAAATGTGAATTTTCCATTAAGAATGTTTTGACGGACACTTGCCATATTTTCATTTTCGTAGCATCCGCCAAACGGAGTCTCGCCGCTCAGTAGCAGGTACGTGATAACACCGAGACTCCATATATCACTCTTTTCGTCGTAATTTCCTTTCAAAACTTCCGGGGCGCAAGTGTACGGTGTACCAACTTGCTCGTGACAGACTTCGCCAATATCAAAATGTTTGGAAAGTCCAAAGTCAATCATTTTCAACTGAGAATTGGCATCAGGAGTGGAAAAGAGAAAGTTTTCCAACTTTAAATCTCGGTGAACGACACCCTTCGAATGAAGATATCGCACCGAGGAAACCATTTGCTTCACCAACCGTGAACACGATGCCTCGTCGTAGTGAATATCTGGCTGTTCGTCGAGACGGTCAAAGAGGTCACCCCCAAGACATAATTCTTGTAACAAGTAAATTGTATTTGTACTCTCGTACACCTCCTCAATGCGGACAATGTTGGGATGATCTAATTGGCACATGATAGAAATTTCGTCTCGAAGCTGGCGGAGTCCATCTGCTGTTGAAATGAGCCCTATGTCAAGAACTTTACATGCATATTGTACGCTCGTCATTTTGTGTGTCACCAGACGGACCACACCCGAAACCCCTTCACCTAGGAATGGTCCTTCGTGAACACCTTCGTAAATTTCTTCAATGGGTTTTCCAAATGGTGTCTAGTTATGTAGGCAGGCAAATATGCAGGTAGATGATAAAAAATGAACAATGACAGCAGCAAAAAAATGTGACGCATTGTTCCATCAATCCCATCTTTTGTACCCTCATTGACAGTTCAGCTTTGGTACAATCTCAAGCAACAACGTTTAGCGACGTACCTCGAGTCGAACCACCGCCTGAGTAAGCCCATTTTCGGCGGCAAGATCCCTCATACTTGACAAATGCAAGACATCCAATTGAGATCGACTGCTGTTCTCATCTCTCATGAGGCCCAAGCTGGAACCACCCGACGAATATCCCTTCTTAAAGTCTTTCTTCCTGTCTTCGGAATTTATAGCTTTGGATTTTGAATCTGCTGCACTTTCCGTCGATTTTAGTGCTGTGACTTCTGGTGCGGCAGCACGTCCTTCAGAACGTTCACTCAATTTTTGGGTCAAAACATCCTTGGATGCTTTGCAAGGAAATGGGGGGAAAAACCAATCCCGTGTCAGCGAAATGGTATAAAAGTACAATCTACAATGAAATGAAAGCACACAGATCAAGCTCTGAATTCTTCTTGGGCTCCTCTATGGCAACGCCACATACCTTCTTTTCTAATGCCACCTTCAGAGTGAGGGGCAGCAACGTCATTGTTAGCGGTGGACTGACAAGCACCCATGGTGTTTCAATCGTTTTTTTCGTGGTGCCTCTCGCTTTGTACAGTACTGGTATTAGTAGTAGTGTGTAGATGATGAAAGGTGTCTTGGTCTGCTGCTGTTCGTTGGCTGTCCTGTAAAAATAAATGGAAGCGAAGGCAATGTTCTTACTTTCAATTTTTAATTGCTGCTTGCGCTGAATTTACTTTCTTGTGATTGACAGTGGTTTGATGCCGCTTGTATGCAAAAGAGGTTGCTCAAGAATACAAATAATAATAATTAAAGCAACTGGTTCCGACTGGTGTAGGAAAAGAGGTTTCGCGACACCCCTTAAGATTGAGACACTGGTATTCTCGTCGGATAATAATAATGAAAGAGCCTCGTGATGATAAGGTTCCGGATAGTTTTTGCGAAGCATACAGCAACGTGACTGAATATACACGACTGAATCTCAAGCTGAAATAGGGAATTGCAAACGGTCTTTCATTTGAAGCAATCGAGAGACCTCTTCTCGAAAGGCAATAATGGTTCTGTTATCCGTAAACGGAAATCGAAGTAAAACAGAAGATCACGCGAAACGTAAACTGCTGGTAAAAGAGAGCAATCTCTGCGTGGAATCACGACATCACAGGTGCAATGGGGGGTGAAATTTTGCGACACGTGTTCATCACCGACCATAATCGACATATAGACAGGATGCAAAATAGCTCAATATCTTTCTAGTTATTTCATTAGCAATGCGTGTATATACGTTTCAATCCACATTTTCTTGGCCGTTACATTCGTATATCCAACTTGGAGAAAGATTTAGTCACTTTCTGTTTCAATCTCGGCATCGATGACAACCGCCTCTTTTTCCTCGTCGTCGGAAGAGGATTTGTTAGCCTTTTCGGGATCAAAAATGGCGGAGAAGGTGGTTGTAAAGGTGAGACTTCCATCTTTCCATCCCATGGCCATATCCTTGACATCCTCTTGGACTTCGATTTCACCATCCGAGCCAGGAAGTGACTTGAGCCCGAAGGCTTCGACAGCTGCTTGTACCGTTTTGATGACGGCTTCTTGCACAGCAAATGTGGTGATTTGTGGTTGTGCATAGGGAGGTATTTGTCCCTACAATTTTTTTTGCGTGTATTGTCGCATGAATTTGTTTGAAATAGTATTTATATGATGTGCGTGTTTTTCGAACATGATTAGTAGTTGATTCATTCGATTTGTTAACAGCAACAGCGTAGGAATGATTTCATTCACGTTATCCAAAAATTGGTGCAAAACGTGAGACGAAAGAAGCATCTGCGGTAAAAAAATTGCTGCCACAACAGATACAGCGCGATCATGACAAAAATGATACTTTTCCATTACTGGCCTCTCTTACCTTTCGGAATCCTGGAAAGTTAGCCTTGGATTTCGCATCTTTAAGAATCTACAGAGAAGAATCAAATCAAATTCCGTGAGAATCAATTTGCCCATTCTACACTCACCTAATAAATCTAAAATGTCTGTAATGCAAAACACCTACGTACCGTCGTGCGAATTTCTTTAATCAGAGCAGCATCGGCTTCTGTTAGTAACCAAAAATCATAAACGGTGCCCTCCTTGCTCTTCTTTGTTTTAGATTCTCCCTACGGTAAGAAATGAAAACGAATGCAGAGTGAGGTTAGATGAATGCATTGCTTTTATTTGTGACAAAATGATGACCACTGAAGCTGTAATACATTGCATTCGGCCAACCAATTATTTCAAAATTCTACAGCTTTATTGGCTTTCTCTTCATCCTGTTCCAAATCACGGGATCATGATGAATGCTGACGTGTGTCATTTACAAATCACATACCATTTTCTTCATGCGACTTCCTGGCATAGTACTAATGGGAGTGACTCCTTCACCACCTTCTGGTTCAGGTTTTAATTCCACAACAGCAGCCATGGACAACACAAAGGAGGACGTCGGTCGTCGCACCACCATCATTGGCAAGAAGCCATTATTATTGTTATTTTGGTGTGAAACAAAGGCATCGCCTCTTCCCACAACGAGGAGCAGCACCAGCAGAGAAAGGAAAAAGATGGATTGTTGCATCATCCTTGTGAAAACTGTCGTCAAGTTGGGTTATATACTGTTTGATTTTGTGATTATTTTATAGTACGGTACTAGTCGACCTGTGTCATCGGCAGCACACCAGCAAAAAATAATCATCACCGTCTGTGTCATCAGTGCTACCAGGTACCAGGTACTAGACTAGCTAGTAGACTATTACTCCGAGTAGTAGACTACTAGACTACTACCAGGTAGACTACTGATGATGATATTGTGGTTCATCCTGGTGCCGATGAGCCGACTTTTGAAAAACGTCAGTCCCCAAAGTGATTCAATGAAACCTTAACCCTTCTTTAAGCACAACCATGCGCAACCTCTGAGATTGGCCTTTTACTGACATCTGTTCACAATTCGGTTTTTTCCGTTGTTCAACAGCAATTTTGTTGATTTTTCAATTTGAAAGACAATCTGAAATTTTCGGCCAGCAGAACGCGGAAAGGTTTTAAAAAGTTGAACAGGAACAATTTTTTTGTTTTGTAGTATTATTTGTTTTGTCCCTCTCTTTTTTTTTTTTTTTTTTTTTTTCATTTTTTACTTCCTCCCATTTTTTTTTTTAATTGTTTTTTTCGGTTTATTGTGGCGGGCGTTCTGATTGAGTTCGTGTATGGTAAGTATG
>Ga0100392_1004230_pt1 | contig 12946 bp, 13 predicted proteins | sample CryGeymeta201516_FD_81548 | JGI IMG/M metagenome (GOLD analysis project Ga0100392, IMG submission 81548) | Groundwater microbial communities from Crystal Geyser aquifers in Utah, USA - Crystal Geyser metaG 2015-16 | ecosystem: Environmental > Aquatic > Deep subsurface > Groundwater | place: USA... | reverse complement strand
GCCCCTTATTCTTTTGCCATCGACGTGTCTCGTATCAACGCAAGCTATAAATATCGAGTCGAATGGGCCCAGGCTGTTGAAGAACTCGTAGCGCGTAGTGACAAGGTAAAATTGTTGTGGCCTGTTTTGTCACAGCAGCTCATCAACGCTTAAATAATGCCATTTTAATGTCCTTCTTACATCTCTCTGTCCGGTACATCGCGCTCGTAATATGTAGGAAATGTCGAAAGTCGAAAAGGAACGAGCTCTGTTGCTTGTTGATATGCATTCCATGGTCAAGGCCGACTTTTTGGCTTTCGAGGAACGAAAGCAAATTTTAAAGTCAGATAAGATGCTCGAGCGTATCAACCTGAAACGGGAACGCGTACAAGTGTGGCTCTCTGTCGTTGAGGGACTTCTCCAAAATTATGAAATTAAAGACTTCGTTCTATCAGGATCTTGGGACGAGGTTAGTGGTGAACGGAACTTCTCTAATCGTATTTCCAACGAAACTATTGGCCGCCTGTTGCGTGCCCCGACTGCTTGTACGGAAGAGAAGCTTGCTAAAAAAGTCAACGAAATGAAAGTAGCCTACGATCTCATTTTCTCGAATGGTTTTGGAACGAGCAACCGTGCAGATTTCCTTTCTTTTCTCCGCGGTTCAGATGCTTCAAGCGCACGGGCTATTCTCCAATACAGCAACTTTGGTGATGACTGGGTACAGCGCGAAATTGCATGTGTAACTTATTATTCATGTACTTTCGCCCACATGATTCGCAATAGTGGGCCTCTCACAGCTTTTTTTCGACACTTGCCATGCCACAAAATGGCAGATGTTTTTGTGCAGTATGTCGCCCCGTCCGAAACTGATAATTGGCGTAGAAAGCTTGCTCGAAGCGTGTGGCGTGTTCAGCAACCAGGCTGGAACTGCCAAAGTGGAACCCCCGAAACATTGTTGCCTGTTTTTGAGGCCTGCATATCCGAGTATGTTACTCTTCGTAACAATTTGACTGTATATATAGGCGTGAGTACCTGCTCAGTAACTTTTTATTGTTTTGCTTGTATTTCTCTGACTATGCCGATACTCGGAGTAACTCATCTTTTTGATACTTTCCAAACCCCAGCTCAAGAGCGTGCGCGCATTTATGGCGGAAACATCCAATCCTGCCCGTCGTAGCCTCTTCTTCGGAAATATTACTCGCCTTTCTACAATGAACCAGATTTTTGAGCTCAAACATGGAAGTCGCGAACTGCTTCAAGAGGGGAAGTTTCTGGAGCTCCTCACTCTCCAGAAATTCTTGTTTTTGAATCCAATTGTGTCTCCTTTCGGATGATCCTTTCTCTATTATCCTCGCTAACGTACGTATCTTGTCGTTGGCTCGATTTTTAGAGAGCTACGACTGCAAACAGGAATATTCTAGTAGTCTACTAGTAGCAACAGACATAAACCGCCTGCTATCCAACAACTCTTCAAGTGTATTCCCGCGGGTATGAGCACTTACAAAATTCCGACTTGATAAGAATTGAATCACGATTACCTCTTCTCATCCTACTAATCCTGTAAAAAGCCTCGTAGTTTTCGTACTGGGCTGATAATGACATGACAGAGCAGCGACGAACAACAACAAGTAACAAGTAGACTACCATCTTTTGATAGAATACACTAAGAGCGGCCAAGATGGTGATTAACAGTAAGTATTTTCGTAGAGCGTTAAGCACGTATTTTGGCAGGAGGGATAACCGTAGATTTGGAGCGTAATTTGTAGCATACCAGGAGATTGGGTCGCGCCGAAACCAGTCGATTTAGTTGATACCGTGACGAATTGAACGGCCTTTTGACCACCCATCCACTCTTTGTCAAACATATTTCTATCGAACAGTAGACTCATTTGTGTACCTCTTTATCACGTATCGCTACAGCTGAAGTTTGTGCTCTTTCCGAGTACCGTATTTACCCCGGAAATGGGAAACTCATGATTCGTCGTGACGGCAAGCCCATCTGGTTGGGTTCCTCCAAGGCACACAGTCTTACTCTCCAGCGTAAGAAGGCAGCTAAATTAGTATGGACACAGGCCTGGCGTCGTCTGCACAAGAAGGGAATCACCGAGACCGCCGCCAAGAAGAAGAAAACCCGAACAGGCAAGGTACAACGAGCGGTTGTTGGTGCTTCTCTCGAAGACATCAAGAAGAAGGCATCCCAAAAGAGTGAAGTTCGTACCGCACAACGAGAGGCTGCTTTGAAAGAATTGAAGGCCAAAAAGGCTGCCAACAAGAGCAAAGGAAAGCCTGCCGGAGGAAAACCTGCTGGAGGAAAGCCACATTCTTTCCAAAAGGTACCCAAACACATGGGAGGAAAGGGAAAGAAAGGTGGAACACAGCGTTAGATACACCACCCGAGAATTCTGTGTAGTACACTATCATCATGCTCTATACACTTTCTAAAAACTCATTACTCTTGATATCGTGGAAATGTCAATTTGGTTTGATCATTATGCGACTCTTCGGAATATTTTCTTGTGCCTAGTAGGTGTAGACTTCGATTTAGAGAAAATTCCATGTGTCTACGTAAAGCTATTGGACTAGGCAACAAGTACCGAGTGCGGAACAACTTGCCCTGGACTCATTTGCATGAATTACTCTATGCTTTTGTGTTTTGGATTTTCATGGTTTGTTTTGTCTTTTCTAGGACACGCTCCGCTCCCGAAATCTCTGCTGGCGTCGAGGTCCTCTTCTTTTCCATATTTTCGCGGCTTACTTTGCTGCTACTGGAGCTGCTAATTTGTTGCTATTCGTCTGTCTCGACTACCAGTTCACAGCCTTCTACTAGCCTCGTCAGTGCAGGTCCAAAATTCCGCGCGCGTGTCCTTCCAGCACAGCTTTGCCAGTTGTTGTAGGGCATTACAATTCTAACTTACTTGACCACAATTCGCTTGTCGAGACGCAAGACTGCTAGATTGACTCTTGCACCCGTTCGGAAGTTGGACGACGATTTCTGGAGAGGATTGTGGAGAGTTTTTGTTGTTCAGCCTCTGCCCGCTGGCGTTTTGTGCATTCGAAGAGCTCAAAGCCAAATGCCCCACCAGTAAGAGCAATTGCACACTCCATCATGACTTACTTGTCACTATGGTCGCCACAATCTATCCAAAAGTTCGAACCTGCTCGAAACGAAGTAGAGTAGACTCCAGCATTAGCTAGTAGCTAGCTAGTCTAGTACGGTACCAGGTAGGACTACCATACTAGACTAGTCTCATAGTAGTTAAAAAATGGAAGTCTAGCATGACCACAAAGACTTATCGGCTTTCAGCAGGTGGCTATCTATGTTAAGCATAAAAGTAAATAAGGCAGGCAGGATCTATGTCTGTGCCTGCTGGCGCGACGCAAATCAACTTTTTCGCACAGCTCATAATTTATTTGACAATGACCTTTTTCATTGTCGATCGACGGCGGCATGAGATAAAGCTACCCTCCAATTCTTTCTTGAATTTGAAAATTCGACGATATGCTCGAGAAAGGCTCGTCTTATCCATGATCAAAAGGTCCCGTTATAGTGAAACGGCGATGGAAGAGCGATAGACGTAGGCTGTGCGAGTACGTTGTCGTAGGTCGTAGAGTGCGTCGTGCTGCGTGCTGCAGTAGACTTTGTCGGTCTGATCAATGCATGGACGAACGGCGAACATGAAGCATTACTCTGTACATCTGGTGAGATTGTATCTGGATGTCAACTGTGACTTACTGCCATTCTTTGCAAGGAGAGAACGACCAATTCTTGCGAAGGCTGTTCTTTCCAATGACAACTTTAGCTTTCAGTTGCCAGCAAATAAAGCCATTGCCATTGCCATTGCAATTGCCATTGACTCTTGACGGACACAGTTGTACCGTTATGACACTGGGAATGCTGAAGAGCTTGGACGATTTTGTAGCGAGAATACTGGAGGTCCTGGCTCCATTTTACTCCTCACAACTATACTCAGGTGATCTTGTTGATTGCTAAGCTGTGAGTTGGTTGGTTTGCTTGAGTGTCTTGAGTCTTGATGACTGATGAGGAAATAATGTAGAATCAAAACATCACTTCCAAATTCACTGAATGGGTGGACTTTTGTTGTTTATCAGATTGAGTTCCAAAGAGAGCAGCTTGAGACTCATCTCTTGACTGGCAGGACAAAACTATCAGCCAGGTTCTCAATCAATGTTTCGAGAACGAATGATCCTTGGTGCTTTCACAACATTGTAAGGATACGTCAAGAGCCTTCGAAATTACACGGCAATTCGTGTTTCAAAGCAGTATTGATGCTCTAGATACTCACGACTACAACAGCTTATTGCTACGTTAGTATGCTTGCCTTCAACAGTTGCAGGGCAGGTTTGAACTTTTCAGGTCTCCTAGCAGCCTTGATTTGGAATCTGGCATCTTTTGAAGGACTAAAGAACAAAGCAGCCATCATGAGGAGTTGTTGCCTCTGGCAGAAGCGATGAACAGCAAGCTGTTGCCCTGAGGAGAATCCAATAGTCGTCTAAACCATGTGTGCACATTGCGCTAAGTCTTTTTTACTTCACATCTTGTTTTCAGCTTGCCAAACGATGTTAGCTGCTGAAGAGAAGATGCTGGGATTCGAGGAGTGATGCTCTTTCGCCAACCACAGCGAGTCCTCTATTGCGTCGAAATGGAAAAATGAACGGTCCAGCTCAAATTTGAAGCACCTCCCAGCTGATGCTAGCTATTGATTATGGATGCCATGCTGGCACGTTGCACTTGATCGTTTCTACTTTATATCTCCTTTCATGTCAGCTTGCCAAAGTGACGTTGGCGACTGAAGGGGAAATGCAGCAATCCGAAAGTTGACACCCTTTTTGCCGTGCACAACAAGCCGGAATCGCTGGTGGCGATACCATTATGTTTTAAGAGCAATGATGTTCTCGATCAAAGTAACTCTGGGTTTTGGAAGACATTGCCTACTTCGAGTATCTTTGCAGAACGAGGAAAAAAGGAACGCAAGTAAATGTCCTCGGTTACGTCGGCATCTCTCAAAGATCTTGCGCTGAATCATCATTTTCTGAACCTAACAATCAACCTATGACTTTCGATCAAAGAGAAAAAGACGAAGCTTCACTTGTTCGATGGTGAATGCAGGCGAGGAAGCGATGCATTTGCTATTGGAGCTTCTTTTTCCTTTTTGAGAGGCAGTCTGCACTTTCAGAAAATTTCTCTTCCGCCATTATCTGCCGTTTGTGCTTGCAAGAGATATTAAGAAAGGAAAAAAAAACAATTGTTTTCTGTTTTTGCATCTTGCATGATATACATTTGATCTGAAAAGCAGCGACTATTTCAAACTTCATTCGAGATGGCATGACAACAAATACGAATGTGTTTGTTTCGGGAAATTTAGAATATTAGATTAATGAGGAATACAGGAAGCATGCCAAGTCTGGTCAAAATGAATAGATCAAGAGTGATTCTTGCTCGAGTTATAGACCATGGTGTGCTCGGGGAAAAGAGAGATTTTGCATTACAGTTCGGAAATGTTTTGGAATAGAAATGTGTGCACAATTGGTGTTGAGGGAGTGTGAGAAGTGAAGAGCGGAAACATTTGTAGAATGGAGAAAGGTGTCGCGATTTTGCTTGAATAGTTTATGGGATGCAGAGAAGATATTCAGGATTTTGAGGAGGAGGATCGGATGAAATGAATAACAAAGGGAAGCCGCAGGAGCCATGAATTCTCTTGCAAGCTACTTTCTATTAACCCCGCTGCAACATAACTTCGCCCTCATTTGTTCTTTAGAGGACTTGTTGCGTGGGGCTTTTTTTGGTCTTGAGGTACTTTTGAATTTCCATGGAGGATTTTTCAATGGAGGAAAGGGTGCCGGAAATAGTACCCCAGCGGCTGTACTCCATTGTTTCGGCGGTTTTCATGCGTAAGGACTTGCGGGTTTCTTGAGATCGCTTCATCGACTCGGCCAGTTTATCCAAAGTCGCTTGATAGCGTTGTTCTGCTGGCAAGAAGCTAGTAACTTGGTTGGCAGTTTCTCCAAAGCTGTGGGTGGTGAAGAACGAATCCTCATCATCATCCCCGCTATCCACAGCAGCGGCCAAAGTATCTTCGAGGGCTTCTTCCAGGGAGAGTCTTCCCGCGGGTGGAGTCAAAGGAGTTTCGTCAACAATACTAATGAAATGATCTAACATCATCAATGCATCGTCATCCTCATCGTCCAAATCGTTTCCCGAACCTTGCGCCATCTGCCACGAACCAAGGACAAAATCATTGGAAGGTTCTTGAGCACTGGAATAGCGAGAGAGATCTTGACTGCTGTTATCTTCAATCTCCAACATCGTCATGGATATGTTATATTCGGAAGAGTAAAGTTCAGAGTTCATCTCGGGGTGCGGGAATAAAAATTAATATTGACGTTTGGTGCGTAGGGTGTGTGTGTGTGCGTGTGTGTGTGTGTGTGGCATGCGGCTACTCCAGCAATGCACGAACGGATAAAAATACGAAGGTATGAGTGAAGTCACGAATGAAACAATGATGAGGGCTGTGTTATTATTATCCGATGAATATCGACAGGATTTGGTTGTGTTAGTTTGGATATGTATAGTTATTTGTTGGCTCAGATAAAACGAAGATAATATCTTTTCTCGGAAAGATGCGAATGCATTCGCATGTGCGGTCGGTAGATAATAAAACAACGAAGAAGATTCGTTCGTGCCCGTGATAAAAAATAATACGATCTGCACCATGCTTGGCCTCTTTGATCTTGCTGGATAATCATAGGCAAAATTTGGCACCGCTGCTCGCACAGCGCAATTTCAGCAAAACGTCAACAACGGTCATTTCAGAACAAGTCATTAGGCTATTATGAGTTAATTCGAAATCATCTTGATATTCCATAGTCATTTAAGGGGACCACCTTTGAATCCTTAAAAAATACCAACGGAGCTGTGATACAGCTTCAAAAGAAAAAAAGGTGACTTAAATCCAATACAAAATTTCGGCACTTTCGTGCGCTTTTTGTCTCACTACTACTACTAGCTAGCTAGTAGTAGCGAAGGTTCAACGGCCTTCTATCCATCGAATTTTGTATGGTAGGTTGCTGCGACAGCCTGGCAGTGCAAGGTTTGAATCTTTCTCGTTTCATTAGACAAAAAGCCTATAAAAAATTCTCATTTCTGTACTTGATGAATATGGTATGTTACCACGTAGCTAGCTATTTTATTTGTACCAGTAGCAGTCAGAGCCACCATGCTGTACTACTGGCTACCACTCCGGGATGGCAGCGAACTTGGGGGCATCGCGACGAGAATATCAATGTCATACCTTGTCTCCTGTTGATAAAGAGCTTGGCTGCCATGTGAGATGTCAATTGGCAGCAGGTGTAGCGGTGCATTTGTCTCTTACTATAGATAGCTTCTACAGTACTATGTATTAATAGTAACCACTGGCCAGACTAGTTTGGTCGGCCGAAATTGAAAAAAAGATACAATAGTAGACTCTACCTGGTACTACCTGGTGGTGGTAGTAGACTAGTAGTAGTAGTACTGAGTTAAGTACCGGGTACCACTGCTGGCTGTAGTTTGGAATAGATCGCAATATTTGGAGCAAGTACGCGTGAATAAGTCTAGTCTGTCCGCCGTCCTTCGCGCTCAATCGTGACCAACAACAACTACAAAAATAATAAACAACATCAAGACAAAAACCACATCTGGCAGATGGTAACAACATAATAACATACATACATTGGAGCAGCAACGCATTAACGAAAGCACCAAACACTATGGCACCCGCCTTAACCTTACCTCCGCCCCGGAATGCGCCACAACCGGCTCACCAGGAGCAACAGATTAAGAAAAAAACAGTTATCAGTACTACAGCACAACAAAAACAAATTTCACAGCAAACGAAAAAGGTTCCTTCCTATCCTGAACGCTGCCGTGCCGCCCGAGAAGCAGCCAGTAAAACCCCTGAAGAACGACGAAGAGGCCCGAAGCTGTTTGTTCCTCGTTCTCTTCACGACTTCGAAGATGGGGGTGCCTATCCAGAGATTCACGTGGCTCAGTATCCCCGTCACATGGGCAATCCGCACTTGAAAAAGAGTACCACCAGTGGCGCCGCCGGAGCTCAGACCACCAGCAAGGCCATTGTGAATATCGAAATCGACAAGGACGGTGAAGTCAGCTACGACGCAATTGTTAAGGGAGGCACCAACGCTGACAAAACTGTTTATTCGCGATATGAAGATTTGGCAGCTAAAGAGGCCAAGGAAGAGGACATTGCCTTGCCGACAGAAGAAGAAGAGGCTGCCACTACTGCCAAAACCCAGTCCGCTTTCAAGATGCTGTTATCGAAACACACAGCCTTGGATAAACCATCGGGAACAGCTATGATCAACGCCGCTACATCGCAAAACCAGGAAGCAAAGACACAATTTATCAAGTACACGCCTCGTCCGGATGCTCCTGGCTATAATCCTGCCGCGGCACAGCGGGTTATTCAAATGGTACCCAAACAAGTCGATCCGATGATGCCTCCAAAACACAAGCATATTCAAGCGCCAAGGGGACCCGCGGAAGATCCTGTGCCGGTCTTGCATGCTCCTCCCACCAAACTTACCAAGGAAGAAAAGGAAGCTTGGAACATTCCGGCCTGTATTTCTAATTGGAAAAATACGCGCGGATACACCATTCCTTTGGATAAGCGATTGGCGGCGGATGGGCGTGGATTGCGAGAGAATACCATCAATCCTGATTTTGCGACTCTCAGTGAAAGTCTTTACGTGGCGGAGCGACAGGCTCGCCAAGAAGTACGATTGCGAGCCCAAGTTCAAAAGAAATTGGCACTTCAAGAAAAGGAACGACGCGAAGAAGAGTTGCGACAATTAGCCAATCAAGCGCGGTTGGAGCGTAGTGGAGTATCGACTGCTACAACAGCAGCTCCCAAGAAAGTTGGTGATGAGGATGATGAATCGGATTTGGATGACAACGCCAACGACCACGGTGGTAATACTGCTGGTGGCGGCAAACCCAATACCGTTCCTACAGATGATGAAGTGGCCGCCGCGCAACGAGAACGGCTGCGTATGGAACGCAAACGAGAACGTGAAAAGGAAATGCGAATGGAAGCGCAGAAGAAACAAAAGTTCGAAGAGGAGCGAGATGTTTCCGAGCAGATCGCTTTGGGTGTGCATCAAGGAACGGGCGCTCTGGGCGGGGACGTTGATTCGCGATTGTACAGCCAATCGGCTGGAATGGACAGTGGATTTGGAGCAGAAGATGAATACAATACTTACAGTAAGCCCTTGTTTGATAGAACTGGCGGTGTCAGTGGTTCGAGTATCTATCGCCCAACACGGGGTGAAACGGAACACAATGCGGACGAACAATTCGACAAGCTCAAAGAAGGTGCTACCACCAAGTTTCAAGCCGATAAGGGATTTGCTGGAGCAGAAGGAGGTAGTGAAATTCGCAGTGGACCACGTACAGCGCCCGTACAATTTGAGAAGAAAACGTAGCATGAATCTTTGTTTTGTCAGGTGGGACGAAATCAGCATCTTTTGTGCGCCTTATAGCTGTACTAGTTATATTCAAATCAATTTGGGTTTTTTAGTAAAATTAGTGGATTAACTATTGTGGACTTTCGCATGATCGATAAGGTGAGTATTGTTGCATTTACTGCATTTGGTACTTTACCGAAACAACGAATCAGGGCAAGAAATTGCTGACACCAGGAGAGAGAATGGACACAACGTCAGATTCTTGGTCACTATCTACGTCGCTCGTCTTGCGCATAGCCAGTACTTGACGCATCCAGGTAAAAGTGCTACTGCGATCTCCCGTAATGGAGGGGCGACTGTGATACAGATCCAACCAAGCTTGGGGAATGGCAGTGGCGCCACCTTGCTGTTCCGCGGTCACGCCAGTCTGCTGCTCTTGTTGCGACTGGTGGATCAAAAGACTTTGAGCGTAGAGACGAGCTGGAGTTGGAGCAGTGGCAAGGTCAACTTTGACTGGAGTGGGAAGTGCTGCAGTGGGAGGGACTGGAGTGGAAGCCCGATACTGGTTGCTTTTGTTGCTTGGGTTATTGCAAAGAGTCGGAGCGTTCGTAAAGTTGCTGACAAGAGATCTATCGTCCATCTTACCATCGATGTTGTAACAGTCACCGCCGCCAAAAATGATAGGCGCTGGCTTAATTTTATCGTCATCGCCATCAGGCGACTTGAACATGAATGTCGGTTGGCAGAATCCGGGACCGTGAACCGGACGGAAAGGACCAAAACCTAATGGAGTGTATTTACTGGTCGTGGACGCTTTCAAGGAAAGAGGCTTGGGCAAGTTCTTGTTGAGAGTGGGCGAGATGGTCTCTTTGTTGCGAAATGACGGCATGGATGAGACATCGTCGCCTTGCTTTGAGCCTCGGCGAACAATTGGCAGGGTAGCGATTCGACGGCCAAGAATGGTTTTGGTTGATTTGTCTGGGTGACGAATAGGAGAAAGATTGACTACCGTCGTCTGGGGGATTTGAACGGAGGGTGGAACGCGTAGAATAGGCTTGAGTACGGGAGGAATCACGGCGACCATAGACTTACTGCGAATGAGAGGGCTGAGGACAATGGTGTGGTACTCCTCCGGAGAAGGGCTTACACTGACATCACGATTATCTTCGATCTTCGCGTCGACGACGGAACCTAAATCTTGATCGGACAAGGATGAGCACGTTTCTTCGGTGCCCGAGGTCAACGAGGACGTTTCCGAGTTGGTTTGCTTCGGAGGTGAATAGGAAAGGAACAAGCTTTCTCCTACGGGGTTGTTGGGACGGTAGGGTGCATTGAAGTTTGCCATCATTTTTTGAAAGAAATTGTTTGGCTGTGATTTTAAAAGCGAGCGTTTCGCAAAGAATTATTTTTTATGAAAAGAGCAAGAAAGTACGTCTAGTGAAGCACATGGCTGACAGGACGCACAGGAAAGGAGAGTTTCAAACTTGAAAAGAAAATACTAAACTGAAAAAATATCTAACACGCAAGCACCGCGAAGCGAAAGCCATAGTGTAATAGACTTTTTCGTACATAGTAGGCGAGATTACAGGAGCCGTTTGTGACAGGCAAATAATTTGATAAAATAAACCAAATATTCTCATTTTGCTTGTGTTCAGTCAATTGACGCGATACGCAGTCATCAAAAAGGAAAATGACCAGGAAGTAAATTGTTCCGTACCATTTTGAAGGCGTGCGATATTCTGATCGTTATCATGTACCTGGAGTCCATGTTCCTATACTTTGACTATGATTTTACAGAAGTTGTGGAGCTGACTACAATGGGTACCCCAACAGGACAACTCACGTAGTTGGTGGTCCTGTATCCTACGCAATGACGAGACTACTTGCGGGAAAAGAAAAATCGGAAAAAAACTATGTTGTGCGCGTAACAGAGGAATATACATGTACTTAGGCAATGCGAATCGTGCAAACATTCATCTGTCTTGCCAGTTATTAGTCCAAATTGACAATTCCCATTGAATTGCTGTACTCTCATATAATAATACAACTGCTAGCGCCTCGCCATTCTACCGTGTACAATGCAGGCAGTCGTTTTAACTTCTCAAACTGGGCATGGGTGGAAGAGGAATATGACTGGTTTTGGTCTTGATGACCTCATCGATCAAACCATAATCAAGCGCCTCGTATGGGGTCATGAAGAAATCACGATCGGTATCAGCTGCAATCTTTTCAATGGGTTGATCACAATAGTCAGCCATGAATTGGTTCAAGGAAGCCTTGGTGAACAAGATTTCTTTGGCTTGAATTTCGATATCGGCAGCTTGTCCTTGGGCTCCTCCCAACGGTTGATGGATCATGATACGAGCATTGGGCAAAGACTTGCGCTTTCCAGGTGTTCCGGCTCCCAACAAAAAGGCTCCCATACTGGCGGCCATTCCAAAGCAGACCGTCTGGACATCACAGGGAATGAATTGCATCGTGTCGTAGATTGCTAATCCAGCACTGACACTTCCACCAGGACTGTTAATGTACAAAGTAATATCCTTATTGGGGTCCTCGTTGGCCAAATACAATAGCTGTGCTACCAAAACATTTGCCATTTCATCGTTGACATCTGTTCCCAGCAACAAGATGCGATCTTTGAGCAATCGGGACACAACATCAAGCTGACCACCGTTGGCTCCGTCGACAGTGGGAAGCGGTGGTGGACGTGGAGGTTTAGGTGCTGGCTTGTCGGGTTTCTCATCAGGATTCTGGAGTTGATTGTAGTCGACAGTTGTTTATCGTATTGTATGGTGTTTGTAGAAAAAAATATCAGACGTTGTCGTGTAGGGCAGGGACAAATAGAAAAAGAGGAGATTCAACATAAAAATAAATAGTCAGATATCATAAATCATAATGTCATTTCGAAGCACCTTGATCCTTGATGATACCTATCGCAACGAATGCAAAACCTGCTCACCTCTTCGGGCATCATGTATGGCCTGTACATGGAAAGTCTGAAAGGGGAAAAAAAGGATTTGAAGACGCGTAAGTTGAATAGTTGAATCATACCTTCCAAATAGTGCTCACACGAGTGTGGGCGCATCTCTTCGATACAAAAACCCCAGCAGATAATAATGTTAATATGGAATATCGTACGTACCCGGATGTCTTTAGAGCTGAACTTCTGCTGACCGAAAATGCCTCTACTACTAAAAATTGACAGAAAGAAAACAAATAAAGCACAATAACGATAATTTTGAGAGAATGATCACATATCACAAATCACAACATCATTGACAACAAGATCCAAAATCTCTCAATAAACTAGAGTATTTCCCACAGATAAAACTCAACCTACCACTGACGGCCAATAAGCCAAGAAAGACTACAACAAGGTATTTCATCATGGTTCTTCTGGAGATGCAATCAATCATCAATCGCTTATAGATTGTTGTTGTGATGTGTCGACAAACTAATCTCTCTCTCTCTCTCTCTCTCT
>Ga0100392_1004217_pt1 | contig 12974 bp, 7 predicted proteins | sample CryGeymeta201516_FD_81548 | JGI IMG/M metagenome (GOLD analysis project Ga0100392, IMG submission 81548) | Groundwater microbial communities from Crystal Geyser aquifers in Utah, USA - Crystal Geyser metaG 2015-16 | ecosystem: Environmental > Aquatic > Deep subsurface > Groundwater | place: USA... | reverse complement strand
CAGTTGCGTTCGGGCGATGGGGCACTCACTGCCCGCGACAACGATACCATCGACGAATCCCAAACGGTCCACCATGAATCCCATGACGTAAGTGTCTCGCCGGTAGAGCCATTCAACATGGTTGCCATCCAGGACAACCCATGCCGCTGTCGCCCATGCAGGAGCGGGAGCCGCTGACACCTCTGCTCCTGCTGCTCCAGCGCCCGCTACGCCCGCAGCACCTGCTCCTGAGGGTGCGGCTCCCAATGATGGCCCACCCTCAGGACCGCCTGGCAGCTCCCGGAAAACCGCCGGGCCACCACCCGGCCCGCCGGCTCCACCCGCTTCGCCCGCACCACCTTCAGGAGGCAATTGAGCGGCCGTGGCGCTGCGTCCCACAACAATGCCGTCCGGCATCCCGTGGACACGCACAAGGGCATACCGGAATATGTAGTTCCCAACTCCACGATCCAATAGTTTGTCGCCCAGCGAAATTCCACAAAGTTGGTACTCGAACGGATAACGCACCCAATGAGGAACTGGCTTCCCATCCAATCCTGTGATGCGGTGAGCCTCCACCGGCACGAGAAAGTCATGGGCCATCCCAAAGGAGGCGACAGCCGTGGCAACAACTATCAGCAGCGATCTGCGTTTCATGCGGTTCTCATAATCCTTTTCAGGCTAAAATGTGCGCTCCAATTACTGAACGGCGGGAGGACCCACTCCCGGAGGAGCCATCGGCGCGCCACCCCCGCCAGGCGCAACCATACCGGGGCCAGCCGGAGCTCCGGGGCCTGCCGCGGCACCGCCACCGCCGCTGCTGGCGCCGCCAGGCGATTGCCCGAACGCCGGAACAGGCGGCATGGCTGTGCGCGAACTGGCGTAAGCTTGAGCAGCCTGTTGATACAACTGATTGGCGTTCTCCAACCTGCCCGCGCGTTTCTCCATGTCCGCCAGCGTCATCAGAGCGTCCCCGTATGTAATCCACGCGCCAATGAGATACCGCGACGCCATGACGAGGTCTCCCTTCGAGACCGCTTCTTGCGCGTGTCGATTCATATTCGTCGAAGCGTCAAACTTCCGCTTGAGGGACGAACCGGGACTGTTGTCCGCCCGTGGGTCAAAGGGGTGGCATTGCGGGTGTGGCTGATAGCCATTGTCAAGTGCTTCCTGTGCGGTGGACCATCCCACCAGCATTCGAGCGTTCGTCCTCTTCATCACGGGACACTTGAAGGTGTGATAGTACCTGTCCATCTCGGTAGATCCAAACGCCCATATACCGGAACGAATCCAGCTCCGCTCGGGAAGAGGGTAGGCGGCCCACCATCCCGAACTACTCCTCTTGCTGGACCGTCTTGCGTCCGAACTCCCTGCCGCTACTACCAGCAGTAGCACTCCGCACAGAAGAACCCATCCGCGAATTGATATCTTCACTGGAGACACCACCTTTGTGGAAATTGCAATCCCTACGTTTCTCTTTGTCCATGAATTCCAATGATCGGAGACATGGGGTCACGCATCACTCGACATCCCCGTAGCGTAGCCTCTTGGTGGGGCAATGCTTCAGAGCGCAAATCTCCTCCTTGCGCACCCGCGTACACCAAGGACGCAGGCGAGAAACGTCTTTATTTGCTTGACGAGTAAAGCTGACTTCCCAGTCGCAATCACTCACCTTCGAGTTCTACTCCCAATTCAGCGGCAACTTCTTCAATGCTGAACGTTCTCCCCTTTCGGTATTCCTCGATAGCGTGGCGAGCAAGGAAGTCAAAGGGGTTCTCATCCGCTTTGGCACAGTGCAGCACCGAACCTTCCGACTGCACGAAATACCGATCGCCCGGCTTGACATTGGCAGACTCACGAATCCGCTTGGGAATCGTCAACCGCCCTTTCTTGTCCACTCGCACTGCGACTGCCTGGCTCATAGCGAATCAACTCTCAAAGTACACTTTACTTACAAGCATCAGCCTAACGGCCACCTACATACTGCGACCCCGCTTCCAGCGCGGCAGCAATTGCCGCGCTCTCCTGTGGACTGGCAGGAGGCTGCTCCGTCAACCATTTAGGCAGATACTTCGTGTTGTCTGCCTTCGCCGTAGCCCTTGACCCCGCAACAACACCTGCCATGATTGCGGCTCTTTCGGCCTCGGACCAATCCGGCTTCTGTTCCCACCAGCGGAATCGGGCATACCAGCCCGCTACCGTTCGCTTCCCCTGGGTGAAGTACTTCGGGATGCGGACGTTCACCGCGCGTTTGTAGTCGGGCGTTGGGTCGTAGTAGGCGAACTCGTAGATTTCCTCGATTTTTCCGTCAGCGGAGACGATGGACTCCGTAGTGAGGCCGGTCTTGCGAATCGCGGTGAAGGCGACCTGGTCCTTGCCTCCTGTTGCAGGATCAGGCTCGAACTTCGGAGTCCCTGCAGCGGCGGCTGGGGCTCCCTCGGCCCCTGGCATTCCACCGGGAGGCGGTGCCCCACCCGGCGTTACCGCGGGTGCTCCTCCCGCGGGGGGCGCCGCCGGTCCGCTCGGAGGCGGCGGTTTTTCCTGAGCAAAGAGTATGCTGGCGATGGAAAGGGCCGTTACCAGCAACAAAAAGTAGGACTTTGCTCTGGTGCGAGGCTTACGCTTCCGCGGTTTCGAGATCAGGAAAATCGTCATCAGTGCATCAACCACACGGGTTAGAGTTTTCCACAGGCCGCTGCTTGTCTTTGTGTCTGCGCCTGCGCCGGAGTTTGGACATCGTGATTATATCCAACGAGCGGCTGAGTGTCAAACACCCGAGCGGGGTGTAAGTTAAATTTGTGATAATCAGCCCTATCCACCCCAGCCGGAACCATAGGCGCCTATCGTCTGGAAACCGACAGTGATTGTGTAACGGAGTTCGCGGTTCGTCGGTCCTGAGTGAGTTCTTGCAACAACCTCTCGTTTATGCCTGACCGACCCCAGGGGGCTAATTACCACCACGCGTCACAAATCTGACTTACACCCACCCGAGCGGGCGAAGGCGCACATCAAATCTAAGATAGTCCTCGGCCTCCCCACAGATATACTTGTTTCGGTTGAGAATCCACCGTTTGCGTTTTTTGTAGGGGCGGACTCTCAACCCGAACAGGCATAGAAGGCGCCCAGCACCTTGTTGATGGCCCCGGCGACTGCGGTGCAATCCTGCTCCGTCCACCACTGGTCGATGCTTACATACACCGCCCGGTTCAGCAGGTCGGTGGACCGCGGGCACATGTCGGGTCTGTAATCGGGGACAAAAGGTGCGTTCCGCTCGCACGTCCAGGGGCAACCATCGGCGGACGCGCTCTTCCTGTCCATCAGGTGCTCCCAGTAGGAATAGATATGCCAGTCGCGCGATTCCCTGTCGCCGCGGCAGCTCACCGGGACGCCTTCGGCGGCCAGCGCCTGCACAACTTTCATGGACTCCGCGGTGTTGGGGGGAAAGAATACCAGTTTGTAGCCCACTTCGCCGTCGGGATCGTTCACTTTCTGAGGAGTGATTCCCTCGTGCTGCTTCAGTTGAGAGACCACTCGCTGTTTGGCCGTTCGCCAGCGATTCACCTGATCCGGCATTTTACGCATCTGCGCCAGGTTAACCGCGCCCTCCAGTTCAGAGAGCTTGTAATTGTAGCCGCAGAAGAGTTCGCCCTCCTCCTGCTCCACTGCAAAACGATCCGGCCTCCAGCACGCGCCGGTGTCGTGGTTGTTCTGCGCCCGGGTGTAGAGGAATTTGTCCTTGCACATCACCAGCCCGGCTTCGCCGCCACCAGTGATCTTGTAGCTGCTGATAGAGAAACAACCAAAGTCTCCGATGGTGCCCAGCTTTCTGCCCTTGTACTCTCCGCCGCAGGCTTGTGCCGTATCCTCAATCACCATCAGGTTGTGCTTGCGGGCAATTCCCATGACGGCATCCATGTCGGCACACGTACCAATAAGATGAACAGGCGCGATGGCCCTGGTGCGTGGCGTGATCTTCGCCTCAATGTCCTGCGGGTCGATGGTGAGAGACTCGTCGACTTCGGCGATCACGGGAATCGCGCACGCAGTGACTACCTCTGCCACGGTTGCGAAGAAAGTATACGCTGGAACGATCACCTCACAGCCCGGCCCGACGCCCGCGGCAACATAGGCAGTGTTCAGCGCGGAAGTACCCGAGTTCACCGCCAGTACGTAGGGAACACCAAACAACTCCCGGCACAATGCCTCGAGCGCCGCCACCTTGGAGGGCTTCGGGTTGTAGTAACGGGACAGCATGGGCGAAGTGAACCTGTCGCGGCCGATTGCCTGCCGGATGGACTCCTTCGTTTCTTCGGTGAAACCCCACGTGTCCGCCAGTTCCATGAACTCCTCGACCCCAATTTTCGGCGGTCCTGATCCTTCGTAGGACGAGACCGACTTGGGTCCACCCTCAATTGCGAGACTTGCGGTTGCGTTTTCAGACATTGTACTCTCCTATGCAAGAATGGCCGATCGTTGTTTCATTTACTGTAGTCTGCAAATTTGCAGTTTCGGTGAACCGGAGGCGTCAGGCAACTTCAGCCCTGGAAAACCAGCGCCCCACCGTGGTGACTTTCAGCGATATTTTTTTATCCGTCAGGTCCGCGATTTCCGGTAGCTGCACCAGTTGCCCCCCGCAGACGTAGAACGAGAAGGAATCACCCGGATAGGTAGTCGCGCTTCGGTCAATCGAGAACTCCTGTCCCTGCAATTGCTGGAACCCGGCGAGGAACTCCGCCTCGCATTCGCGTGGCGATATCTCGTTTCTCTCAATATGACCTTCCGGGTTCACTCGGATCCCCAGCAGCTTGCCGCACTCCTCTTCCAGTTCCCGGATAAGGTCGCCATCGGGACCCACCAGAAGTGCGGCAACTTCAGGATGAGAGCGCAGGACCAGCATCGGCTCATCAGAACGCCGAGCGATGCGCCTCACCTTGCGGCGCAAGTCGGTGGCCACCGTCTCAGCCGTGCGCACATGGCCGCGCCCAGTGCAGTAGGGGCATGGTTGGCAGAGAAGCTCTCGCAGGCTCGCGCCGCGCCGGCGGCGCGTCATCTCCACCAGACCAAGAGGGCTCAGATGGATGATGCGAGTCCGCATTCGGTCTCTCTTGAATTCGGACTCCAACTCATTCATCACTCGGATGCGGTCCCTGACCCGGTCCATGTCGATGAAATCTATCACGATGATGCCGCCAATGTCCCGGAGGCGCAGTTGCCTCGCCACCTCCTCCACCGCTTCCAGATTCGTGCGCAGGATCGTGTCGGCGAGGTTCGTCTTCCCCACATATTTGCCGGTGTCCACATCGATCGATGTCAGCGCCTCCGTCTCATCGACCGTCACTTGCCCTCCGTGCGGCAACGGAATAGCCTTGGAGAGCGCTTTTGCGATCTCCGACTCAAGTTCATACTGTTCGAAAATGGGGATGTCACCGGCATAGAGACTCACCTTGTTCGCAAGGTGCGGGGCGTCTTTCTGCAACAGCTCAATCACCCGAGCATAGTCGGATTCAGAATCGATCAAGAGTTCATCGACGTATTCGGTTAGCTGGTCACGCGCGACGCGCCCGACCAGACCCAGATCGCGGTGCAACTCGTGCGGCGCGGGAACCAACCTAAACTGCTCGTTGATCCCCTTCCATAGAGCCGTCATCGCTTCCACGTCCCGCTTCAATTCGGACTCCGACCGTTCCTCTGCTTCTGTACGGAGGATCAAGCCGTGATCCAGAGGCCGCAGTCTATCGCTAATCTGCTGCAATCGCTTGCGTTCGTGTTCGTCGTCAATACGACGTGCGACGCCGACATGGCGGGATGAATGGCTTAGCAGAATGACATAGCGGCCGGGGAGCGCGATTCTCGTCGTGACTCTGGCGCCTTTTGTTCCCACAGGTGGGCGCGCAATCTGGACCATAATCTCTTCGCCTACCTGCAGGGCCTCTGAGATGCTTGAGTACCGGTGCGCGGCATCCACGTCCCGGAATGAGGTTGCCGTTCGCGCCTCTGGCGAAACATCGGTCACGTAGATAAAGGCGTTACGGGAAAGTCCGATTTCAACAAAGGCCGCGTCCATTCCCGGCAGCACATTGACGACTCGTCCCTTGTATACATTGCCAACCAGTCGGTTCTCGCGTTCCAGCGAGAAATCGAAGAGCCGCCCATCCTCAAGAACGGCGACTCTCGTCTCTCCATGGTCTACGTTTACCAGGATGCGTGTTTTCATACTTCCTGTCCAGGCAGCCTCGGTTCCGAGTCCCGACCTATCTTCGCCTCAATACGGCAACTGAGAAACGGCCTTGGAGATCATGGCGATGGCCGCGCACGCCATCCCAACAAGCCCCATCCCACACGCGTATCCTGCCACCAGAACCGTTGCGTAGAGTCTCCACTGCTTCTTCCCATACTTGGGCCAGAAATAGTATCGCGCGAGCAACGCGCCAAACATCTCAGGGATAAAGCCGTGGGGAAGGCTTCCCAGACCCCGAATAAACCCGTAGATGAGTAGAATCGGCAGCTTGAACCAACTCAGAATAGCGTAGCCACACAGTCCGAATCCCAGTCCACCAAAGATAACGCTCTTGTTGATGGCTTTCAGAAAGTAGGAGTCCTGATCGCTGGTGGCAGTCATCCACAATCCCTGATTGAAGGCGGACAGATGCCACATTTTTTGAGCGTAGGGATAGGCCTGAGAGGGGATGGGCGCCAACCGCCAGAAGAACTGCCAGAAGATGAAGCTGCATACAATCATGATCGGCAGAACCACGATATCTGCCTTGATGATGCTGGTGATCTTGGTTCCCGTTAGTTCCACAACCCTGAAGTGCTGGGCCATGCCTCCGTAGTTGTGGAGGGGCAACGGAGCGAACCAGATATCGACACCCTTATACTTGCTCAACACCAACGTCCCCTGAAGCACATACGGAATCTCAACCCATTGCCCGGTTAGTCCCTGCATTCGGGCATTCACGTAGGAATTCACAGGCGTGAAGACGAACGCGAAAAGCAGCAGAAATACGAGGGAGAACTTGGGTACCAGAACGTGACAAAGCGCCAGGTAGCCAAAGGTGGAGAGAACAAAAAGCCCCAGGGCGATCCAGATCGGGAAGTCCCCTCGTCCTTCAGGGGGTTGCGAAGCTCCGCGAAGAGCGAGATTCTTGCGTGCCTGCATCGCCCCGTTCGCCACGCTCACGATGCCGATGACGGCCACTGCGAGAGCCACTCCGATGGCGAGGCTGAAATAGAAGTCCATCTGATTGGTGGTCACCGTCCGAATGGTGTCCATCCCAGGCTGCCAGTGCTTGAGGATGCCGTGGTGGTAGAGCACGGGGTTCAGGATGAGTGTGGCCATCGCAGCGACAAAACCGCCAACCACTGCGTAGAACGGCAACACCATCCCCCACAATACAGCGCCGAGATCGGTGGCGATACCGGTTGGGGAGGCGGGCATGAAGTTCTGGGTTGAGTGGGTTAGATCAATGAACGGGATAGGGATCAACTGCAAGGGCTTCGCGAGCAGAGCGCCGCTTAGTGTCGGGATGCCCACGTAAAAGGACCCAAACACCAACCCAATCATGGACCCAATGCTAAAGACTCGCCACCGCCAGCTTTCCTCCTTCGTCGTTACTTCGGCGAGTGCCGTGACGCCTTGCGCCGTCACGGGCGCCATCGGGAAGGGGAGCTTCTCCACATCGGAGGTCAGCCGAAAGAGAGCGTAGCCCAGTCCGTAGGAGTTCATCTTCCCCAAGAGCAGGCCGGCGACGAGAAGCAGGAAGGGGATCAGCCAGTCGGGGTGCATGAACATGCGGTGAAGGAGAGCTTCGGAGTCTGCCGGTGGCACTACCCAATTGGGGATATCCGTATCAATCCCAAAACCTTTCATGGCCACCGAAGTACGAAGGTATGCTTTCCATATCCACTCGGAGAAGGGAGAGCCGGGAAGCGCGATACCTCCCATGGTCGCCATCAGTGTGCTTGCGATATAGAACAGAACGTAGATCTCCTGCTTCCGCAAGGTTGTAAACGAACGTCGTGCGACCTCGGCGAACAGGATGATGGTTACCCACTCGGCGGCAGGTCCCAGGTTCTGCCCGGCAACAAGGCCAAGATAGATAGACCCCGGCATCATCACAAACCCGATGAACAGGGCCCCGATCACCGTCTTGATGTTGAAGCCTTCCTCGTACTTGTCGGGGGGCTCCAGTAGGGATCGGTACTCCTCTAATTCCTGATCCACATAAGTGGATGGCTTCTTCTCGTCCTTGGAATCAGGCTTCATAGACTCCTTCCTCTTACTTCGGGCTCTGTAGGTTCGCTACGAAGTGCTTCCTCACCGCGCACTTGGTACTCTGCCTTTACTTCCGGCGTGCAGATGCGCCATATCAGGTATTGCTTCCTCAGGATGTTCAGGAAATTGCGGGTGACGCGCAGCCAGGATGATTCGTCTCCGCTCTCCCGGCGGATGATGATCTGTACCTCATTCACCCATGCGTCATCTGTGGGAACCGTATCGATGGTCAAATGCTCGCTGACACCCAAATCATACGGAGCCAGCCACAGCATGGCGCCCAGCCGATAGCCGTCTCCCTGTTCATGCCGGTGAGGCTGGAATGTGACATCCCCTGTGGAGAAATTGCCGACGGAGTAATCGGTGTGGGCCTCGAAGTACTGCCGCATAAAGGCGTTAATGCCAAGGGACTGACTGGCCGATACAGTAAAGGGCAGCCCAACGCGCAGGTAATCGCCTTCAGGATCGGGGAGTTTCCAGCGCCTCTCCACGTCCGGCACAGACATTTCCGCCGCCTTGCGGGCGGGGTAGAGAGTGGACAACAGCACTGTGACCATGACGATCAAGGTGCTGCCCACAGTGGACAATGACGAGTAGTTGAGGTTCAGTCCCGGCGACAGGTTGTAGTCGACGATCACCTTCGACAACACCTGACCGAATACGTAGCCGGAGATTGCGCCGAGAATCGCGTACACGCACGCTTCCGCAATAAACAGGGCCGAGATGTGCACCGGCGCCAGGCCGAGCGCCCCAAAGATACCGATTTCGTTGGTCCGCTCGAACACCGAACCAAGCATTGTGTTCAGCACGATCAGCGCCACGATGGCAATGGGAACCATCAGGTCCAACAGACCCACGGGCGTTGTCTGAGCGAGGGCGCTGCACAGGTAGGTCTTGCCGTCTGCTCCCGCGTAGACGTTCAACTCGATACGCTCCATCAGTCCCTTCAGGCTTTCCTGCACGCTTTTTCCGTCCGGGAACCCGATGGTGACAGAGCGAAGATCTCCTCCGTGGAGAATCACGAAATCGTACGGGACAAACAGGGTCGAATCCGGCATCATGTGAACGTATTCTTCCAGTTCTCCCATCGTGGACTTCTGTGTCCCCTGTTGCTGTCGCTGCTCCTGTTGCATCATATTGTAGTCGACGGGCGTGAGGATTTCGCCGTCCAGGTCTTTGAATTCCTTCATCTTCTCGGAATCAACGATCCCGATCACCTGGAGACTGGACCCCAGGACGTGCGCCGTCGTTGTGCCAATATCGTCTACCGAGATTCCGAGCTGTTTCGCCATTCCGCTTGGGATGATGCAGACGAGGCGCTCACCTTCCTCAAACCAGCGACCAGCAAGCAGCCTCCGAACGTCCCGGACTTCCCTTTCACGAGGCGACAGCCCCACAAGAGCACTGGCTGAATACGACTTGCCCCCATGTTCGACTGTAACGTAGGATCGTTCGCCCACCAGCGCAGACAGATACCATGCGCGTGGCGCAACGGGGTACCGATCTCCAAACTCATTTTTCACGATGGACGCCATGGGTTCGCCCAGAGGCTCCCAAGCCTGTTGGCGCATCATGATGCCGTTGTAAGAGGAGGCGTGCTTCATATCGATCTTGTTCACTTTTGTTCGTGTGACAACCGAGGTGAACGACAGAACAGTGAAGGTGAGCAAAATCAGAGTGACACAAGTCAATGAGGTTCTCGCCTTGCGACGCCTCATATTGGAGATGCCGAGGCTAAATGCCGCGGCTGTTGCGCTGATGCGCCCAACGTCGGCGGAGTGAATGGCCCCCGTCTCCAACTTCATCGCGCGCATTTCGTTCTCAAATTTCTGGATGACAATTGAGCTTACAATGGCTGTCAGGGCGAGAATGATAAACGCCAGCAGAATAATGATAGGCGTAGTCGTGATAGCGAAGGCAGGATGCACGGCCTGGATCACCAGGAACACCAGCAGGAAAATGCCGGAGGCCCCCACGATTTGCTTGCGAATGTCAGGAAAGGAGAAGAACAACCTTTCGGTGAAGAAGGCGAACGGCAGGAGCAACGCCAGGTAGAACATGATTCCCTTGACCACATCGTTTGCAGTCTTCTGTACGTCCGGATACGCGCGGGATTCATAGCTCCACGCGGCGCGCACGTTGGCAAGGAAACGGTCGTATCGCTTCAGCTCCAGTTGCTCCCGGGCCTCGACCAGTAGTTCGCCAGCGATTTTGTGGAGGTCGTTGACGCGGTCGTTGGCGATCCCATGTTCCTCCAGGGTACGAATGCGGTGTTCATCCAGGTTCCACATGTCCATGGCCACCTGGTACGGCGTGAAGGGAATGGAGTCATATTCGTCAACGTTGAAGCCGGAGCCGAGGTAGTTCTTTCGAGTGGAGTTGATAAGCACAAACCGCAGACCGAGGATATCAGCCCCCATGGTCACCTTAATGCGAGTCCCGGGCTTGTCCGCTTCGCCGGGAGGCGCGTAGATAACAGCCACCGGTTCATAAAGCGACGCAGAAGGAGGCAGTTCCGGCAATGAATAGCCGAAAGCAAATGGCTCTGCTTCCGTTTGGGCGTCATACACATACAACTTCTGCAGCAGGCTGAAGCGCCGCTGATCGACCATATCGTAGACGGTCACGCCTTTGCAGGCGAAAAGGACGAGAGTAACTTGCTTATTGGGGACATCAATGCTGATCTCAGCCGGGTAGATCTCCTCGCCGTTCGTGCCACGGTCGAGGGCTTTGATAATCTCACCGGTTCTCGCGTCCAGCTCAAACCCATCGATTCTCCATTGCGTTTGCCTGGCCGCAGCACTGGGGACACCGACCAGCACAAACCGGCCCTTGTCCTTCCCTTCACCAGCCGTTTTGACGACGAAACTCCCGGCGACCCCGCAAAAGGTCTTTTCTCCCGCAGGCACGCGGTGCATGACCCCCAGGCTGCCCCCCACCGGTTGATCGGGAATGTAGCTCTTCTTCGGGTCAAACTCCGCAAGCAAGGCGCTCACCCGGTAGAACGTGTTGTCCAGCGAGACGTCCAGCAACTCCGGGTCGGTTGAATTGATCAGCGATGGCAGGATGCAGGCCGCAAGTTTGACCTGCTTTGTCAGACTGTCAATGTTCACGCGCCCCACGGTATCTTGTGGCGAATTGACCCACACCCGCGCGTCGTTTGCCGTCACCAGCGCCAGACCAGGGAGAGCGACGAGATTGGCGATTTCATTATCGATCGCCAGCTTCGCGGGGAGGTAGGTGCGCCAGTTCTTGCCCTGTATCGGGTTGATGCCATCCACGTAGGCAGTACCGGGTAACCCGATTAGCGGGGCCGCTGCCTGCGCCTTCTCGCGGAGAAGGGTACCGATATCGGCAAACTTCCACTGAAGCATGTTTTCGGGCTGGTCGATAAAGTGACCTTTGTAGAACGTGCCAAAGACATCGCTCTGGCTGGTGAGATCGAACGCGATGAAGGCCTTGTACTTGGCAAACTGCTTCTTCTGATCTGGCGACGGATCCGGAGGAAGTCGGCGGTAGAAAAACTCCCGGATTCCCGCGAGCGCCTGAAAATGTCCGGAGGTGGCAACCACCAATATCGACCGTTTGGGACGAAGGGACTTCAACACCCGCGTGACTTCGAGCATGGAGGCGATGCCACAAGCCTGCTCAGCCCCCGGAGCCAGACTGGGGACGACCGACATGGCGTCGTAGTACGCTTCGAGAATCACCCATTCGTCCTTCAGCTTCGGGTCGGAACCGGGTATTTCGCCGATGACGTTGATCGCCATGCGGTTCTCCCAGTCCATCTCAGTGCGAACCGTAACTTTCGTCCCGGTGGCGAGAGACTTCAGCTTGCCCCCCGTCGCCCTGTCAACAAAATATCGAGGAATGTTCACCGGAGCACTGAGGTACTTCGACTCTGCTTCTCCCCGCAAAATGGAGGGGGACTCGATGAAGATGACCGCGCGCGCGCCGAGGATCATCGCGCTGAACCACGCCGTTCCGCAGTCCATGTCGAGCAAGACGATGCTCCCCAGTACGTCTTTGCCGTTGAAGGACGACAACTCGCTCTTGCCGCAGTAGATAAGGTTGCCCTTGATCCCCGACTTTGGCGTCTGATTCGTCCGCACGGAATTGGGCCACATTGACCTGAGCTTGACGACGGCGCCGGAACCATCGACCACAAGCGTGGACTGCCGTTCAACAGGCACCGTAACACGGAACCCCTCTTCCCGGACGTTTGCCAGCCCTATGTTATGGAACTGCCGATTCACCCATGTGGCGGAGCGGCTCCGACCGTTGACCTCATCGTAACCGACCACGCGTGAGGGAATAGCGGACAGACTCGCGATGCCGGATCTGAGGTTCTCTGCTTCCACCATGGCGGCGATCTGCTTGGGGCCTGGTTGTGCAGAAACACTCATGGGCAACAGGATCAATAGAGCGAAAGCGGTCAACGCAGTCAGGGTCATGAGCGTCGCATCTCGGAGTCGCGTCGCCTCTTTGATCCGCAAAGAGAGTCCGCCGGTTCTTTCTTTCATATTGCCTCCGCAGTATGGGCAAATCACAAGAGATAAATTCTGCACGCGCCGGACGCTGAGTCCGCGCCTGTCACAGCTCGGGCAGTCGAGCAGGTTTTGGGGCGCGCGTTAGCACCTCGCACCCCTTTGCCATGACAACGGCAACGTCCTCGATCCGGACCCCGCCCCAATCCGTGATGTAGATCCCCGGTTCCACT
>Ga0100392_1004207_pt1 | contig 12995 bp, 17 predicted proteins | sample CryGeymeta201516_FD_81548 | JGI IMG/M metagenome (GOLD analysis project Ga0100392, IMG submission 81548) | Groundwater microbial communities from Crystal Geyser aquifers in Utah, USA - Crystal Geyser metaG 2015-16 | ecosystem: Environmental > Aquatic > Deep subsurface > Groundwater | place: USA... | reverse complement strand
GTATTAATTCCGGCCGTGATCCTGGCCACGGCGATTATTACCGTCATGATTACCCAGCTAATCTTAAAACCTAAAACCGCCCCGGCCACGATTCTCCAGGTAATTGAACCAAGTCCCCTTGCTTCACCATCGCTAAAGCCTCAAGAAATCAACATAAAACAGGAAAAACAGGTCTTGGGCACAGCCACGCCCAAGCACCTGACGGTACCGGCAGACAGCAGTGTCAATATCCGGAGCCGGCCTTCTTTGGATGCCCAGGTAGTCATGAGGCTTAAAACCAGTGTGGATATTTTTGTCTTTGAGCAAAATAGTGACTGGTCGCGCGTCGGCTTTAGTCCCGATGACCTTAAACAATCCTGGTGGGTCAGCTCGCAATTTTTAGATTAAATAGATAGCAGTCAGTCCATGCATCGGCACGGTCAATAACAACCGCTGCCAAAGATCAAAGGTGTTTAAGGTAAATAAGACCGTTTCGGAAAAGCCAAACACCAAGCCCAAACCAAAGGCCGGCTGCCAACCCGCCACCCGGTAAACCACCAGCGCCTTGGCCAGCTCCTCGACCACGGCCGGAAACGGCAAAACCTGCTCGATAAACCAAAGCATAAACGGTAAGACTGCCATCCATAAAACCAACATAGCTTCATTGTAGCATAACAAGTTTTTCAAAGCCTATAACTTAAAATGAACCAAAAAAATAAAACCGGTTAAATTACTAAGTAAAACCTAAATTTAACCGAAGCAAATTAGGGCAAATTTTAACCATTGAACATATTTATTGTTCATTATTCTATCTTAAATAATTATTTAATCTGTTTTCACGGATTTCTGTTTTCAAACCAGCCAACTTTGCCTTTAACTAAATCTAAATAAACCCTGTAATATTATACTAAAGTCTTATAACAATTTTCACTTAAAAAAATCTCCGGGGAAAATTTACCAGTTTTTAACAGGATGAAGAAGTGTTAAAAACGATAACGTTTAGCCAGCGCCAGCAGCTTATCCGCTACCAGCTGTTTACCGTCAAATTCATCGGTTTGATTGGGCATTAAATGGACGTGCGCGTGAGGCACTTCGACGCCGTAGACCAAGCCCCGGACAACTTCATGGCCGCTGACCCGGCGCAAGTGCCGCGCCAATTTCCCCACCAGCTCAAAGTACCGGCCCAATTCCGGATAGTCCCACACCCACTGAACATGAGCCTTGGGAATGACCAAAGTATGGCCGGCACTTTTGGGAAAAATATCCAGGAAAGCCAAAAATTCTTTATCTTCGTAAATTTTATAGCTTTTAATTTCGCCTTTGATAATTTTGCAAAATAAACAATCGGGCATACTGTAAAATATATTATCACATATGCGTCAACCAATAATTTTAGCCATCGACACTTCCTGCGATGAAACCTGCGCCGCCGTCACCCAGGGCCGGAAAGTTTTATCTAATGTCATTGCTTCTCAAATTAACATTCACGCCAAGTACGGCGGCGTCGTCCCTCACCTGGCCAAACGGGCCCATGAGGCAAAGATAGGTTTCGTCGTACGGGACGGGATGACAAGGTCGCACCTTGTCACTCCCGACGCGGTTGCTGTTACGGTCGGGCCGGGACTGGCCCCGGCCCTGGAAATCGGGATTAACTATGCCAAAAAACTGGCACAAGAGTGGCATAAACCGCTCATAGCTATCAACCACATGGAAGGACACCTCTTATCATCCCTGATAAACATGGAAGGGTCCGACCCTTCCATGTTTATCAGCTTACTTGTTTCAGGAGGCCATACGCAATTAGTTTTTGCTAAAAAAATCGGCCACTACCAACTCCTCGGGCAAACACTAGATGATGCCGCCGGCGAGGCCCTCGACAAACTGGCCAAAATGCTAAAACTTGGTTACCCCGGCGGACCGATTGTTGAAGAACTCGCCAAAAAAGGCAATCCCGATTCAATCAAGCTGCCTGTACCCATGCAATACTCCAAAGACCTCAATTTCTCTTTTTCCGGCCTAAAAACCGCCGCCATGTACCTGATAAAAACCCACGATAAAAACACCTCCGAGGTGGGAACTTCTTTCACCTCGGAGGTGAATTTCACCACCAACCTGTGCGCCGCATTTCAACAGGCAATTGCCGTCAGCCTGACCACCAAACTCAAAAAAGCGATTGACCAATATCAGCCCCGGGTGATTTTATTAGGCGGCGGCGTGTTTTCAAATCTGTATTTGCGCCGCCGGGTCCGCCTCACCGCCAGACCCTTGCCGGTTTTTGTGCCATATGCTAAAAAACTCTTTACTGATAACGCTGCCATGATCGGGGTGGCCGCCTACTGGCATTTCTTGAAAAAAGATTTTGTCAAAGATATCGATTCCCTTGACCGTCAACCTTCCTTAAATTTTTAGTGTCCTCACCGGGAATCGAACCTGGATTTAGGGTTTAGGAAACCCTTGTTCTATCCGTTGAACTATGGGGACTTGGTCGGGGTGGCCGGGCTCGAACCGGCGGTCTCTGCGTCCCGAACGCAGCGCTCTACCAACTGAGCCACACCCCGATTGAAGTTATTATACCTTAATTTATTCGCCCAATTCTTCACTCGAGTAAAACAGGCACTCGTCGGCGCTTTGCCATTCGACCACTTCTTCATCACTAAAAACCAAACCCTTTTCTTTTTTGGCGGATTCCTCCCCGTCGGAAGCATGGATTAAATTCAATTGCCGGCTCATGGAAAAGTCCCCCCGGATACTGCCGGCTTCGGCTTCCCGTCCGGAAGTAGCGCCGACGATCTTACGGACAACCGGGATCGCGTCAATCCCCTCCCACAGCATAGCGACGATCGGCGAACTCTGCATGAATTTTTTTAAGCCGGCAAAAAAAGCTTTCTCCTTGTGATGAACATACCATTGATCTAAAACCTCGTCGGTTAAACGCATCATCTTTAAACCGATCAACTTAATCCCTTTCCGCTCAAACCGGTGGATAATTTCTCCCAGTAACCCCCGCTGGAGGGCGTCCGGTTTAACTAGGACAACTGATTGCTGGCTCTTCATACGGCTATTACCGTTTACCGTTCTTCTTTGACCCATTAATCATCGTCGGTAAAGATACCAAAACAATAATTAAAAGCAAAACCGATAATGTCAGATAAAAAATTAACATGTCGTTCATAATTTTCCCGCCAGCCTCACTGCCGTATACCATGAGGCTAAACTAAAACCTACACCCAATGTTACCACCATCAATGAACCCTTGTCAAAAATGGCCGGCAGAGCTACCGCCGCGATACCGATAACCCCCAATTGAACCGTAATTTCCACCAAAACTTTTTTCTGATTTTTTGTCAATCGAGCCAACTTAATCAATAAAAATCTTCTGCGGGGCATTTACATAACCAGTTTAGCAAACTTGGCCTCGTCTGCCAATGGGCTGACGACAGTCAAATGCAATTGATTATCTGCCAGCAGTTTTTTGGTCAAAGCTTGAACCTGTTTAGTCGTCACTGCCTCGACCCCGGCAATAATTTCCCTGATCGTTTTAGTTTTACCCTCGATCAACAAGTCCTCGCCAAACAAATCGGCCACTTCCTGGCTGTCCTCCAGGCTCAAAGCCAGATGACCTTTGATGTATTCTTTGGCCTCGGCCAGTTCCTGATCGGTAATTTTTCCGGTCATTTTTTGCAGTTGCCCAACGGTAATTTTAATCGCTTCTTCAGCCCGGTTAACATCACAGCCGGCGCGGACCACCAGATAGCCGGTGTCAAAATAACTATCGATGCCGGCATGAATATAATAGACCAAACCCCGCTTTTCCCGGATTTCGTTCCACAGCCGCGAACTGGTATTGCCGCCTAAAATCAAACTTAATAAACCTAAGACATACCGGTCCGGATGGATCCGCTCGAAAGTCGTTAAACCCAAACAAAAATGAAACTGCTGGATATCTTTTTTGACTAGTTTTACCCCGCCTTTATCCGCCAACTTAACCGATCCATGTTTTAAATTAAAATCTTTGCCAGTATCCGCAAACACCGAGCCGATCAGCTTTTCCGTTTCCCGGTCCAACCCCCCGGCCACGGTTAACACCATGTTTTGCGGCTGGTACCAAGACTGCAAATGATTGACAAGGTGCGACCTTGTCATCTTCTTAATGTTTTCCGGTAAACCGATGATCGGTCTGCCTAAAGCTGTCGAACTATAAACCTGTGATACAAACTGATCATAAACATGACGCATCGGGTTGTCTTCAAACATCTTAATTTCTTCTAAAATCACTCCCCGTTCTTTTTCTAATTCTGCCTGCGGCAGGAGCGAATGGAAGACGGTTTGGTTGACAAAGTCCAAGGCCAGCGGCAAATGGGTTTTGGCGATTTTCACCCAAAAGCCGGTATGTTCCTGACTCGTCATGGCGTTGAAAACGCCGCCGACCGAGTCGATCATCCGGTTCACGGCCATTGGCGTCGGCCATTTTTTGGTGCCTTTAAACACCATATGCTCAAAAAAATGGGAAATGCCGTTGAGTTTGGCCGTCTCGTCCCGGCTGCCCACCCGGACCAGTAAAGACACGGTCACCGACTCGGTCGGCATGGGGGTTAAAACGACTTTCAGACCGTTAGGCAAAGTTAACTGCTGACAGGTTAAATTCATAAAGATAAGTTTAACATACTCATAACTTTTTCCGGATGACCTAAAAATTCCTGCTTTCTTTCTTCTGCCAGTTTATGATTACCGTCGGCACACATGCAACCATGATAAATTAATTCGCCGATAAAATTTATAGCTGTGGCTTGATTGATAGGTTCTCCGCCAGACGACCGCATCTCAATCCATTCATGATCCCTTATCCCTTCCAGTTTTGCCTGTAAACGAGTTAATGCCCTAGAAACTTGGCTGGAAATATTGGCCTCAATTAATTGACCAATGAGCTGATTGGCCGCATACACGGCCGGATCAATCTGAACAGATAAGATGTCTCCCCCTCTCCATTGCCCTTCAGTGCGCACCATTTGCCGCCATTGTAGCATAAGCTTAATTTTACCGACGTTTTTCCTTCTCTTCTATCACTCTCTTAAAGTGTCGACAAATTCAATATTTTGCCAGAGAGACGGTTATTTCTCACCGTTACGGTAAAACCGGGCCACAAATTGACTGATCCTTTCCAAATCCTCTTTAGATTTAGCTGACGGTGATCCGCCCGGATCGATCATAAACCCATCGGGGCAGCCGCCGACCGCCGCCTTGATCACTTTTGGCTGTTCCTCATTTAAAGGGATTGCGGCTACGGCGAATTTCCGCCAATCAACAGCCTCTTTTTTGCTTTTAAGTGAATTTTCTTCAGGCCAAAATTCCTTAATAATCCCCCAAATTTCCTGAGCGTCTTTAAATTTAGGCCGACCGGGTATTAAAAACTCAACTTCTGCCCGGGCACGAGTTAGAGTTTTAGCTATAAAAATTTTTTCTACTTCCTGCCATGTAAATCGGCCGCTGTTAAAGGCTTTAAGCAACCATTCATTGCCGGGATAATGCAGGAAAAACTCTTCCAGCTTGGCAGTTGCACTAAATTCCGAATTATTTAACAATCGGGACAGTTTTTGCCTTACAGTTTCAGGAACCAGCTGGCCAGTCACGCTCTGCCTTCTAATTAAAGCTGTTTTTAACAACTCCCCGGGACTGATTTTTAAATCGGAACTGACGCGCCCCAGAGAAACATATTGAGTTACGATCAATTCCCTTTCAGGAATTTTCTGGCCCGTTCCATTTTTTCTTCGGGGCCAACAAGCCATCGAGACACGCCCTGATTTGACACAACGCACCAATTAATTAATGAGGCCCACCAAAAATGGGCTTGCGTTCCCATTTGTACTTTTAATTCCCGATCTACATCTAATAAATTGTTGTATATCCGAGGACCACCACTGGGTTCCGCGCCTCCAGCCTTGCCGACGCCGGAATGGGACGCTAAAATATGGCTTTCACCTATTTCTAATGCCATAAGTAAATCTTAGCATTTTACCACTTTTTGTCCTATAATATCTTTATGTGGCTTTTCTACCTCATCGTTTTTTTGATTCCTTCTAACCTCGCCAAGCATTTTATTTTACCATCATCGTACGTCGGCGGCAGTTTGGTCGATTATTTAATCCCGACGCTGTATTTAACCGATATTCTGATCATTTTGCTTTTGCTTTTAAAACCAATAAAATCCATTCCCCGGCCGATTATTGTTTTTCTTTTATGCCTACTGCCGTCAGTCATTTTTAGCGCTTCGCCGATTCCGGCAATCTACAAGTGGTTCAAGTTTGGCGAAATGGGCCTGCTGGTTGCGTGGATTAAGGAAAATCATGTTACACTTTCTAACGCACGTGCGATAAAAAGTGTAACACTGGCGGTAGTCTTCCAGTCGGTTTTGGCTGTCGGACAGTGGCTAAACCAAGGCTCACTGTTTAACTACTGGTTTTTGGGCGAACAGCCCTATACCTCGGCTACCGCAGGAATTGATAAAATCACCTGGTTTGATGGCTCGCTCAAAATCCCGCCGCTCGGCACTACCCCGCACCCCAACGTCTTAGCCGGATTTTTAGTAATGGGTCCGTCCTTGTTGTATTTCGACAAGGTCGGACCCTATGCAATCCTAACGCTCATCCCCCTGTTTCTTACCTTCTCCCTTTCCGCCTGGCTGGCGTTTTTAATGAGAAACAAGTGGACCCTGCTGGCCGGTCTGACAGGCCTAATAATTTTCGGCCGGAGCCTGTCGTTTATGGCGCCGGAGTCGTCGTTTTCCCGCCGCTCCCAACTCTCCCAAATGGCCATTGCTATGCTTAAAGACCGCCCCTTAACCGGCGTTGGCCTCAACAACTTTACCGTCGTCATGGACCATTACGGCTACATTCCGGCCACCACCCGTTTTTTACAACCGGTGCACAATATCTATCTATTACTCCTCTCCGAAACCGGCCTGATCGGATTTTTGGGGTTTGGATATCTGCTGGTTAAAGGTCGCTCCTGGTTTACTGACAAGGTGCGACCTTGTCATCCCGTCCTGCTCCTTCTCTTCCTCGGCCTCTTCGACCACTGGCCGCTGACCCTGCAGACGGGATTACTGTTGCTCTTTTTAACTTTATAGTCTAAAATGATAAATTAATGACTCTTAAAGAAAACGCACAACAAATTACCCCCCCCGCTGAAAAAATCCCACCCGTCATATCCGCGCTTTCTCAAGAAGCTCGTAATCGTAGCGTCATAAAATTTCAAACAACTGTTAATGAGGCTGAAGAAGCACTCAAAGAAACAGCTGGCAAGCGGGCGAAAGTTCTACCATTAATAAAGGGTAAACCTAGAAGGGCATCTGAAATTGCTCTTGAAGAATTATATGAAGTAATTAATAATCCTCCATAATTTACTTACTTCCCCCGCCGTGCAGCCTGACAACTAAACTAGTTCTGGATTTCTTTTCAACAAAAGTATTTATTCATCTTTAATTCTTTTCTTTAATTGTCGTGGCCGATCTTCTTCTATTCTATTTCCTTTAAAAATTCCCTGGCGAATCAATAATATAACGCCAATTAAGCCAGCCGCACCCAAACAAAAACCAGGAGTTACCCCAATCGCCGCGGTTCCTGCCTCAAGTAAAGTATACAACTCCCCAACAGCAAAGCCGCCGGCAACCCCGCCAATGACACTAACAATGGCTTTTTGCTTAGCGTTCGTGCCAAGGGCAAACGCCGCGAGTATTCCACAACCTACCGCCCCTGCTCCGGCGGCAAACAGGGCATCACCACTGCAAGCTACCGCGGCCAAACTTAAGGCTGACATTGCCATTGCCGCCACTACTGGCTCTACTGGCTTCACTGTCTCTGTCTGAATTGGAATTTGATTTGCCTCAGAAATTTGATTACCAAAAACCGTCACCTCTTCGGATGGGACTAAAATCTCTGCCGCCGGCAACTCTGCCGCCGACAAAACTTCATTTCTTAAAAAAGGTGTTTCGGTCACCGGTAAAGCTCCTGGACTTACTTCTGCGGACAGGCCATCAAGACCGGCCCGCGCTTCGATATTAACCATATTTAACCGATATTATACTCTTTACATCTTCTCGGGCGCGTCAATTCCCAGCAAATTCAGTCCCCGCTTAATAATCCCGGCCGTGGCGCCGGTCAACCACAAACGAAAGTCATTGCCGACAATCTTATGTTTATTGTAAAAACCGTTGAACTTTTGGGCAACGTCATAAATAAAATTCGCGATTAAGTTCGGCGCCAGCTCCTGCGCCGCCTGGACGACGACTTCCTCGAAGCGGTAGAGGGTCCGGAGAAGTAAGATTGCAGAAGGTCCGACCTCGTCGGAGTACCAACAAGGTCGGACCTTTCCCGATACGCCTGCCTTCTCCAGCACCGACTTTGCCCGGGCGTAGGTATACTGCAAATACGGCCCGGAGTTGCCGTCGAGGCTGACCGTTTTTTTGATATCAAAAGCCACGTCCTGCTGACAGCCGGTTTTGAGCACCGAATACTTCACCGCTCCGACGGTTACCGCTTCCAATGCTTCCTGGTTTTTGGCTAAAGACTTTAAATTTTCTTTGACTTTCTCCAATAACCCGTCAACCGTAATAATCTCTCCGGTCCGCGAAGAAATTTTTTTGCCGATTAAGTTCACCATACCCATCGATAAGTGATATTCCCTGCCAATAAATTTTTTATCCAAAAGCTCCAACGCTTTAATAATCACCTGAAAATAGCCGGTCTGCTCGTTGGCCACGACATGAATACACCGGTCAAACGGGAAAACCTTAAATTGCAGCGGCGCCAAGCCCATATCCTTAGCCTCGTAGGTCGGATTGCCGTCTTGGGTGACAAACACCCGGGTATGAAGGCCGTAATTTTCTCCCGGAAAGACCACTGCCCCGTCGCTTTTCTTAAATACCTGGCCAAGATTATTCAAAACACTCTGTTTGCCCGGTCCGGCCACTTCACTTTCAAAAAATAATCGATCATATTTTGTCCCAAACCGTTCATAAAAACTAGCGTAATAATCCAAGCTCCATTTTCTGGTTTGCCGGTAAACTGATTCTATATTTTTATCATGGGCATAAATTTTGACATTCAACCGGTCCATTTCTTTCTTGTTGGCTTCATAGTCCTGATTACCTCTCACGTATCCTCGTCCCAACAAGTGGGCTTTTTCTGTCAAAGACAACTTTTCTGCCTGTTGCCAGCTTGATTTTTCTTCGGTGAGAATTTTTTCTGTGCCCCAAATCGATTTGGCCACGTGCGGGCCAATATCCCCCTGGTAATTGGCCCGAAAAACCTGGGCGCCGGCGGCCGTTAGAATTCTGGCCAGCGCTTCGCCCACGATTAACGTCCGCATGTGACCGATGTGCATTTCTTTATGGGTATTAGGATGGGCAAACTCCACCATAATTTTCCTTCGCCCGCCGAAGCCTTGGCGAAGACGGGTTACACCATCTTTTAGCACTTGATTAACTTGAGTGATAAGTACTGGTATTTGGATTGATATATTAATAAAACCAGCGCCAGCAACATCTATTTTTGAAGCAATTTTTGCCAGAGTTGGTTCGGTTTTTAATCGGTCGCAAATTTCCTGCGGCTGATGGGTAATAATGCCGGCGTTGGTCGAAAAATCCCCCCAAGACATGTTCTCCGGGTGCTCGACGGAAAAATTAACCGGTTTTAACTTTAAATCTATTAAGACTTTTTTAATAGCTGCTTCAATTATTTGCTTCATCTTGACTTTTTATGGTTATTTGGTATCATATATTTATCACGATGCGAGGAACACCTAAGGTTCGTCCGAAGGTTAATACCTCGCATTCATTTTTTCTTCAACTTCTTCTTCAAATCCTCCACAAAAATTACATATTGACCGAATTTTCGAAGCAATGAGGAAAAACTTTTTCGGCTGGGAGAAATCAGTTTCAATAATTTATTCTGTTTAACCATATGCTCTACCAAACAATGGTAATCACCGTCACCGGCCACAACAACGGCTTGCTCACAATTCCGCCATTCAATCATGGTGTGCATGATTAATTCTGCATCTACATTACCTTTAATCTTAATCTTTTTCCCTTTTTTGAATTCCAAAGTTGGCTTGAAAATCACCAGATAGTCATCTTTTTGCAGTTGAGTATAAAGCGCCTGATTCCCGGCAACATAACCGATAAACAAAAAGGCTTTAGACACGTTGTATTTATCTTTAAGATAAACCCGGAAACGGCCAAAATCTAATCGCCAACCCAAAGCCCTTACCCCCAGATTTAAATTCTGGCTATCAATAAAAGCGTAGTTGTTTGGCTTAGATTTTTTCATCTTGACAAATTTTGGCTATTTGCTATCATATATTTACCTACCCCGTACGTTTATCGTACGGGGCTTTTTTATTGATACAATCTTCAAACTTCTAGGCAATTTTCTGTTGTATTTAAATTTACCCATAAAATTAAATACAAAGGCTTGATCTGCCTGATAGGCCATTTCCAAAGAAAAACGATTCGGGAGAAAAATTGCTGCAGTATCTATCTGGCAAGATTTAGCAATTTCCAGAGGATAAATAAGATCAGAATCCCCGCTCATAATTACAACCTTTTTACAATTGAATAGAAAGACATCCCGAACAATATCTACCGATAAATGAACATCAACTCCTTTTTCTTTGCCAGACGATGGCGACCGATGACCTTTGTAAAAAAACAAGCCTTTGGTTTCTTTGACTTGCCGATAAAATAAAGCTTCGGCTCCAGCCAAACGCTCCCGCTGTTTAGAATTCATATATGAGGCGTAGAAAAAAACCTTATCAATACTGGTTATTTTTTTGATTTCTTTAATCAGATAGGCAAAATCAAGATGCCGCCGGGGACCAAACAAATCATTCTGGCCGGCAAATAAGTTAGTGCCGTCGATATATAAGTTTGTTGTTTTTTTTATTTTCTTCATCATTTCATTTTACCCCATTTTGGGATTAATCGCTCCTTGATACTTAGCAACACCTATTGCCAATAACGAACCAGCCTTTATCGCTAAATGAATATCTTTATTTTTCAACCAGCTATTTAAAAACCCTGCCAAATATGCGTCACCGCAACCGGTGGTATCGACAGCTTGAATCGATTTAGCCTTCACCTTGAAAATTTTATTGTGGCAAACGACCAGACTGCCTCCCGAACCCAAAGTTATAACTACCATTTTGTTCATGTTTTTGGCCAATTGCAGTAAATCTTTAATCAAATTACTATCATTGCCAGATAAACCAAAAAAACCAATATCCCACCACCCGGCATATTTTTTGACAAAATTAATGTCATAATTAAAGTCACAGCCGTCCATAAAGTCCACGACTTTCAAGCCGGGAAATTTAATCTTGGTCACTTGGTTAAATAAAAGACTGATTTGGGTGTAATACAAAGTGATTAAAACCTCATGCTGCAAAATATAATCAATGTCTTTTTGAGATAAATTAAAGTCACTTAGAACGCCTGGAAAATAGCCGATGAATTTTTTCTCGCCACTTGGTAACACCTGGATTTTTTGTTTGGGCGTTTGACCGGGTAAGATATGGATATAATCAATTTCTAGGCCGATTTTTTGGCAAACAGACAAAGGAATTTTAGCGGCTTTGTCATCTCCCAAACAACTAACCATATCGATATTTAAATCGGATTTCTGGGCATAATAAGCCACATTTAAAGCGCAGCCGCCAGGCAGTAACTTACCGTTATATTCATCAACCCCGCAATCACCCACATAAACCGTTTTCATATTGCTCCTCCAAAAATTTCGACCACTCCGTCGCTGGCCGTTTCGGTAGCAATAATATCCGCGACCGCTTTTAGTTCCGGGCAGGCATTCCCGACCGCCACGACAATACCACCATATTTTTTGACGATTTTTGCCGGATCAACGTCATTTAAACCATCACCGCAATATAAACTCGTGCCCAGATCGACCGCACCTTGCTGGTGCAGTTTTTCCAACAACTGGGCTTTACCGACGCCGATTTGCACCACCCTCAATGTACCGTTACCGACTTCTCTTAACTCGGTTTGTTTTAATAACTGCAAGGCTATGGCTTGGGATTGAACCCATTCCAACACTAATTCATATTCACTGCCATATTCTGGACTGTGCATATCCGGACCTTGTTCCCAAATACTGACTGACCCAACGCCCTGGTATTTACCTTCGGCTAAAGCAACCGGCGTGACCACACCCGGCAATAAACCCCAACCATCGGGATTGTCCGCAATGGCCGTCCAGCTGGCTTGAAACATGCCGACGATTGCCTGCATTTCCTGTTGAGCCGGCTCACTGGTTAATATTTTAAAATTTTTATCGATTGCCGCGCCTTTATCCACCTGGACATGACCACCCTCCAGAACTGACGGACCGGTAAAAATTTGCCCGCCGTTTTCCGGCAGCATTTTGGCTAAAAACGAGGCTAGCTCGTAGGGCGATTGATCCGTACAGGCGCCGGTACCGGACATTTCTTTTAAACCCAGCAATACCCCGACCACTGCCGGGTTGAATTTGCCGGGATATTTTTTATCCATATGTTTGATGGTTCCATCCACATCAAACCAAGCATGCGTGTTAGATTTACTTAACCAAGTAGAAATTATTTCATTTGACATAATTTTTTTACCTTATTAATATCTAATTTCCCCTTGGTTTTTAATGAAGTTCCGACAATCGCGCCATCACAAAATGGCAGTAGTTTTTGGGCATTATCAATGCTAAAACCGCTGCCAACATAAACCGGGAATTTTCCGGCAGTTTGTTTGGCCTCTTTCAAATCTTTAAGTTGCGGCGCTTGTCCGGAAATTTTGCCGGTGATAATCACGGCATCGGCTCCGGCCTTGATCGCCTGTTTAACCGACTGGCTGATAGTTTTGCCTTTTTCTAATAGTTTGGCGTACTTGACTTGCACATCCGCAAAAATCTTGATCGAACCGGCTTTAATTTTCTTTTTGTAAGCGATTAATTTTTTGGGGTCAATTTCCATTT
>Ga0100392_1004193_pt1 | contig 13015 bp, 9 predicted proteins | sample CryGeymeta201516_FD_81548 | JGI IMG/M metagenome (GOLD analysis project Ga0100392, IMG submission 81548) | Groundwater microbial communities from Crystal Geyser aquifers in Utah, USA - Crystal Geyser metaG 2015-16 | ecosystem: Environmental > Aquatic > Deep subsurface > Groundwater | place: USA... | reverse complement strand
TGCGAGATTGTCTGTTGCATTCTTTTTTGCAAACAGCTGTAGTAGCGGCACAATGCGCAGGAGGAGGATAGGGAACGCAGCTTTCTCCTTTTCTAGACGATAGAGCTTAATTTTGTGGTTCCACCCTTGATAATTCCATTTACTGGCTACTAGTAGACTAGTATTCATATCTAAATGCGAAAATTTAATGGATTATCGATTCAGGAGCAATCCCGAAAGAGAATAGGCAGGTGCTTTCGTTACACAAGTAGTCCTACTTCATTTGGTTGGCCGTCTTGAAATTTTACGGTGCAAGCCATTGGTGTTGCTGTCCCCATCTACCGCTTTTTTGCCACCGAAAGTTTCATTGAAGCTAGTCTCGTTTGTGTACAGTGTACAGTTAAAAGACTCTCTAGTAGCTAAAAAAACCTAGTGGGAACGGCATCGATGAAAGTCAATGCCTCCGCATCCAGTAGCAATGAGGATAAAGAGGAGCACGCAGATTGCAACACCACCAACAACGTATCCTCGCATCTGTCGCCACTTCATTGTGCGTCGCAAACTACGACTGGACGCCTCAAAGCGAAAGGCTTGTTGATTCAAACGGTCCGTACGCTCCACCAACAGTTCCAAACGTTCTCCCCGTTCCAAGACGCGCTCAATATTCTGGACCATAACTCCCTTGACATCGTCAATTTGACTCTTCACGGCTCCAAGATTGTCGATTGACTTATCGGCTTCGTCCGAATTAAAGTAGTCCATGCGTTCGGCGATAATTTTCGAGAATTCTTCGTTGTAGGCAAAGGCAATGGCTTGCTGTGGTTCTTCCCGTCCGTACTTGGCGGTGAATCGATCCTTCATGTCCGTCAAGAAAGCAAAGGGAATGCGATGTTTGTTAAGTTCATCGCTCATGCAAAGGAAACAAATTCCATTCTCGACAATGTAATGAAAGAGGTACTGATCGTAAACGTAAGTTTGTTTGCCATCTTCTTGGGGAATTTTAGAAAGCAAAACTCGAGTGACAGTTGGAAAGTTTCCCGTGGCTGAAAAAAGAAAACCGATAAGGGGAAGGAACGGGTGAGATTTTATGCGATTGAATACAGTAGGTGAGTTGAATAAAAGCACGCCAAAGACGCCAGTGGAGCAAAGGAACTGCAGCTGGGAAGCACTGCCAAAAGACCCTTCTGTTCGCTGGAGCAACCAATTTATTACACTCCGAATTCTGATATTAAATTAACAACCATAGAGTCATCATGTCCACAGTATCCTTCCGGTCTTACTGATGACTTCCTATCAGGAGCATCCCGTAGGCTCTCCTTTACGAAAGTAAAAAAAAATGACTCGAACGCTTTCTGCAGTCACAACTCACAACAGATTGATTATTTCTTGATGAAAGAGTGACATCGCCGTTACAGTTTTTTCCCCCCTTTTGAATAACTTACCTGTAGCAATTGCGTGTTCGGCTAGAACCGTCTTTTCGCGTGATATAAGAGCGTATACGATAGGCATCTTTGTCTCGCAAATGTGTGTGTGTATGAGTTTGTGTATTAAGAAAGTTAACTTTTACTCAAATACTACAAGTAGAGTTGTGTTGATGTTGAATGTGGTCGTGTATGTGTGCAGAATTCCATATCACTTGCAAATATTGCCCGTTGCCAAAACACAGCGAAAGTCGCTGAGAAAACGGAGGCGGACAGAGTCGAAGCCCCTTCCCTCGTCTTGTTGCAAACGGGATTCAAAAGTATATAATATAAGATGCACATTTGTCCAATGCTGTGGTTTCGAAAGATATTAGTACCTGGTACGTGACTCATCCCAACAGAACTAATAGCTTTTATGACTACGTAGTACTCTACTACTACTAGTAGCTACTGTACCAGGTACTACTCTACTACTACTAATGGAGTACTACTAGTACTACTACTGTATCCTCCTCTACTACTGCTCCTACTAGTAGCTACGCACGACGTGGTACTGTAGTACTGTAATAGGCTACCTAGAGAGCCTAGTACTTCCGTGGTGATGATGACGTTCGGATTCAACCTGTTGTTGTTCTCGTTGCTTGATGCTTGATTGGTGAAGCGAAGCATCAAGAATTTGACACTAAAGCTTCTATTTCGAGTACTGTTGGGATCAGAGTTTAATCGGAAAAGAACATTGAAAAAGGAAGCCAACGAGCCGAACAAACTCTGTCAAAAAAGATACGCTCTCAACCTGGCTACTAGCTAGGTCTAGTAGACTAGTAGTATCACGCAAAAAAGGCACTCATAAAAAAGATCTTCCAATCTTGTTGTATCCGTAAAACTAAACATTTCACAAACAACATAATATATAATCATGCTTCTTTCTCCCCTCGCAACCGCCTACCAGCCAGCAGCTTGCTATGCTTCTCCTACTGGAGTCGTCTTTAATGATGGCGTTCCCTCTTCCATGTTGAGCGACCATGACATTGTTTATGGATATTCAGGTGAGGCATTAGATGAGAACTTCCCGCCCACCGCTCAAGATGCGGCAGAGCTGGAAGCCGTCGAATTCTTTGTTGACATCATGGCTACACTAGACATGCTGGAAGACATGGAAGAGAAGGCGCGTTCCAGCTTTTGTCACATCAAAAAGCGCTGGGAGGCAAGGCGCGAGGATGGATTGGTCAGCAAACCACGTCCCGCAAAACACAGTGTACAGCCTGTAGATCATACTAGCAGTAGTAGTCATCATGCTGTTGGAAAATCACTAATGACGACCGATGTTGTTCCCTTTGATCAATCTAATCGTGTCTTGGCAGTTGCTCTGCTACACAGTCGAACTCGTGCGCGTGAAGATTTTCGTCGTGCAAACAACAGTAACAACAAGGGCAATGCCAAGTTGAACCACGGTCTTCGTAAGCCACTTCAGCAGCCTCGCAAACAGAACTAAGGTGTGTGGATGATCTAACAACAATGACATAAGTGAGACTTTACTGCAAAGGGTCTGTTGTAAAGCATTCTCAGCATGTCCAATAGCACGAAATGTACATGGACACTCCATAAATATCCCGAAGAAACCCCAGAAACATGCATTAGTAAGTACGAACATCAAGACCCCTTCACAAACAAACAAGAAACATAGAAAAAAAACAAAAAGCTATTGAGAAGAACGCTTCCATACTGCCATTTAAAATTGGAAGCAGCTACAAAGAAGAAACTTCTCAACTTGGTCTGGTGGGAAACAAAAAAGAACTCGAAAGTAGGAACTGGCCTCTCTGTGAAAACAGTTTCACTATTATAAAAACCCGTCCCGTCCGTCCTTCTGCAAAAAGTTGGGATAGATCATAAAAAATTCACTACATGTAAACGCATCACTATAGTCAGCTTTTCAATACGCTACGATTGCAGAAAACTTTTAGGTCTTGTTATCCAATTCAATCATTAGTGGTAACGCAGGCAGTAGGCCTGACAATAGGTTTAGCGCGTGAGACTATGCTCATAATGGACGTGCCGAAAGAGCCTTACCCTGTCTCTTTTTGACTAGCTCATCCGTCTACCAACACGTCTCTATCGTCTGCTCCTTGGACCGACCCAGGAAGTTATTCCTTCGGAAACACACTGCGATTGAGCCCTATGGCCCTGCCAATTTCCACTTCCACGTACTTGTCTTTTCATCTTCCATTTTATTATGAATTGTCTCCTGCAGAGCCATTGTCACACTAGTAGCGATAGGATTGGATGAAGAAGGCTACTAATACTCTCTTCTGTCGAGTACCCTGTACGAGTAGTCGATAACAGTACGAGGAGGTACTACTACTAGTAGCCGCGGTACGTATTACTACTACTAGTACCAGTAGTACCAGTAGGGTCTACTACTCCTAGTCTAGTACCGTAGTAGTCTACATACCCTGGTGGTGGTTAGAAAGAACAGTGGAGCGGCTGTCCTGCCGGCGATCGTGCCATAGATTCCCACCTGGTTCACCTTTTGCAGTTACCAGGGCTGTAATCATCAAGTTCCACGCGTCGCGCATAGCGCGCTTCGCTATCTTCCCCAAAAATTCACGATCTTTCTCATTCCCAACAAACTAATTTTCTTACTCATAGTACATCTCATTATTTTTACCCGTTTACAACCTGTTTTTATAAACCTTTTTTACTGAGACCATGTTGCGATCTGCACTTCAAAAATCTGGGGCCTTTGCCTCCAAGTCCTTGACCAACCAACGATCACTTGGTGCCGTCCGTGGAATGGCCAAGGAAATAAAATTCGGCGTCGAAGGACGACTTGCCATGTTGGAGGGTGTGAACATTCTCGCTGACGCTGTCCAGGTAAGACTAAAAAATCTTGTGCTGTGAAATTCCAAATTCCTTTTTATTTACTGTGAAAGTTCAATTATCGGTCAAACCCGAAAAGGAATTTTAGATCCTTTCACTAGTGAGAATCATTTTGCTTCCGCAAAGATAATTGTTGCATGTTTGGACTTTTGAACAACTGGTTGACTTTGACTGACCATGATGTATTCAATACATCATGGCATCAACAACCAGATAGAACTGCCTTTGTTATGGCACACGAAAGGCAGGCGTATCTATCGAAATTTATCCGAGGAATGCTTTGAACAATTTTAATTATCTGTAAAATGTAAAATCATTTATTGCGCACATTTTTTCTCAGTAATATTTGTTTTTTTCCATTTTTTATTTCAGGTCACCCTTGGACCTAAAGGTCGCAATGCTATCATTCAACAGTCATATGGTCCCCCAAAAATTACAAAGGATGGTGTGACTGTAGCAAAATCCATCGATTTCGAAGACCCCTTTCAAGATATGGGAGCCCAACTGATCAAGGGAGTTGCCTCCAAGACCAACGATATTGCTGGAGACGGAACTACTACTGCCACTGTCCTTGCTCGCGCCATCTATTCGGAAGGATGCAAAGCGGTTGCTGCTGGACTAAATCCACAAGACCTTCGCCGTGGTATTCAGCTTGCTGTGAACTCTGTTGTTGAGACTCTCAATGAAATTAGCCGACCCATTACTTCCAAAGAAGAAATTACGCAGGTTGGTACAATTTCGGCTAACTCGGATAAGGAGATTGGAGAACTTTTGTCGGAAGCCATGGAACGTGTTGGAAAGGAAGGCGTTATCACTGTCCAGGAAGGAAAAACTTTGGAAAATATTCTTGAGGTTGTCGAGGGTATGAAATTCGACCGGGGATACATTAGTCCCTACTTTATTACCGACGCCAAGACACAGGTGTGCGAACTTGAAAATCCGTACATCCTACTCGTTGAGAAAAAAGTGAGCAATCTGGCTCAGTTGGTTCCTATTTTGGAAGGTATCGTAAAGAACCAAGGCTCTCTTCTCATCATTGCCGAGGATGTTGAAAGCGAGGCATTAGCTACCTTGGTGGTGAATAAGCTCCGTGCTGGAATCAAAGTTTGCGCTGTCAAGGCTCCTGGTTTCGGAGACAACCGCAAAGCAACAATGCAAGATATTGCCGTGCTTACGGGAGGAACTGTCATTTCCTCTGAAATGGGCATGAAATTGGAAGAGACCACACCTCAACATCTCGGCAGTGCCAAAAAGGTCACCATTACCAAAAACGATACTGTTATCTTGGACGGTGGCGGCGAAAAATCTGCCCTCGAGGAAAGATGCGAACTTATCAAAGAATCCATTTCAACAACAAAATCGGAATACGAATCAGAAAAGCTTCAAGAACGCCTTGCTAAATTATCAGGAGGTGTCGCTGTTATCCAAGTCGGAGGAGCCTCCGAGGTTGAGGTCTCGGAAAAGAAAGACCGCGTTGTTGATGCGTTGAACGCTACTCGGGCGGCTGTTGAGGAAGGAATTGTTCCTGGTGGAGGAAAGGCCCTTTTGTACTGCTCCACCAAGCTGGGTGCCGTAGCAGATAACGAGGCCATCAACATGGACCAACGGATTGGAGTGGAAATCGTACAGCGTGCTCTCAAAGCTCCTTTGTCTACCATCGTTGCGAATGCTGGCGGGGAAGGCGCAGTTGTCTGTGGCGAACTCACGAAGCCTGATGTTCCCATCGAACGAGGATACGATGCACAACTCGGTGAATACTGTGACATGTTTGAGAGGGGAATCATCGACCCTGCCAAGGTTACCAAAATTGGACTTGTCGACGCAGCCTCCGTTTCTGGACTCCTCACTACTTCTGAATCCATGATTGTTGAAAAGCGCTCTGAAGGTGGAGGAGGAGGAGGCATGCCAGGCGGCATGGGTGGCATGGGCGGCATGGGTGGTATGGGCGGCATGATGTAAACCCTTAAAGAACGAGGTGTTAGTAGAACTCGTAGACTTGATTCAATCCACCTTCCTTTTGGGGTGTGTGGAATAATTCAGAAGAACAAAATATCTTAGTGAATAGGATTATGAAGCAAGTATTGTATTCACTGCTTCCCCAAAACATTTAAATCTTCCTCCAAACATTTTAATGCAACAATATTTCGAGTCTTGTTTTAGGTGTATATGTTTACAGTTACAACGTGCTTTTAGTTACAAGGAAGTCACTCCCGCTTTTCTGCCAAAAAATCAAAATTCACGCAGCGACACTTACTCCTCACTATCGTTATCGTCTTCCGAGTCGCTGCAGCTGTCATAGTGAGCGCTCTTGCGCTTCTCCCCCATACCCTCCATTGCACCATTTGCCGAATCATAATCTTCTTCGTGGTGCCCGTTTCTCATAAATTTGACTGCAGCTGTGAAGTCTTCCACTGACACAGGTCGCAGGGTTTGAAATCCCGTTAACAGAGTGTCGCGCGCCTGCTGATACGGATCAACGTACTTGCCTGCTTCTTGCGAGAAATCTCCGCTTATCTGTTCCAAACGTCGAGCCCGTCGCTTAAGCAAGGCTGCTGCCCGGATGCATTCTCGAACAGGAGTCATGGTTGATTCCCGCGTCAAGCTCTCCAGATCAGAGCCAGAATAACCGTCAAGAGCTTGTGCGATAGTCTTGACATCTTTTTTGGTCAAGGAATGCGGAATGCCCTGAAGCAATCGCTTCAAAATACGACACCGATCATTTGCATCGGGAAGTCCGACATGGATTTTGATTCCAAAGCGTCGAAGTAATGCAGGATCACAGTCGCTCTGGCGATTCGTTGCCGCAACTACAATGATTCGATGAGGCGTCTGCGGATGCTCACATTCTGTAGCGTCATCTTCTTGTGGTGCAGCAGACTTGTATTCCGCAACTTCTCCCTCTTCTATTTCATCTATCTTAGTATTATGGTAGCTTCCGCCGTCTGGCTGGGAAATACGGGTCAATTGGATGAGCAACTCCGCCAAGACTCGTCGAGAACACGTATCTCCGCCACCGTCACTGCTTCCCTGTTCCCCTCCCGACCCCGTGCCGCCTTGTCCTCGTGATCGTCCGAGTGCATCGATCTCATCAAAAAAAATGACGGCACACTTGCTTTCCATTCGTTGTGCTTGGTCGTAGGCTGTATGGAAAAGTTCACGAATGGCACTCTCGCTTTCTCCCACAAACTTGCTCAAAATATCACTGGGTCCCACTGCCAGAAAGGCCGCCTCGGCTTCTCCCGCAATGGCACGCGCCAATTTAGTTTTGCCCACGCCCGGTGGACCTTCCAAAAGAATCGAAGCCGGAATGGAACGAATGCCCGTCAACACAGATTGTGCAATCTCGGGCGGTAAGGCAAGAGGCAACAAGACTTCTTCGATTCGAAGTTTGACGGCTCCATGTCCAACAATGTCGCTAAAGCGAGGCAAAGTGGGATCGGAATTTTCAAACTTCACAGTAGTGTCATGGTTGTAATACGTGTTGACGCTACCCTCTTGATTTTCGTCCTCTGACAATGGATTGGCGTCGCCTTGGCTGTGTTTTGTTTGGTCGACGTTATCATCATCATTGTTGTTGTTGTTGTTGTTGGACTGGTGGTGTTGGTGGTGGAGGTGCTGACGACGACGATTATGCGATTCGACGTCGTCGGCAAGCGAACAAACTTCACTGCTCTGATTCATTGAATGCTCATCGCTTCCTTCGTCGCTGCTTCCGTCCAGAATTTCAATGACATTGTTGCCGTTGTTGTCGTCCTCAATTATGATTTCACCGCCGTAATGCTGATGGTGGTTCTGTTTCTGATTCTGTTCTTGTTGTTGGAATTCGGGCAGGGACAGTTCAAGCTGCTTTTGTCGTATGGCGTTTTCACATTCGGGTGATCCCACGCGATAGTGTTTGAATTTCGGTGGTGGCATGATGATCGAGTGGTTCGTTGGAGAACGCTTCATTGTTTGCTCTGGTGTTGGCGGCAAATCAGAACGTAAAATCGAAAAAGAATTGTGGAAATGGACGCGGAAGAAATCCAGGTAAAATAAAACGATGGGAAATTTCGACGATCAGTTGATTGTATGTTGTTGCTTTGATGGGATAGCTTTGTTGATGGTAAAGGTTCGAAAGCGGTGACTTGGTTCTTGCGTAGTTATGTTGTAGCTTCTGAAAAAGCTTTGTTTTGTTGTTCATCGCATGACTTTTTTTTGAAACCAAAACATTACGACGCACATGTACGCCGCCCTGTAAACATCGCAACTTGATTTTCTTTAGCAACAAAACAACAAAAATAATTACCATACTAGTAACATCATTATCTCCCACATCTCTCTCTGGTAAATCATCAACCATTATTTGACATTTCCCCAGAATGTCTGTAGTAAGCCTCGCCATTGTTGACCGAGATGATAGACCGATCTACTGCTCAGAATTTCCCACAAAGTACCACTGGAAGCAAGAGAGTTTGGCGTCCGAAGAGGAGCTTTTTGGATTGAATCTTTCTTCCTCAAATGACGGCGACGACATTTTAGAATGCTCTCTAAAACAGCAATTCATCCTACAAACAGGATTGGATCGATTCGTTCATTTAGCAGGTCCACCACCGGGATATCACTGGCGAGATGCCGGTGCCACGGGCACGGATGCGTGTTTCGTTGGACTGCTGTGTCCAGTAGAAGATTTCCGAGTCTACGGATATGTTTTGACGACCAAAGTCAAGATCATAATGGTGGTTGAAGATGACGAGCTGGCATTACTGAATGATCAAATGTCCGTGGATGATCGCATCAAGACTCTCATGGTATGTATTATCATAGTACTAGTAATGAAAAGAATGGTGGTTCAACGATTTTGTAAGAAAATGATTATGTTTTCCTCACAAAAACCTCCGAAATTTATCACCAACTCTACCCAGGTAAAGATCCATTCGTACTACGTAGAGGAAAAGCTCAACCCATTTGCCAAGCTCGAAGGGCCAATTGAATCCGAAACCTTTCGCAGCAAAGTGGGAGAGGAGGTAGAAGCATTCAATCGAGCCTTGTCATAATGAAACAAAAACTAACTGAACAAAACATACTCGAATAATTAGTAGAGTACGGTATTCACGAAACAAAAATGAATGACAGTATAATCTAGTTACATACTCGATCGTTACTCAAATGTGGCAGCCTGTTCACTTTCAGCGTCTACTTCTTCCTGATCTTCTTCCTCGACAACTTCTTCAGCGCTTGCAACAATCTCATCAGGATCCTTGCCAAAATTGCTCAAGGCTTCCTTTACCTTGGTTTGAATGTTCAGTGCAAATTTTTCGTCCGACTTCATGAGCTCTACAACATTGAGACGTCCCTGGGCAATATTATCACCATTGTACGAGTACCAACTACCCTTGCGATCGACCACACCCAATTCTTCGGCGGCGTCGAGTGTGCAACCAATGCTATCAATGCCTGTGCCAAAGAGAATGTCCAACATGACAGCCTTAAAAGGGGCGCTGACCTTGTTCTTGACCACACGGACCTTGACACGGATACCGGTATTTTCGGGAAGAATCTCCTTCCGGCGAATGTCCAATCGTACGCTCGCATAAAATTTGAGAGCGTTTCCTCCCGATGTGACTTCAGGTGAACCGTAGATGACACCAACCTACATTAGAAGTATGGTCAAAGATTCACAGTGAGGCTAATTCTGCATTCATGATATTTCCGAAGGATCCAAGAATGAATAAACGGCACGAACAGAAAAAGGCAATTCTCGTACCTTGGATCTCAGTTGGTTCAAAAAGATGACGGTACACTGAGATACTGACAAGGACCCCGTGATCTTTCTCATTGCTTTTGACATTAAACGTGCCTGCAAACCAATCTGACTGTCCGACATGTCACCTTCCAACTCCGCTCGGGGAACTAGAGCTGCTACGGAGTCCACCACAATGACATCGACAGCGGAACTCCGCACGAGCTTATCGACAACATCCAAGGCCATCTCGCCACTGTCTGGTTGGCAAATGTAGAGTTCATCTACGTTCACTCCCAACCCTGCCGCATAGGATGGGTCCAACGCATGTTCAGCATCTACGAAAGCAGCTGTTCCTCCATTCTTCTGCGACTCGGCAATAGCGTGCAGCGCCAAGGTGGTTTTACCGCTCGATTCTGGTCCGTAAATCTCAACGACGCGACCTCGGGGATATCCCCCGCCCAAGGCTGCATCCAACGTCAGAGCCCCCGTGCTGACAGAATCTACGATCATATTGTCGGCTTCTCCTAGCTTTACGATAGATCCTCGTCCGTAGCTCTTCTCGATTTGGGTCATGACGCCATCCAAGGCTGCTCGTTTGGCGGCCGCTTCGGTCTTGCTGCTTTCTTCGCTGTCATTCTTGTTGGCCTTGGCAGCTAACAATCCAGTATACGAGACAGAGCATGCGGATGAGATAGCTGGTGGTGTGAAGGCTGCAGTTGGTGATACCAATAGAAATTGGACAATTATTAGGGAAAGTCTCATTATTTTGAGTGGAAAGAGGTGCAGTGAGTGTTTGGTGTTGATGCGTTGATGCTGATGGAATGCCACGGAATGCTGAGGCGATACGTTTCAATTTTCAATCTATCGCGTGCTCTGATATCTTTGCTGATATTAAAGCAGCTACTAAATGACACTTAATCAGGCTCTAGTAAACTGTTAGTACACTTGTTTGATAACAGATAACAGATACCTTTGGCAAAGAAGTTGCGGAGCAGTATTTGAACATCAATTGTAGGGTCGTGCAGAGCGGGACTTCAACTCGGCTCCATTTTGGCAGGAATCCAAAAGAAACTCTATCCACCCGGACTCTAAAGTAATCTCCTGAAGCAACCCATTTTCATGCCGAGTTCTGACAGTAGTAAGCATACAAATGTTCATTCGAAAAGCTACGATCCTACTAGCACCGCAGCAAAGAGCTGAAAGAAATCGACGGTACATACTAGAGAATACAGACTGTAACGAGGATGCTTCACCAGAGCCGGTTCCAGAGGACGCAGAAGCACCCAGCACTACTAGGTAGTAGAAGACACTAACACTCGATGCAGGAGAGCTGGAGGCGGCACAAATACACCTTCATCATCGAATCTCGAGCCTGTGATACCCTCATCGACATCCCCTAGTCCTTTTCCTGGGACCATGTCATCCCATGCTGTCGCCTTGTTATGTTCGGATCTAACGTTGGACCTCCAAAAGTCATTGTAAAGATTTCCAAAGACAAATGCATCCTGCTGTCGGTGTACGCCCAGCTTATCACTCCGAACGACAGGTCCAATTTTAAATACAATCTTGCTATTATGTTCTAGCACGTCATCGGTAGTCTCAAACTTGGTGAGTCCTGCCATTTGAGTGCAAAAGTCGTATGCATCTTGGGATGAACCAAAGTACAAGAGCCTTGCCAACTCTTGCACGTGTACTTTCTCGCCTTTCATGTATATCGTGTTGTACTGGTCCAGTGCTTGAAAGCGCAATTCATCAATAACCGGAGCCATGCAACATCGAAAGAGTACGGCTAATTCTGTGGAACGCCTACCTGTCTTGGTGACAACATCGAGTTCTGCCAATTGTCGTAGAATGGACTGTGGTCGACCCATGAGACTTAGATGCACCAAGTGCAAAGCCCATTGAAACTTGGGAAAGTGAATCAAATGCTGTCGTTGTATAGGTACGTTTCGTCGATAGTAATCCAAAATGAACGAGAAAGATTCGTTGCTGTTCATCTTGCTGTTATAATATTGCGACAGCTGGTGGAGGGCCATGAAGCACAAAATGTTGTCATCTCGTTCTTGATTTTGTGTTGAATGGTTCGAGCTGGTTTCTTCCAATAATTGGTCAAGGCTGCCGACAAGGCCTGTTGTCCAAATTTTGATTCGTACGTGGCGCTGCTTCCCAGAAGATACAAAATAAGTATGTGACACTTGACAATTCGATATTGGATGGCCGCCGAGGGTTGTTGAGAGACGATCATATCAACTTGTATGGCTCGAATACGATCTTCGACAAAGCCAACCGTTCCCGTCAATGATTGCTTGGGAAATGCATTATTCTTGTTATTGTTGTTGTTGTCGTCATTGGTAGAAGGTTTCTGTTGGTACGCCAGGATATATTCGAGCTGATCCAAACAGCAATGAAGTTGCTTTATGGATCGAGAAGGTTCTCTCGCTTTGGATCCAGCAGCCGAACGTCGGTATTTGGTCATGGCGTAATGTCGATCTACAAGTCGGCGACTTTGTTTTCCACCACGAGGCAGGCTCGTGGGAAGAGCACCATCCATAGTATCCTTGTTGGACGAACCAGAAGGTGATGGCCATTGGCATTCGAACAGACTAATTTCTCCCGAGGTCTGACGCTCGTGACACTCGGCCTCGGTACACATAAAGTACTCTGCCGGCCTTGCGGGAGGAGGTAGAGGTGTGAAGGTGCTGACGGGAGATAACGGAGCCATGGTGGAGAGACAGATTAAGATGATGTACCTGGTAGTAGAGTAAAAATACAGTACTCGTATTTACATGATTTTCAGGGGTACTACTTAGTAGAGGAACGTCAGAGCCAGCCGAAGGGAACGTGAGACAAGGAGACCCGAATCCGACGTCACCGGAATGACCCGAAATGCCCAATCCCGTCTCCCACTCAGAAACAGGAACACATCGGGAGAAATCGGATACGACTATTCCCACTTCGGGGAAGAAGATCCACACGCCAGGCTGCCGAAGCCAAGGCCTGACTCGTAGCCCAGCGT
>Ga0100392_1004181_pt1 | contig 13032 bp, 10 predicted proteins | sample CryGeymeta201516_FD_81548 | JGI IMG/M metagenome (GOLD analysis project Ga0100392, IMG submission 81548) | Groundwater microbial communities from Crystal Geyser aquifers in Utah, USA - Crystal Geyser metaG 2015-16 | ecosystem: Environmental > Aquatic > Deep subsurface > Groundwater | place: USA... | reverse complement strand
TGTTTTTCAATTCATCAAACAAACCTTTTAAGAAAGGATAGCCGCCATAAAAAAAGACGAAAGATGAAAGAGCAAACAAAACATAGATATCACCATCGAAACGAAAAGCTTCTTTAAGTCCGAGAAAAAGCTGAATCATAGGTGAAAGAATAAGAATGGGGATTGTAATTACAATTGAAATCCAGAACCTTTTCTTGAAGCCTTCAATCGTATGTCCCTCATGTTCAGAATGGCTGTGCCCGCCGTGCTCATCCTTTTTATGATTCATCTTTTCATGAGAACTTTGATCATTATGTTTTGAATGATCCATTTCTGAATGTTTAACATTCTCCATATCGTGGGAGTCATGGATTTGATTTTGATGATCGTTTTTCATATTTGTTTCCTTTTCAATTGTGTTCCCGTTGTTTTGGGCATACGCGAAATGAATTTTCTCTTATATTTTCTGCTGATGAATTTCACACTCTGATTTATTTACAGCTTCAGTATACCGATTCCATTAAAATACACAATCGAGTATTGGGAATGTTTAAAAAATATTTTAATCCGCTTCGTCGCTTTCACCTTTTGTTTCATTATCAAGGACCTGGTATTGCTCCTTAGTCATTGTCGGAAGTGTTTTTGTGAAAGCGACGATTGCCCATATCATATCGTCAGTATGTGTTGGTCCAAAGGCAGGCATCCCTGTCATCTTTAAACCGTTTTTAGTTATCCAGAAAAGCTGCTGAGGCGTCCATTCCTTAGCAACTTTAGAAAGCATAGGCGGATTGGGATAAAGACCTTCCGCAAATTCACTTTGTTTGATTCCCGGCGCGCCATGACAGCTAACACACATCTCTCTGTAATGAACGAAACCCATCTTCAGCAAAGATTTATCAGAAAGATCAGGCATTTTTATTTTATCATCCGCATTATGTTTAACTGAATTATCTCTTACGGTATTCATCATCCACAAAGTTAGATTATTGTGAGGAACCATTGCGCTAATATTATATATACCTGAATAGATGAAAACAAGGTATCCTGCAATCAGAACTGCAACGATAATAGCTGTCCTTAAAAAATATTTCATTTTATTCCTTTTCAATATTTCATTTTTATAAATCCCACACAAATCCGCCAGGTTACACTGGCAGAAGCTGACAGGCGGGGTAGAATTTAGTTACCCCTACACCGCCGATTAGTGTATTCGTTGGAATGTCCCTTTTTAAATGTTATTATTTCTTTACTTTACTTTAAAACCATTTTCTTTTAGATTCTTTTTAGCCACGGAAAGTGTTACTTCTTTCAAAGTCATTTTACACAACGGGCATTTAGCGGCTGCATCAGAAATTACATTCCAGTCCATCGGGCATTGGAATACTTTTCCATTTTTGTTTTCGTCAATCGCTTTTAAATTAATTATACCTTCACGTACAATTGAGGTGGTCGCTGCACTTTTTTGTTTTTCCATTTTCATATTGTGCATATCGTGTTTCATATCCATTTTTTTTGTTGAGTCACCGGATACATCGCTCACGGCTACTACATCTTTTTCCATTCCACTGCCGCAGCAAGATGATTTATGTTCTTGTGCTAATGTTAAATTAGAAAGCAAATAAAACATTAGTCCTGCCAAAACCAAAGTGGCAGAAAGAAAGTTTCGAGATTTTTTTGTGTTCATTTTGAACTCCTTTTTTATTGTTTGTTGTTATTATTTGAGAACATTTTACATTTTCATTCCGTTCATGTCGTCGGAAGAAGATTTCTTTTTTTCTGGTTTCGATGTTCCTCCGTGTTGATGTCCGGTTGGCCTTCCGGTTTTAAGTTGACTTTCGGAGTCGATCAAGAAACCGCCACTATGTGGATAGATTTATCCCAATTTTTGATTGTCCAATTCTATTTATAACCTTTTTATAACCGATTTAAGTTTATTTTGTATAGCTGCCGCTACTTCACCCAATTGATTATTTCCAACCGCCATCATTGAAGCTACCGGATCAATTGCAGCCACAACTATCTCTTGAGCTTCTTCATAAACAACAATGTTGCAAGGAAGCATCAATCCAATATCGGTCTCCATCTCCAATGCTTTGTAAGCATACGATGGATTGCATGCCCCAAGTATTTTGTATTTTTTGAAATCAATGTCAATTTTTTTCTTAAGTGTTTCTTTAACGTCAATTTCTGTTAAGACTCCGAAGCCTTCTTTCTTTAGTTCCTCGGTTACTTTTTGTATCGCTTCTTCATAGGACAAATTTACTTTTGTCTTAAAAGCATATTTAGTTGTTTCCATTTTTATTACTCCTTAATTATTGTTTTATTGAATGACTCAATTAATTCTCTAATAATTTTCCTTCGAGACGCGCCTGCTTTTTCATTTCCCAGGATCTCCACAAATAATAAATAACCGGGTAAACTGCCAATTCCATCAAGACAGAAGTAACAACACCTCCAAGCATAGGCGCTGCAATGCGTTTCATAATATCGGCTCCCGTTCCATGACTCCACATAATTGGAGCTAAGCCGGCGAGAATTACTGATGCTGTCATAATTTTCGGTCGTACTCGTTTAACAGCGCCGTGATGGATAGCATCTTTCAATCCTTTCAATCCCGTAAGCAATCCTTTTTCTTTCCATTCTTTTAGGGCAACGTCAAGGTAGAGTAACATGACTACACCTGTTTCCGCATCCAATCCGGCAAGCGCTATTATTCCCACCCAAACTGCAATACTTATATTATAACCGAGCAGATAGAGAAGCCAAAAAGTTCCAACAAGAGAAAACGGAACTGCAAGAAATACGATTCCAACTTTTACTAAAGACTTAGTATTTAAATAAATGATTACAAAGATGATGAATAGCGTCATCGGGATTACATACAGCATTCTTTCTTGCGAACGGAGCATATATTCGTATTCACCGCTCCATGAGATGTTATAACCTGCGGGTAGTTTGATTTTTTCCGATACAGTCTTTTGTGCGTTTTTTACATAAGTACCGACGTCAATGTTTTTAATGTCAACATAAACCCATGCGTTCGGGCGCGTGTCTTCACTTCTTACAACCATTGGACCTTTACGCGGTGTAATGGTTGCAAGCTGCCCCATTGGAACTTGCTCACCGGTTGGCGTAGGCACTAAAACTTTTTTCATCGCTTCAATATTATTTCTAAGTTCTCTGCTGTAGCGAAGATTTACAGTGTACCTTTCCAATCCCTCAACAGTATTTGTAACAGACATTCCGCCCATTGCAGATTGTATCACCATTTCAACATCTTCAATAGTTAGTCCATAACGAGCAGCTTCTTTTCTATTGATTTCTATATCGAGATAATTTCCTCCGACAGCTCTTTCAGCAAAGGCGGTTAAAGTACCCGGGACAGTTCGCATTACAGATTCAATTTCTTTTCCAATATCTTGCAGAGTTAATAAATCGGGCCCGGATATTTTTATCCCTACGGGAGTTTTAATTCCCGTGCTAAGCATATCTGTTCTTGTTTTGATAGGCATAGTCCATGCATTTGTAACACCGGGGAACTGAATAGCGCGATCCATTTCATCAATAAGTTTTTGAACGGTCATTCCTGGTCGCCATTCATCTTCAGGTTTTAGCATTATCGTAGTTTCAATCATATCAAGTCCGGCGGGATCAGTAGCTGTTTCTGCGCGTCCTATTTTTCCAAATACGTGATGAACTTCGGGAAATGTTTTTATGATCTTATCCATCTGCTGAAGAATTTCTCTCGCTTTAGTAATTGACATACCTGGCATTGTTGTAGGCATGTATAGCAGATCGCCTTCATAAAGAGGGGGCATAAATTCTGAACCAATTTTATTGTAAGGAATGATTGTTAACCCAAGAATAATTAGCGCCGTAACAAGCACAGCTTTGTTGTGCTTAATTACAAAATCAACAACGGGGTGATAAATTTTTATAAGAAATCTGTTTATAGGATTTTTTTCTTCGGGTAAAATTCTGCCTTTAATCCAATAGCCCATCAAAATAGGAACAAGAGTAACAGAAAGAATTGCGGCGGCTGCCATTGAATAAGTTTTTGTAAATGCGAGCGGTCTGAATAATCTTCCTTCCTGCGCTTCAAGCGTGAATACCGGAATGAAGGAAACAGTGATCACTAAGAGAGAATAGAAAAGAGAAGGTCCGACCTCCTTTGAAGCGTCAATAATTAGCTGCCATCTTTCTCTTCTTTGTTCCGGTGGTTTAAGCATATCGTGTTCAATATGTTTGTGCGCGTTTTCGATCATAATTATTGCGGCATCCACCATTGCGCCAATTGCAATTGCAATTCCACTCAAAGACATAATGTTTGCGTTAATGCCCTGCCAGCGCATAACGATAAATGCCATGAGTATCGCTGTAGGCAGTGTAATGATTGCTACAAATGCGCTTCGGGCGTGAAGCAGGAATAAAATACATATTAGAGCTACAAATAAAATTTCTTCTATAAGTTTTTCTTTTAGAGTATCTATCGCTCGTTCAATTAAACCGGCGCGGTCATAAACAGCTTCAATTTTTACATCGGAAGGTATTCCGGCTTTTAGCTCTTCAATTTTTTGTTTTACATTTTCAATCACTTTAAGGGCGTTCTGCCCGTAGCGCATAACAATAATTCCACCGACAACTTCGCCTTCGCCGTTCGATTCAGCCAACCCTCTTCGCATCAAAGGTCCAATTGTAACATCTGCAACATCCTTCAAATAAACGGGCGCGTTCGTCATTTTATTTACCATTAAAGGAATGTTCTGGATATCCTCCACAGATTTGATGTATCCGAGTCCGCGCACCATAAATTCCATTTCGCCCATTTCAATAACTTCGCCGCCAACGTCGTTATTGGATTTTTTAATTGCCATCTCAATCATAGGAAGGGGAAAGTTGTAGGCAAGTAATTTTGCAGGATCAACCGTAACTTGATATTGCTTTACATAGCCGCCGATACTTGCAACTTCTGAAACTCCATCAACTGCCGATAAAGCATATTTAAGATACCAATCCTGTATCGAGCGAAGTTCTTGAAGTGATCTTTTATCTGAAGTAAGTTTATATTCGTATACCCAACCAACACCTGTGGCATCCGGTCCTAATGTGGGCACAATATTATTTGGAAGCCGCTGCTGAGCATAGTTTAAATACTCAAGCACTCTGCTTCTTGCCCAATAGATATCAGTTCCATCTTCAAAGATTACATAAACAAGAGAATAACCGAAGAAAGAATATCCCCGCACTACTTTTGAACCGGGTACTGAAACCATCGCTGTTGTTAAAGGATAGGTTACCTGGTCTTCAACTATTCTTGGCGACTGTCCCGGATATTGTGTATAAATAATTACCTGAACATCGCTTAAATCCGGTATCGCATCTACAGGCGTACTTAGCATTGAATAGATTCCGACGCCGATTAAAAATAAAGTTGCAAGGATAACCATGAATTTATTTCTAATTGAAAACTCTATAATTTTTTCTAACATCTTTTCTCCAGTGTAAATTTATAATTGTCCTGTAACTTGCCACGACCTTTAGGTAGTTGGGAATATAGAATAGAGGACTCCGGCTTTAGCCAAAATTTTTTAACTAACATTGGGCTAAAGCTCATTTCTTTTTTGTATTCACATAATCCACGACTTAAAAGTCGTAGCAATTCAAAAATCCAAATGTCTATTTTATCTAACATATTTTTTTATTTATACAATGTTCGTCGAGAGCAATAAGGTCATTTTACCTTAAAACCATGTTTGATAAGATTTCCTTTTGCTTCATGCAAAGATGATTCTTTTAGAGTCATCCCGCAGATAGGGCATTTGCCCGGCTTATCTGAAATAACATTCCAATCCATTTGATCCTGAAAAACTTTTCCATCTTTATTTTCATCTATCGCATTTAAATCAATCACGCCTTTACGAACAAGATTGTTATCTCCATGTTTCATTTCAGTCTTGTTTGATTTTGTTTTTTCGTTCTTGTTCACAACATCATTTTTATCTGGACCTGACTTAGTTTGTTCATTCGATTTTTGTTCATCCATTGGCTTAGACATATCCATTCCTTCATGACCTCTCATCTGTTGAATTGCCGCTTTAAGATTACTTTCTGAATCAATTAGGAACTGCGAAGAGACAACTATTTTTTCACCATCTTTAATTCCTTCGAGCACTTGGACAATACCATCGGATGAAACGCCAAGTTTAACATCCCGCGGATCGAAATAACCGCCGCCAAGAGACATTACGGCAATTGTCCTTTCGCCGGTGCGGATGATTGCTTGATCCGGCACTACAACAGCATCAACAGAAATTGGGGATACAAGTTTTACAGTTGCAAACATTCCAGGCTTGAAATCGTAATTCGAAGTGTTCTTTACTTCGGTTCTTACTTTTATCGTTTTAGTTTCTTCGTTTAAATAAGGATAAATATATGTTACTGTTCCTTTGTAAGTTTTGCCGGGCAGATAGGAAAGCTCAAGATCAACTTTCTGACCGAGCTTAACCCATGGTAAATCTACTTGATAAATATCTGCCATTACCCAAACATTTGAAAGATCGGCAACTTTATACAATCCCATACCAGCCATAATTTGCTGTCCTTCAAAAACCATTTTTTCCACAACCGTTCCGTTTACTTGCGAATAAATAGTAAGTGTCTTCTTCGGAGCGTTATTTTTTTCAATCTCGTTTATATCTTTTTCAGAAATATCCCAGTAGAGTAATCTTCGTTTAGCGCTATTGACTAATTCTTGAGCGCCATTTTTAACATCTTCGGAACTATTAGAAACTTTTTTTAAGTAACGAATTGCCTGTAGATATTCTTCTTGCGTGCTAACAAGTTCCGGGCTGTAAATTTCGAATAGTGGCTGCCCTTTGCTTATGTACTTGCCGGTGTAATTAACAAATAGTTTTTCTACCCAGCCCATAATTTTTGTAGTAACGGTTGTTACTTTTCTTTCGTCGTAGTCAACCTTTCCCGTTGTTCTAATTACATTTTGAAGTTTTTGTTTTTTTACTGTTTCTATTTTTACGCCAATATTTTGAACCGTAACCGGATCAATCTTAATGCCTTCGGCGTTCTCATCGCCTTCATAAACGGGTACTAAATCCATCCCGCAGTCGGGCGCAGTTCCGGGTTTATCCGAAGTGAACCACGGATGCATCGGGTCTTGATAGTATGCAATTTTCTTTTGACTGCCGCCGCCTTTTTGGGTTTCATAAACCGGTACAAAGTCCATTCCGTCCGGCGCTTTTTTAGGCGTAGAGGAAGTATTTGCAGGATTCATAGGATCTTGATAGTAAAGAATTTTTCTTTCAGTCCCATTTTCTGAAGCCGTTGTTGATTTGAATACGAGCCAGCCGATTCCTAATCCGACTACAAGAAATACAACGGCAGTGATAATTATTTTTTTCATTCGTGAACTCCTATTTTCTATTTAATTTTTTCTACAATTTGGTTTATCGATAATCCTACCGCTTGTTCAAGCTGAGCTTTTGCCTGCTGAAGATTCATTTCGCTCATATAAAAATCTAACTTTGCCATAAACAGCATCCGATAAGCATCTATCAGCATTAAGAATTCTGTTTTACCTGTTTGGTAAGCTGCAAGAGTTGATTGAAGCGTTTGTTCAGCTTGTGGAATTACTGTGTACTTATTCAGATTATATAAATTTCTATTCGTTTCTAATTTTACCACTGCATTCTGAACTTCGTAAGAAATCATATTTTTCATTGCATTGAATTGTTCTTCCGCAGTTTTGATGTTCAATTCATTCTCTTCAACTTTTCCGCTGTATTTATCTTTAGACCAAAAAGCAATGGGAACATTTACGCCAACCATTGCCGACCAGAAATCAGTATTTGTGCCTACCATATTTTTATACATTAATCGAACCATAAAATCGGGATAGAATTCAAGCGCTGATGCCTTCAATTCATTTTTGTACATATCGATATTGAAATTCATTCCTTTCAATTCCGGACGATTTAAAACTGCAGTTGGCAGTAATTGCTGATAAGTGAAACCCGGAATATCTTCTGAAATTTCTTTGATATCACCCAATGGTTGGTAGGGAGGACGGTTAAGAATTGTATTAATCATTGTTTCACCATCTTTTTGCTCTTTATAAAGATTAACTTCTTCATTTAATAGAGAAGACAATTCTGTTTGTGCGCGTATTATATCCGTTTGTTTTCCCATTCCTACTTGATATTGTTTTGACGCTATCTCTACAAACTGTTTGAGCAATTCTTGATTTTCTTTATTGATATCAATTTTACGTTGAACGAGATAAAGTTCGAAATAAGAACTTTTTAAATCTCTAATTATTTTATTTTTTAAAGCGTTGAATTGTTCTTCAAACATTTTAGCGTTATTAGAAGCTGACAACCCCATTGCGTTTAGCTTGCCGGGGAACGGGATCATCTGTTGAATAGAGTAATCCATTTCCATATTGTTTTTTAATGGATTTGGGAATGATTGCACCGGAAGTTGAAAAAATTCAATTCCAACTTGAGGCGCATCCCATGCGGTTACTTGCTTCACTTTAGTTTGTCTGCTAAGAAATTGATTTTGTGCGGCTTTTAATTGTGGATTGTTTTGTAATGCTTCATTAACTAAATCTTCTAATCGTATCGTTGAAGATTCTTGTGCATAAACCGTAAAAGTTAATCCAAATATTATTAATAGCGCAGTTAGATTTTTTTTAAGCATTCGTTTTTCTCCTAATGTTTCTTTTCATAATCCGAATTACAAGAATAGTTGAAAGCAACAAGTTATTTCTTTCCATTTTTTACTTTCGGTTCTACTTTTTATCTGACAAAATGAATTGCCATAACGACAACCATTATGATACCCATACCAATCATCCAGGGGGAATCCATCATCATCCCCATTCCCATCATTCTGTGTTTTGAAGTTGAAGATTCTGATTTTTTTATAAGTTCCATTCCGCATGTGGGGCAATTACCGGGCTTATCAGAATGAACTTCCGGGTGCATCGAACAGGTATAATAATCTTCAATTGAAACAGCGCCGGAAAATTTTGTTGAATCAATTTTTTCATAGACCGCCGGGATCAAATCCATTTCACATTTCGGGCATTTCCCCGGCTGAAAAGATCTTACTTCCGGATGCATCGGGCAGTTGTAAATTGTATCCGCCGATAATTCGGTTTTATGATCCATAAAACTTGTAGGATTTGTAGAATCGTTGTTTTTAGCCGGCATGCTAATATTGATGAAGGCAAAAACAAAAACGTAATAAATTATTTTATACATGATTGTTCCAAAGATTGATTATTAAAAAACCGTTAACTACTCACTAATATGTGAGGATATTGTAAACCGGTGAAAATTTAAACGAATGTTAGCCGGTAAAAAATATTTAACCGCTAATTAGTAGTAATAATCAAATTCTGAAGTTATGATTAGAGAGGAAGAGTTTGAGTGAGGTTTCTGTTGGTGGAGATGAATCGGAAAAACTCCGGGAAGAGAAGTCGGCTGCATACTCATCTTGTTGAAATGTAAATGGAATGAGATCAACCTGAACTGATCTAATAGTTGATCCAATTTGATTTAGAAGATATTCATCTGTTCCAAGAATTGATGCAAGTTTAACCTCACAGCATTTATGAGGAGTTTGGGCTATCACTAATTCATCAGAAGGAGATACTTGATCAGAACAGACATCATTTACAATACCCGGAGCTTCATACATTTCGCAGCCAAAAGATGAAGACTCTTTCATCATCTTACAATTATAAAATGAAAGAGTAAATCCCGTGTTGATTATAAAAAATAACACGGTTAAGGTTATTAATGATATCTTCTTAAAAAGTTTTGTCATCTCTTTTGTAAAATTAGTCTAATTGAGCCGAATGTCAAGCATAAATAAATTCCCGGACTAAAATTAGCCTCTTTCACCAATTGAACCTTATATTTTTTTCATTCTTTGTTTCAAAATTTTAAGGATAGGGCTGAAAAGAAAAAGAAAAATTTATTGGTTTACTTCCAAAAGAATTTTTATTATTGAGGTGTTTCTATAATATTTTAGCCAAAATCTAAAAAGGAGTCCCAATGCCAATTTTAAAACCGTACAAAACCATTCCGGAACTTTATGAGTTTCTAACTGAAGAATACGGGGTAACTATGGAAAGACCGGTGTTGAAACAAAAGGTCAATAATCAATGGGTGGGAATTTCTTACAGTCAATTAAAAGAAGAAACTGAAAATTTAGCATATGGACTTTCTTCTCTCGGAGTGAAAGCCGGAGATAAAGTTTCCATTATTGCTGAAAATAGACCGGAGTGGGTTTACGCAGATATGGCAATCCTGGGGCTGGGAGCTGTTGATGTTCCCTTGTATCCTTCGCTAACCGCAGACTCCATCGAATTTATTCTAAATAATTCAGAATCAATTGGAGTAATTATTTCCAATAAGTTTCAGTTAAACAAAGTTTTGAAAGTCAGGAATAACTGCCGCTTGCTGAAATTTATTATTGTGATGAACGAAAAAGATTCTCCGAACGAAAACAGTATTTATTCTTTAAAATCAATTCAAGAACAAGGATCGGAAGCAAAAAAACAAAATCCGCAATTCTTTAAAGAGCAGAGAAACCGCATAAAAGAAAATGACATCTGCACCATCATTTATACATCCGGAACAACCGGCGAACCGAAGGGAGTGCTTCTTACACACAAAAATATTGTCTCAAATGTTCTTGATGCACTCAAAGCATTTCCAATTGGACCGGATGATATCTTCCTTTCGTTTTTACCGCTCTGTCATATTTTTGAGCGGATGGCAGGCTATTACACTGCATTCTCTGCAGGCGCAATGATCGCTTATGCTTCCAGCATTGAATCTGTTGCCGGCGATTTACTTGAAATTCATCCTACAATAGTTACCAGTGTACCGCGATTGTTTGAGAGAATTTATTCGAAAGTAATTAAGAATGTTGAAAGCCAACCGGCAAAAAAACAAAAAATATTTAATTGGGCGATTGGGGTCGGGAAGAAATATCACGCTGCTCAAAAAGCAGGTAACCTTCCCATTGGTTTATCGCTCCAGCATAAAATAGCCGATACCTTGGTTTTCAAAAAGATCAGAGAAAAAACCGGCGGCAAACTTCGCTTCTTTATTTCCGGCGGCGCTGCACTTGCCAGAGAACTTGGAGAATTTTTTGAAGCCATTGGAATTGTTATAATTGAAGGCTACGGACTGACCGAATCGTCTCCCGTTATTGCAGCAAACCGCGTTGATAGTTACAAATTCGGTACTGTCGGGAAACCATTCCCTTCGGTCGAAGTAAAAATTGCAAGCGATGGTGAAATCCTTGCGCGCGGCGCCTCTATTATGCAAGGATATTTTAAGAATAAAAAAGAAACCGATGCTACCATTATTGACGGCTGGTTACATACCGGTGATATCGGAGTTTTTGACGCCGAAGGATTTTTAATGATTACCGACAGAAAGAAAAATCTCTTTAAAACATCCGGCGGTAAATATATTGCCCCTACTCCAATCGAGAATCTCTTTCTTGCAAGCAAATACATTGACCAGTTTGTGCTTATTGGCGATCGAAGAATGTTCTTGTCAGCGCTTATCGTTCCCGATTTTGAAGCATTAAAAGAATATGCCGACAGCCATAATATTCAATATAAAACTAATAATGATTTAGTGGATATTAAAGAAATTTATGATTTGTTGGATGAAGAACTTGGAAAATTCCAGAAAAATTTAGCTAACTTTGAACGCATCAGAAAGTTTGCGCTGCTCGATAAACCCTTCACTTTAGAAACAGGTGAACTAACGCCAACATTAAAATTGAAGAGAAAAGTTATTGAGGACAGGTATAAAAATTTAATTGAAGGAATGTACCAGGGGTTATAAGGTGAGTCAAAGTAGTAAAAAGGCAGTTTTGTTCCTGTTCAAAACTGCCTTTTTATTTTACATTTCGTTTTTAGGATTTTCTAATTTCTCCAAAAGATGGTTGAGGTCAAGTTCCATATCTTCCTCTGTAAAGAAAGGCTCCCCGTATTTTTTCCCAATTTTGAAACCGTAAAATTCCGCCCGAGATTCAATAAATTTAATAAATTCAGGAGTGCTGATAAATGTTTCCGGTTCTTTACTTTTAGCATCAAAGAATTGAGTAGCATACGCCTTAACCGCTTTCATTTTCAATTCGAATGTTTCACTAATATCAACAATAAAACTTGGCTCAAACGTGTAGGTTTGCATATAATAAAAAATTCTTTTAGGGCGGTAGGTAGCTTGCAATTTTTCTTTCTCAAAAGTTTTCATCTTCGCTACTCCGGAGAAGAAATATGCTTGTTTTACAAGTTCGCTTGTCCTTACATGATCGGGATGTCTGTCATTCATGTATGGTGCAAAAATAATTTTGGGTTTGTTTTTCCGAATTTTGGAAATGATTTTTATCAAATTTTCTCTTGAGCCGGTAACCTCTCCATCAGGAATATGCAGATTCTCTCTCATTGATATTTTCAAAGCGATGGCAGATCGAAAGGCTTCTTTCTGCCTTGTTTCCGCAGTTCCCCGTGTTCCTAATTCCCCTTTGGTTAAATCAATAAGCCCAACTTTCAAACCGTGTGAAGTTAATTTAGCAATGGTGCCTCCCATCGAAAGTTCTGCATCATCCGGATGCGCTCCAAAAATCAGTACGTCAAGATTCATTTTTTCACTCCCTGATTTCGTTTTATAAAAAAGAAATTTATTCCGTAATGAATTATACTACTTTCTCTCATTTTTTTAAATATTTTTCTTCTTTATTAATGTACCCCACGCAGTAATTAACTGAATAAATCCTTAATCTTACTCGTTTTTAAGTCTTAAAGGTAGATTAAGAAATCAATTTTATCTTTTCCCTAACGTGGACAAGCCAGAACCAATTTATCACATTAGAATGGTTGAATGAAAAACATCCATCCATTCATTTTCATTCAGTCATTCTTTCGCTTTATTTACCATGTTAATATTCTGCCCAATATTACGCGAACTTTACTGATAAGGTACTACGTTTTTCCCAAGACCA
>Ga0100392_1004157_pt1 | contig 13071 bp, 12 predicted proteins | sample CryGeymeta201516_FD_81548 | JGI IMG/M metagenome (GOLD analysis project Ga0100392, IMG submission 81548) | Groundwater microbial communities from Crystal Geyser aquifers in Utah, USA - Crystal Geyser metaG 2015-16 | ecosystem: Environmental > Aquatic > Deep subsurface > Groundwater | place: USA... | reverse complement strand
TGCTTAAGCTAACGCCAGTGTCTTTTTTTGCACTTTCATTTAGGAAGAAGAGGCCAACGAGGTTTTTCGATTCAGGGGTAGCCCAAAGATCTGCAAAGGCAGCTGCTTCTAAATCAAGGGCTTCATCACGTTTCTTACCCCAGGCTTTCTCTACAACTTCTAAGATTCTAAAAGGCGCTGGGTAGTTGCCGCGGGTTTGCTTCACCACGGTGGCTTTTGCTTGTTGGAAGACAACGCGCCTTCCGGCCCAGTAGTTTTGTAAAATATGACTTGGGTCTGTTGAAAGACTTTTCACAATTGATGGTTTTTGATGGGCTTTAAATGGTACTTTGCCCGATGCGAGTTGATGGCCAAGCTTTCGGCATTCGTCATCAAAAATAGCCTCTGGAATTACAAGCGACACGAGGCCAATTTTTGGGGCTTTTGCAGGACGAATATTTTTTCCTGTAAGCATCATATCGAGTGAAGCTCCGAGGCCCACAATTTTTGGTAGTCTATAAGTTCCGCCCCAACCTGGAAGAAATCCAAGCTTCACTTCAGGAACGGCGATCATTGTTTTGGAGGAGTCGGAACAAACTCGGTAGGTGCAAGCGGCAGATAATTCTGTGCCTCCCCCCATACAAGCCCCGTGAATAGCGGAGATCACAGGAATCCCAAGATCTTCAATCAGGTTGAATGCTTTTTGACCGCCGCGAGAAGCGTCTTCTGCTTCTGAACGATCTGACATGGAGCGAACAAGATTAAGATCGGCTCCAACAATAAAAGAGTCTTTCTTCGCGGAGCGGATGATCAAAGCTTTTATCTGGGCATACTTCTTAGAAAAGTCATTGAGTATTTCTTCAAGCTCCCCGATGGATTTGTGTGAGAGCGTATTGACCCTCTCACCTTCCATGTCAAAATTTAGGATTCCTAAATCACCGTCTTGTTCCAATAAAAAGCATTTACCTTTAAATAATTCAGTCATGATGTCCTCTTCTTCCTCGAGTTTTAAAACTTAAAGGGCTTCCAATATAACGGCGCCGCCTTGGCCTCCACCTATACAGAGTGTGGCTAAAGCGTACTTCTCTCCGCGTCTGACCATTTCTTTTGCAGCTGTAATGACTAGTCTCGTGCCAGTCGCGCCAACGGGGTGGCCGATTGCAATAGCGCCTCCATTTGGATTGAGCTTCGAAATGTCGACTTCGCCTATTTTTTGAGAGCGTCCTAGGTGTTCTCTGCAGAATTTTTCACTGTCCATGGCCATCATGCAAGCCATCACTTGGGCCGCGAAAGCTTCATTGATTTCGATCACTCCCATGTCGGAAAGTTGGAGACCTGTTTCTTCTAGAACTTTGTGAGTGGCATAGACTGGCCCGAGTCCCATTCGCTTAGGATCGAGTCCTGCGAAGGCATAGGCTTTGATTTTTGCAATAGGCTTCGGGTTGCCAAGTTTGGCGAGGCCTTCATCATTGGCAATCAATGTCATGGCCGCACCGTCAGTTAAAGGACACGCATTGCCAGGAGTTACAGAGCCGAATTTGCGATCAAAATAAGGTTTGAGTTTTGCGAGAGCTTCTAGGCTTTGTTGCGCTCTTGGCCCCGAATCTGATTCCAAAATTGTTTTGTAGTCAGGCGGAAGCGGGAATGTCGCCACTTCATCATTGAAGATGCCTTTGGAATTGGCTTCTACCGCACGTTGATGACTGCGTAGGGCAAATTCATCCTGTGCTTCTCGTGAAATTTTAAATTCTTTTGCGAGCACTTCTGCTGTTTGTCCCATGTTGAGACCACAAGTTGGATCAGTGAGACCTTCCATGATTGAAATTCTTGGAGCCAAGAATTCTTTGATGGGAAGTTTTGCGAGCATTTTTACTTTGTCCCCAACACTTCTCGCACGAGAGAGTTGTGCAAAAAACTCAGTGGCTTTTTCGTTGTAGATCAAAGGAGCTTGAGACATGGATTCCGTTCCGCCAGCAAGAATCACGTCAGACTGGGCTGCTGAAACTTTTAGAGCTGCTTGTGCAATCGATTCCATTCCAGAAGCACAATTTCTATGAACGGTATATGCGGAAGTTTTTTCTGGTAGTCCTGCATTCAGGGCGATGACTCGTGAGATGTTGGCTGAGTCTGCTGGAGTGCCCGCATTTCCGATGATGACTTCCCCTATTACGTTGCCAATTGTTTCGAGGGATAAACCCGTTCGGCCAATGAGCTCGGCTGCAGAAAAGCGACCTAATTCAGCGGCATGAACCTTTTTGAGTTCAGTGCCAGCCTTGGCAAATGGAGTGCGGATACCGTCGACAAGATATGTGTTTTTCATGGGCCTAAAAATAGCATGATTTCTAGGATTTTGAGGGATTTGCGAAGATTAATTGCTAAAAATTTTTAAGAATATATATAGAGGTTTATTGCTATATTTTATAGGGAATGGCTTTCTTCTCTGGCGAGTTTGGCAACTTGCTCTGCTGTTTCAAAAGCAGCCTTTTCGGGGCTGATTTCTGATGATTTTATGAGAGGTTCGATGGCAGCTTCTTTGCCTGATAGACGTTGAATCTCAGCTCGAATTTGATCTTGTGCATCTTGGGAAAATTTCTGCATTCGGATCTCGACTTGCTTTCTCGCAGCCTTCCAATCCCGGCGATAGAGCATCGGGTCAAAGTGGCAAGTTCGGCACCTGAGCGCATCTCGGACCCTGAGCCATTGAATCCATTCCGCTCCCATATAGATGGGAAGATAGATAAGGCTAGACTTGATTCCCGCCCACGGGCCCAATAAAAGGGCAATAATCCCTGTAAAAACAAGGGTTATCAGAAAAAGTTGAATGTGAGTTCGGCCAGAAAGACTTCGAGATGGGATGTTCGGAAGCTTAGATCTACAAACCGCACAAAGATATTTTTTGTTAGCCATCCTAAGATTCAATCTTAATAGCTTTTGTGGTCGACCGTGAGTCAAAATTTCGTATTTACTGGTATTTGAGGACTTGACACTCTCGATCAAAACCCCTAAAAATCCGTGGGTTCGCAATAGAACATAGAGGTTTATATATAGTTATGGCTGCAAAAGAAATTACAAAAAAAGTGACAACTAAAGCGCAAAAGCGTGCCGATAAGTCATCTAAAACACAGAAGAAATCCGCTGCTAAGACGCAGGTTCGTGAAAGCCGCAAGGTTGACCGAGCTGTGAAAGCAAGCGCCAAAAGAAATGAAGGCAAAGGAACTGCTGAGTCTCGCTGGAAAGTTAAGGTTCCAGGAGCTGCTCCTCAGTCTGCTAGAATCACACCTCCAAAGGGAAAAATTCAGCCTGTGGCTTCAAAAACTTCTTTTGCGCCGAAGGCGACTCGTAAGCAAGATGAGAGACAGTGGTTGATCGTAGACGCGAACAATCAAACTGTAGGTCGTTTGGCTAGCCAAGTAGCAAGTTTACTTCGTGGTAAGCACAAAACAGCTTTCACTCCAAACAACGATGTGGGTGATTTTGTTGTAGTAATCAACGCTGAAAAAGCACGATTCACGGCTAACAAAGAAACTCAGAAGAAATATTACAACTATTCAGGTTACATTGGTGGCTTGAAAGAGCGCACAGCCCAACAAGTTCGTGAGACTTATCCTGAGCGTATTCTTGAGCATGCAATCAAAGGCATGATTTCAAGAAATTCATTGGGCAGAGCTCAAATGAAGAAATTGAAAATTTATGGTGGCGAAAAGCACCCTCACACGGCTCAAAACCCTGTGGCGTGGAACCTTCGTTATAACAGCATTCGTTTAGAGAATGAGAATCGCTAGTAGCGTTAGGAATAGGATAAGGAAAAAATATGGCTCAACAGTTTGTAAATGCTACAGGTCGACGTAAGAAATCAGTTGCTCGAGTTCGTCTTCGTCCTGGTAAAGGTGAAATCTTTGTTAACGGAAAAAAATACGAAGACTATTTCGTCCGTCCTGTTCTTCGTTTGGTGATCAACCAACCTCTAGAGGCTTTGGGCCTTGAAGGTAAATTCGACGTATACGCGAATTGCGATGGTGGTGGCCAATCCGGTCAGGCTGGCGCTCTTCGTCACGGGATTTCTCGTGCTTTGATTGAGTTTGATGCTGAACTTCGTGGCAACCTTAAAAAGGGTGGCTTCTTGACTCGTGATGCTCGCGCTAAAGAGCGTAAGAAATACGGTCAACACGGAGCTCGTCGCGGAACTCAGTTCAGCAAACGATAAATCGTTTGCTCCTATAGCCTTCTCCCGTTGGTCGAAAACTTGGCCTTCGGCCGGAGGTAATGGCTTTCGAGCCTTTAGGGTCGAAACAATAAAGAATATAAAAAGCCTGGGAATAGATTCCTGGGCTTTTTTTTTATACACTTTCTAGTTCGTGAAGCTGTTTCTCAAAATATTTAGATGGGTCGTTCTTGTTGGAATTGGTTTCTTGCTTGGGACTGCGATCGTACTTTTGCTGAGATGAAGCGCTAAGATTTCATATTAGGGTCTGGAAAAGGCCTGTATGGCCCACTTCTTACAGTCGCCTACTGAGATACTTTCTTTAACAGCATTGCGAATGTCTTTGATCCATTCTGGATAATCATCGGGCCTATCCCACTTAAACTTCTTTAACTCCCCATCAATTCTGCTTAAGGCACCTAGGTTGCCACCGACCGCTGAAGAAATCCCCGTATCAATGAGTATGACTGATTCTCCAAACTTTTTGTGTTCGAGTATGACTTTATTGTTGGGTGTAGGGTTATGTCCCACAATGATGTGCTCCGCATTGAGCTTCTTGAGATAAGCGTCTACTTTCCCGGGTGTTAAAACTTCATCATCAACAAGGGCACGCTTCTTTTTGCCGGGTGCCATGGCATGCGTCCATATCGGTCCAAGTGACTGGTATTCCTCTAAGTTGTTCGGATCAAGACCAATCAGCCATGAACGCCCGTCTTTGGGTTTTGCACCACCCTGTAGATAGATTAGCCACCCTCGAACGCTTTCATTTATCTGCTGTGGGGTCAGATCAAGATCAAGACTTCCAAACCCAGCATGCGATATAAGGTCCGGACCGATCTGAACCATAGTGTTTAGGCCTGAAAGCCATCGTCCGTATCGGCCATTTAATCCAAATGCTTTCTCGGGGCTATTGTAACCCATTAGCTTTAGTCGTTTGAGATCTTTGTTTGAGAGGTGTTTGAAGTGTCCATCGAGCATCCAGACTTCATGGTTGCCTAAAAGAAAATGCATTCTTGGGCCTCGAACTTTTGAGTGCATTTCAAGATCCATCAGGATATCTAGCACTTCAATATTCTGTTTGCCTTTCCCTACAAGGTCCCCCACGAACACGATGTCTTGATATTTTCGAGTGAAGGCCCCTTCCTTTGTCATGGCTCCAGACTCCTTTAAAATATAAAGAAGTGCCTTTGCGTCAGCATGAATATCTCCAATGACTAAAGTATTTCCTGCATCGGCGGCTTTGATATGCCAGTTAGACTCTGCGGCCTGTAAGCTATATGGAGATACAAAAGTAATCGACAAGACAAAGGCAAGCAGGGTGCCTTTGAGTGTCATATGTTTGAAACAGCTCACTGAGACTTATCGGATTCTGGAGACAGAAAATTGAAGCTTAAGTCTTGGAATTTCTTTGAGCTTAGTCTTCTAGCCCTAGCCAGTTGAGTTGCCTTAAAGCTTCGTAGGTCACTACGGACACGGCATTGGAGAGGTTGATCGAACGCACGCCTTGCTGCGGAAGTCGCAATGTCCGGTCGGAATATTTTTCTAGCAAGCTGGGAAGAATTCCGTCTTGTTCATCTCCGAAAACGATAAATTCTCCAGATTGATAGTTGGCCTCAGAATGAAGTTTGGATCCACCCACTTCAACAAACCAGGGCCTGGCATCGGGGTTGGCCAGTTGCCAGGCATCCCATGACTCAAAATGTCTCACATCTAGCAGGTGCCAGTAGTCGAGACCTGCTCGTTTGAGTTTGGTGTCATCGATCTCAAAGAGTGGTCTTACAAGATCGAGTCTGGATCCGGTCGCTGCACAAAGCCTTGCGATGCTGCCAGTGTTCTGGGGAATTCGGGGGTGAAGGAGAACGATGGTGAGGGCCCCTTCTCTTGTCAATTTTCGATCTTTAGGCTGACGGCCTTCTTCGTCGATGAATGTGTTTGATTTGCGGCCCATGAGCTTAGGGTTATAGCTCGATGCCAGAAATAAAAAAAGGTTCTTCTTCCAGAGGGGGTTGGAAGAAGAACCAGAACAATGAACACAACTAACGTACTGCGTGAGGGGGAAGGGTTTGGAGTCCAAAACTTTTAGTTAAGGGTTCCGAAAGCCCTCTGGAAATTTTTCCGAGAGGGCTAATTGAGTGGGGGTTCCGCACAACTTCTACTTAATACTGCTTCAACACAACTTCAGCTTCAGGGTTCGATCAGATCGGGTCGGGGACGGGAACTTCGTTTAGAAGTTCCAGTTACCACCAGCACCGATGCTTAAGTTACCGTTGCTAAATCCAACTCCTACGCTAAGGCTATTTTGTGGGTAGCCGTAGTAGTAAGGGCTGTAGCTATATACTGGGTATGAAGAGTAACCCCAGTAGTTGGACATGTATCCAAAACTCTGGCTCATTACGCTAAGGAGCGTGTCAACTGTGTGTGCCATAGAGTAAGTAAAGCTTGGGTCTCTTTCGTAGCGAACATCTGTGTTGTCGATGATGCTCATGTTCAAGTAGTTTTTGAACTTGTTCATGTCGATGTTTGAAAGTCCACCTTGGTGGGAGTAACCGCCCCAACCGCTATATTGGCAATAAGCACAATCGCGAGCTGCTTGAGCAAGACGATCATAAACTGTTTGCCAGCTGTGAGTTCCTTGAGGCAAGGTTTGGTTACCAAGAACAGTTGATTGCAATGTTTGGATGTTTCCGTAGGTGTGTTGAAGTTGTTCAACAGCTCTTCGAGTCACATCACTGAAGGCACCTGATGTTGGTGCAGGTGGAACTTGGTAAGTGGTTTGTACTGGCACGTCGTCGTTTCCGCCGCAAGCAGAGAGTCCGAATGCAAGTACTGTTACTGCTAAAAATTGAATTTGCTTTTTCATAACTATAATCTCCTAATAATCTTTTTTTCTACTTGAGCTTCAACTAACGTATCCGGTTCAAAATCGCTGATGTATGAGATGATTCAAGTAGCGTGCCATGTCGGTTTGATTGACAGAATTACGGCAAAAGCCCATTAAAAACAGTCATTTATGTGAAGTGGGTTTGGGGCCGAAAACTGCCCAGAACTTAGACACCCTGTACGCGAGAAATGTCACAAATGGGAAAAATGGGCTTTAAAATGTATGAAGAAGAGGCGCTTGGAATCTACAAAACCAGTGCGACCTCTCCTTCCATCACTAGAGTTTCTTCAGTGCTGTCCTTATATATGCATTTCAATGCGCCACTAGAATCGAGCCCAATTGCTTTTAGAAGTCGATTCGATTCCAGATGCACTAGCTCGAAGTTTGAAAGAGGCTTCATATATCTTTCCCATAGATCTGAAGATACTTTCGCCTGGATGGCGTCAGGGGCTATTAGCCATTCTTTGAAGACATCATCAAAATTTTCGGAAGTTTTCAGGGCGATCTTTGCCGTTTGGACTTCACCGGCAGGAAGATCCTTTTTGGGACCCTCGTTTTTCTTGGAGTCCTCTTCATTCCAAGCACCTAGCTGGGCTAAGTCCAGGGCGGGGTATTCAGGGTTGTTCTCAGGATGGGCAACGGTATTGAGCCCCATACCTACGACTAGGATCCCTGATTTGATTTCGCTCAGGATCCCCCCTATCTTCCCGGAGCCATGAATGGAGTCTTGGCTCCAAAGGTCGTTTGGCCATTTGATGAAAAATGATTCCTTCCAATAGCCCAATTCCTCAAGACCTTTAGCGAGAGCATGAGCCATGATCAAGCTGACAAAGGGCCATTGAGGGGTTGGCGGTGTTGACTCAAGGATGGCCCCCCGGGGCTTACTTTGCTGTATTCGATAGGCGCCCGACAAAAATAGGTTACCCTCAAGGCAGTGCCAGCTTCTTCCCCGCCGTCCCCTGCCCTTGAGCATTTTCAAGCTTCGCACCCAGATAGCATCAAGGTTGGGTCTTGTCTTGATCTCGTTGATAGCGATTTCTTGAGTGCTATCGCATTCTTTTACTGTTTTTAGAATCATGGCTTAAAGGAGAATCCACAAAAGAAACGACTTGGGCAGTTACAGATCACTGTCTAGCTCAGTAAGGACTTGGTCGAGTTGTCTTTTTAATTCGTCTTTTAACCAGGCGTTGAAAACACGTTGAACCTCAGCTTGTACTAGATTTTTTACAAGCTCATCGTTTGGTAGTTCGACTCTCGTGCCTTCGTTTCGTTGGTGATCTTGAAAAGAAGGTGATTTTAATTCTGCCTTAACTCTTTGAGCCGCATCAAACTCACTTTGTTTCACAACTTCATCTAACTCGGGAGTGGCCATCTTCCGATGTTGTTCCCCAAGCCAGTCGTTGGCGCTTTCTTGCACATTGTCCTGCAGCTGAGGCGGCGGCGAAGCCGGAGACTCATGGTGTGAAAGAATTTCAAAATCAATATCATCGAGATTAGAAGTCCCCATCGCGTGATACTCAGTTCTAGTTTGCTCCTCATCGTCGTCTGAAAAGTGGCTTGTTTCTGACATGGGAGACATGTCTTCAGCCGACCAAAGGTTCTGGGCTAGCGGGTCTTCTTTAGGCTTAGCTGCCGATTGTTCTTTGGCTCCTTTGGGCGGTGGTAGTTCGTCATCATGAATGATCTTGTGGAAGGTTTCATTTGTAAGGCTGCGAGAAAAGTCAGAATCATCATCACTGATCGAATCACTTGATTGTGGCGATTCACTCAATTCAAATGAGGTTTCTTCGAAGGCCTCACGTGCACCGGTATCTTCCAGATCCATATTACTTTCAATGTCGTTGGAAGCTGGATTGAATTCAATATCTCCCAGATTGTCCGACGTCGGGGCGGTGCTGACATGTTTCGGTGCAAACAAATCATCGACACTCATAGCTGATGTGGGTTCTACAGATGATTTGATATGCTGAGATCGGGCATGTTCATGCTCGAGTGATTTTGATACGCGATGTTCTTCTTTTTTAAGTAGAGCATCTTTTTTGCTTATGGGAGCTTCAAAAACATTTTCTTTGCCATGGGTAGATCCGGAATTCTCACTCGTGGATTCCATAGCACTTTGTGCTTCCGGGGTAGCAAGACCTGTTGGACTTTGGGCATTGGATTGATTGCGAGCATCCAACAAAGTTTTTAACAAAGTGGTAAGAACGTTCGATTCAAAAGGTTTCCACAGACGACCATCTACTGGCGCTTTCTCAACTTCATTCTCATCGACCTCATCGAATGATCCGCACAATAAAACGAGTTGAGTTGATGATAAGCTGGGATCGCTTTTTGCGTCTTGTGCAACTTCGATTCCAGTTTTTTCTGGCATATCTAAATCGAGTAGAGCCACAACAGGATGGTGTTCATACATTAGCCTGAGTGCGTCTTTCCCATTGTCACAACATATCAATTCGTAGTCGTCGTTTTTAAGCGCCAAAGAGACGGCTCGATGCATTGTGACGGAGTCATCTGCAAGTAATATTTTCTTTTTAGAATCCGACGACTTAGCCATTAACAATAGTTTTATGGAAATTTTCATTTCTCGCAACCCCATGCGGGTGTAGACTTGTAATTAGCTCGGGAATTTCTTTCTGGTGCGATATGGGGGACAAGTATCATTTTGTCCTATATTTTCATTTCGGGAGTCCTTCCTACAGATGGTGTGCATGCCGGACTAGTATTCGGAAGCCTAAAACCTGTAAAACGCTCAGGTGGCCTTTGGGGCCCCTGGCAATGAGGACACCCACCTCTATAATTAGAGGTCAAAATGCGATCCCCCGGCCGGCCAAGGCGGTGTCCCGTAGTTTTATTATTTCATCGTGCCCCTTTAAGGTGTTCGCACGATTTTTGACGCTTGCATTTATGATGCAAGGCCCCTAAACTGGTGCCATGGGTGGTTCTAAGTCACGGGGAAGTTTGAGAGATTTTCGTGTGGATTCCATTTCTGGGTCCTCTGAAATTTCTTCTAGTGTCTCTTCTGTAAAATCTTCACTTCAACAACAAGATCGTCATGTTTTGCCTCAGCAAAAGACGGCCATGAGGCAGATGCCAACCTCTACGGTTCAAGAATGGGATCATGATGATTCAGGTCTAGATCAGTCGAAGCTCTGGAAGGCTTGGGAAGAAGATTTAGAGATCACTCGAAGCAATGCTCCAGCTGCTTACGAAGCCGCTATTTCTGCTGAGACTAAAGTAGCGCCGCAAATGCAATCCACTCGCATCGGAACTTCAGCACCCGAAGTGCCACCGCTTCCTCCGCGAGAAAAAGAAGCAGAGAAGCCACAAAAAAGAAATCTACCCTGGGCAGCCGATTTGGCTCTCACCGAGCGCCGAATGGAGCGACGTGGAGAGGTGGAATATAGCAATAGCTTTAAGAAACAAGAGTTGTTGAAAATACAAACTTCTGAATACATTCGAGTGTTAAGGGCTGAATTCTCAAGAAACATCGACATGTTTAATGAGGCTCGTCAATCAGGGGCCCACGCCGCCCATTTGTACAACATATCAGGAACTGAAGATGACTTTATGCTATTTCGTAACGGCGTAAAGCTTGTCGTCTCAGGACAGCGTTCAGGCCGCATCCTTTTTGTTTTTAATCAGTTTTTAGGTCAAGTGTTTGCTCCGAATCAAAATCCACAAGTTGAGCTTGAGGCTCAGTGGGGTCCTTTTGATAGACTTTTTTGGAGTTACCGTGGCGAACGTATCCAGGTACAGGATGTGGTTCGTTATTTCGTCTCTGAATTTATTCGCCAAAGTTACAAATAAATCGATCCAATTTGTTAGATGGTTACGGCCGTCTAAAGCCAGTCTCCACAATAGCCTTCGAGCAGACGTTGGTGCATTTCTTTCATTCCACCATCGATCTTTTGGCTGCTAAACTTGTATTTGTTGTTAAATTTATCCGAGCGAATGGGAAAGCTTTCGGCTTCCTCACAATAAACTTTTTGTTTTTCTAAATATTCGCTAAGCGAAACTTCTTTCAGATTGCTGGTATCTAGCTTTAACTCTTCAAGGTAAGTCTTTGCAATTTTGTATGGCGAGATGACATCGTTATCGCTGATTTGGTAAATACCAGAGCTTTCGGGAAGCTTCTTAATAAAGCGTCTCATCCCTCGTACAAAGTCTCCGACATAAAGACTCGATCTCTTTTGATCGCTTGGTAGTTCTACGGTTTCGCCCTGCTCTATCTGTTCTTGTACCAATCTGAGCCAGGACTTTTTTGGAGTCAATGGAGATCCAAGTGACTCTCCATATAGCAGTGGCAGTCGTATAACCCAGGTGAGATGAGGTTGCGCTAGTACGGCTTTTTCCCCTTTAAGTTTTGTTTGTCCGAGGGCGTTGAGTGGATTGCAGGCGTCGTGTTCTCGGAAAAAATTTTGATGGTTTGTCTCGATGCCGGGAGCTTCTGCCTTTTCTGTGCCAAAATCAGCCCCCTCTTCTGCCGAGGCCTTGACGGGCTCGGGCTTGGTGCGCTCGCCAAAAACATGATCGCAAGATAAATAAATCAGCGGTGTTGGTTTGGGCAGAACCTTAAATAGAATCGACATGAGTTTAGCGTTAAGAGCCTCGGCTAAATCGTATTGCACTTCACAGGCCGTTAGTCTGGTAACCCCCGAACAGTAAATAACGATATCCGGAGATGACTTGGATATCGCATTTAGTAAATCCGTTGCATCCAAGGCATCAGCTTCACAGGTTAAAATGCCTTCGAGTCTAAACACTCTCTCGTTGTAGGTTCCTGTAACGTTAAACTGGTCTCGAAGTCCTAGACATAAGGCCGATCCGAGGTAGCCGGAGGCTCCTACTATGAGGACATTTTTGACGTCTGAAGGAGCTTCATAGGAAAATTCGTCGATGTGCTGCTGGCCAGGATCAACAATTTTGTGTGAGCCCGTTTTTTTCATAGGCCGAACACTTTCTGGCTATTGTGCCAAAGGATCTCACTAAGCTCTTCTGGGGATTGTCCTCTTAGCTGACAGAGTAATTCAAAGGTGTGAGCCACATAAGCAGGTTGGTTGGTTCTTCCACGGTGTGGTTTAGGGGCTAAGTAGGGTGAATCCGTTTCAATGAGCAGGTGTGTGTCGGGCACCCATTTGGCGACTTCTCTGAGGTCTGTTGCGTTGTTGAAGGTTAAAATACCAGAAAAGGAAATCATAAAGTTCCAATCCACAAGTTGCTTAGCTGTGTCTAGAGTTTCCGTGAAGCAATGTAGAATGCCAGGATTCTGCTTCGAGATAACGTCGGGTCTATTTAGGAGTCTGAGGGTATCTTTAGCTGCTTCCCTACAGTGGATGATTAGGGGCTTGTTGTATTGAACTGACCAATCAATATGCTTTTCAAAAACTGGAATTTGAACATCAGGCTTAGAAAAGTCATAGAAAAAATCTAGGCCAGTTTCGCCAACTCCTATGGCGTCTGATTGGAGTTGGGATTCAATCAACTGGTAAAGTTCAGGTGAGGCATGTTGGGCTTCGTGGGGGTGTAGTCCCGCGCTGCGATAAACAGTAATGTTCTTGTTCAGGGCTCGAAGTTTCGGAATGAAGCTATCGAATTCACGAATGTTTTCTGGATCTGCACAGATGACAGTAAGGGCTTCGACCCCCGCACTTACCGCTTGCTCCAATAATTCTGCGCTATGTTCCCTGAGCTTTTCATCTCCTAGGTGGCAATGCGTATCGAAGAGCCGCATTTTGACTAACTATCCTTTGCAGGAGGCTTTGTCCCTGAAGCATTTGGGTTGCGTTTTCGATTTCGATTGCGACGTCGTTTCTTCGGTCGCTTGTTTTCGCTGCCCTCTCCTACAGGTTTTTCAGGGCTAGGATTTTCAGAGTTTGGAGCTGCCGATTTTGCACGATCCGCACCTTTTGCAGAACTCTCAGCTCTAGCGAGTAGATCTCTAGGCGGAGGTGAGTCTGGAGAATTCTGGTCTGAGGACCGAGCTGAAGACCTTGGCCGAGAGTCTTTATTG
>Ga0100392_1004136_pt1 | contig 13113 bp, 14 predicted proteins | sample CryGeymeta201516_FD_81548 | JGI IMG/M metagenome (GOLD analysis project Ga0100392, IMG submission 81548) | Groundwater microbial communities from Crystal Geyser aquifers in Utah, USA - Crystal Geyser metaG 2015-16 | ecosystem: Environmental > Aquatic > Deep subsurface > Groundwater | place: USA... | reverse complement strand
TGAAGTACGAGAGCAGAGCAAAGGATCTGACGATCAGAAAACCCTTGAGATGTTTCCGAACGCAGTATCCGAATGTGGTAAAAGTGAGTGACGCGGCGTTAGCCTTTTTCGCCTGTTGTGTTTCCCCTCGCAGCGGGCGATAAGCGCAAGCGCAGTGTCGACAGCCAAGTGCCCCCTCCCGTCTGAGCTCAGCGGGAATTCCCTGAGAAACCACTGGGGCCTGATCTTGGCTGTCTTTTTAGCTTGACAGGTGTGTGGCCCGTTTTCTATCCTGGTAGGCGAGATGATGACCAGGATAAAAAACACGGCAAGACCGTTCCTCATTCCGTAGACAATTGTCTACTTAGAGGTTTGCAACCGGCACCGTAGGGTCCGGTAAGAAATCGTTCGAGAATATTCTTGCTTGCATTGATATCAGCGTTGTCGGCGTGGCCATAGTTCCGACACAAGAAATTCTCTTTCGAACGATTTCTCCTATCGACACAGCCGCAAGAGGAACACTTCAGGCTCGTTTGGTACGGCGACACGCTCCGATAAGAAACATTCGTCTCTTCACATGTCATTCTCAGCCGGTCAAGCCAAAACCTGACGTTCCACCTGCCGATAGAGTGATGCATACTTTAAACAGTAGCCTATTTGGGATTAGTTGTCAAGATAATTTTGAGCTGTTGCGAACCCCACAAGTACCAAGGTTCATCGATACCACACGCATACTGCAAAGGGCGTCAGGCGCCCGAATGGTTTTTGTTATCGCTTCCCCTTGCGAATGAAGTTCTCACTTGTCTTGCCGAGCATTCCGCGGCGTTTGAGCCAGGCTATCATCTGCTCCTTACGGTACTTGTCTTCGCCGGAAATGACAACGTACTTGACTGTTGGGACACTAGCCATGAGTCACCTCACGAAGTGCATTCTTTGCCGTCGTTCTGCTCGTCAGCGGGTTCCAGGTCTGGGCCGATACCCTTGGGGGTTATCACGGGTGTGATAGGCTCCGGCGACAATTCAAGGTTTGCCAGTAGGTCTATCTCCCGCTGGACCGCTTCGATTCCCGTATCAATGGACGCCGCCGCTGCCGCGTAGGCCGCCGCCGCGGCGCTTTCCATCTGGGAGCCAGAACTGAAGAATAGGAAGTCGAGCAGGGTCTTGAAGGCCGCCAGTTTACCGGCCGTCGCTGAACCAGCCATAAGAACGAACCCCGTAACGACCTCGCTGCCCTGGTCAAACGGAGGCCGGTTGGGGTCGTTTGTGTCGTTCAGGGCTTTGCCAAGTTCGTTGACGAAGAAGTTGTTGCCGCCCTTCCCCACGAAGGCGTAGGCGCCGATGTACACGTCCGGAGGGAATGTAAGGAGGTCGATGAGTTCTTGGATGAGCCCCAGGAGGTCGCGGGAGAGGCGGATGTACCGGTCAATCTCGGCGCTCAGGGCTTCGATGTACTTCTTATACTTGGAAGACGAGTCTTCCAGCCGCTTCTCAAGCGTGTCGAGGAACAGAGTAATTTTTGCCACCAAGTCATCGATGCCGGGAATGAGGGATATTGGGCTGGGGAGCAGCATCCAATCGGGGGGTACACCCTTTCGGGGCATCGTGTTGAACTTGGGTGGAACGTAGACGTGAGTGACGGGCATGAAGAACGAGGTGTATTCGATGGGGGTGCCCTCGCCCTCGACACTCTCCGTTTGGTACCCAACCGCGTAGTAGTAGGTTCTGTCGAGGGCAATCGAATCGTCGTAGAATTCGTTGTTCCAGCCGTCGTACTCAAACTCGGCCAGGAGGCCGACGTCTTCATCTTGCTCCAGCTGAGTGTAGGTCGCTGACGGCAGGATGGGGTACTCCGACCTGAAAATCGAGACCTTCTTGATGGTCACCGTGACGGGCTGCCCGAAAGCCTGAATCACAGTCTGACGGTCGTCGCGGTCCCACTGGAGGTGCACACCACAGATGTGTTCGCCACTGGTGCCGAACAAGCGGTTCGATACCTTGCTGGCGGCCGTTACGGCGGCCGGCACCAGAGAGGCGCGGAGACCCTTGGGGCGGGGGAAACTGAAGTCCATCATGCCTTCTCCGGCTCCGGAGTTCTTGTTGCCTGAGAAGAGCTTGACGAACTTTTCGATGAGGGGCAGCATATCCAAATAGGTGCTTGAGCCTGCCAGCACCACCAAACCTGCCACGTGCGCGTCACTGTCGAGCTGAGGGCGAAGGACGTCATCCCGGTCGTTCAGGGAATCGACGACGGCTTTCATGAAGCCGTAATTGCCACCGGAGCCGCCTGTGATCGGCGGGGTCATCAGCGCGGGGATGGACGACCAACCGCCCGGCTGTGGTTCGTACAGGATGGTTTCTTCAGGAACGACGTCCACGATCTGAATGGGGACAGCTAAGAAATAGCAGCCGGAGGTGTCGGTCAGGTCCTTCAACAGTTCACGGATGAGCTCGATGGCAGCCTTGAGGGCAGCTGTTTCCAGGTCGGGGATGCTAACAAGAAAATTCTTTACGATGTCGAGAACAGCCTTCACAACGCTCAGGAGGGTGTTCATCGTTTGGACGATGGACGTTGCCCCTTCGTTGATCCCCTGCAGGGTTTGAATGGCTGCGCTGTCCGCGATGTCGAGTTTCCCCCAGCCTGTGGTGCTCATTCGGGCTTCTCCTGGGGTGGGCGCTGAATCGCTTGCAGCATAAGACCTTGCTGCTTGGCGCGGGCGCACTGCTGCTTCACTTTGAGTTCGACGATCTTGCTGTGTAGCGCAGCCAGCTTTTTCAGCAGCTCAGCGAGCCTTATCTTTTTGACGTTGGACCAGGCCATGGCTATAACCCCACCAGGACGCGCACTGAGGGAATAGCTGTCATCAGGGGCGTGAGGAGTCCAGACGCAGGTCCCATGGGGAGGGTCGCGGGGCCGGATGGTCCGACACCCGTAGGATGAGTGTGGGCATCCAACCAAGTGAGTAGTTGTTGCAGGAAAACCTGAAGTCCGAGTTCCCATTTGACGGTGTGGAAGGTAGCGACGCCTTTGCTTGCCCCAAGGAGTACGCTGTCAGGGAGCACGGTGTTGGCGATGATTTTTCCAGCAAGAGAGTCCAGAACGATGTCGCCCTGGGGCATATAGGTATTGAGGTTGAAGCCCTGCATGGGGGCAGGTACACCAGTCCCGGGTTTGCCGATATCAATAACCAGCGAGCCGTTCGAGAACATCCACTGGGCTGTCGTCATTCCCGGGATTGGAGGAATTGCACCCGAAACGGTCATGTTCATGTTCCGGCCGACCGAGATGTCCCAGTTCCGGTTCACAAAATCAGTGCGGTCATTCATGACTTGTGAGAGCAGGTTCTGGCTGACAGCGGATTCGACACTGCCGGCGATGGCTTCTATGCGGTCGCCGGTGATATTGAGAGATTCGCTTCCTTGGACATCCAACGCGCGGTCGCCCTCAACCCGTTCTGACCGCCCACCCTTGTAGGTCTGATCCTGGGGGCCAGTGGCCTCTTCCCGGACTTGGCCAGATGCACTGATGACGCGCTTGTAGACGGTAGTCCCGCGGCGGTCAGTGACCAGCATGTCGAGGAGACCCTCGGCATCTCCCCCCATCTTGAGGGTAAGGGGGTAGTTCTCTTTCCCAGATCCGGTCTCGGTCATCTGGTCGGTGCCGAGCTGCAGGAGGAGCGACTGCTTGCCCCCGTAGTCTTTGCAAATAAGATTTCCAACGCCCGTCCGAAGATTGAAATTGCGGGCGGCGATGTTCAAGGTGTCGTCCTCGAGAGTGGCGAGGACGTGGGACCAGGGACCGGCGTAGAGCCCAACGGTGCCCTGGTCAAACAGCCCGATGAACTGCCCCTGGTTGCCGATGTGCATCCAATCGCCAGGCTTTAGGCCAGTCGGTAGGGCACCAAGGAATGTTGCGTCGGCGGACTTGGGGGCTGCGCTGCCCTGTCCTGAGAGCCCCAGGATGGCTGCAGAAGTATCCCGCGAAGTGCCACGGCTCACTGAGACCGGCTGGAAGCCTGTGATGAACGCTGTGCCCAATCCACGCTGGACGTAGACCTGGGTTCCTACGCGGGGTACTTCGATGTGGCCGCCAGAACCCTGAGGATCCTGTGCGAGGTTTGGGAAAGCCAGACCTGTCAGGCGGCTTTGCGTCTCAGTTGTAATGACGTCGCAGGTAAGCGTATTGGGATTGACGCTGACGATAGTCCCCCGCTCAACACGTTGGTTGACGGGTTTCTCTTCGCAGGGGTCGCCTGTTCGTAGCGCCTTTGAGCTGGGGAGTATGTTGTGCCCGTGTCCCATGCGAATAAATTATAGGACACCGGACTGAGGAGTTCTAGGATTTTCGTGGGATTAGCTGGCGCCGCCGTACTCGGAGTTACCGTAGGGGCCGTCAGCGCCGTTGGCGCCTGCCGGGTTCGGGTTGGCGTTTTTGTTACTGAAGATCGCCTTGTATAGGTTTGAGGGCGTCGGGGCCGTTGGGATGTAGGAAGTCGGAATCGCTGTGTTGCCGATACCATTGGTCGAGATCGGACGCAGCCGGTCGCACATGAGGTTCACGTTCTCGAGAATCATGTTCTGGCCGGCACCCACGGCGATGGCCCAGGTGTTAATCATGCAGAGTTCCATGTAGAACGCGCCGATTTCGTCGTGTATCTTGTCGCGGAAGAGGACGGCCATGCCAAAGGGCACCAAGAACAGCTCTGAGTCCAGGTTGGCGAAGAACTGGTTGTTCTGGCCCACGGCGGCAATGTCGTCGAACTTGCTCACGTCGATGCCGGCCTGGACGACGTTGGTGTACAGCGCCCGTAGCAGGTTTCGGCCGTTCACGAAGAGCCGGGCGATGGACGCTGCGATCTGCGCCTTGCCGCTGACGAAGAAGATGCGCCCAGAACCGATGGCCTGCATCGGAGTGGTCGGCTTGGTCTGGGTGACTTGCATTTGCTGGACCATGCCGATGGGGAGCATCTTGCTGAGAGGCACGTTCTCGCTCTCCACGATGGCGCGCGGCGGACCAGCCAAGATGAGAGTGTCATCCGGGTGTGCGGCAGTCAGCGCGTTGTGGTCCATCAGGCGTTCGATGTACCGCTTCTGGAACATCCAGTCGCCGGTTGTTGCGGATTTAGTCACCCACGGATCTTGGGTAATAGAAGCCATTGTTGCACTCCTTACTGAAAAGAGCGGTTACTCCGCCGGAGTTTGGTAATACGCCATGTGTTGCGCTACCTCTGGCGGAAGTCCCTGTGTCAACATCTCCTGAAGCGCGCTCGGTGGCGTCGCCGTCAGGCTCTCACGAATTTTATCAGCGGTCGAAGCAATCTCGTCCTTGTTGATGCTGGACATGATAGCAGCCCCCAGGGCCAGACCGCCAAGCCCTGGGACAACATACTTTAGAATCTCACCGAAGCCGGCCTCTTTCTCTCGGGCAGCCTCGTGAGCCGCTTCAAGGCGGCCCAGGTCAGTCGCCATTTTGAGAAGTAGAGCGACCCGGTTCATTTCAGTCTCCAAACGCTTTCGGATAGACCTTCTTGGCGGTCAGGTAACCACCGCCGCCCAAAGCGCCCAGTCCACCTACGGTAGCGTACGGGATGAGCGACTTGAGAAGTTCCTTCTTGGCCGCGTCGTAGGGCGACTTCTGGAGCGCGGGTTCCAACTGCTTGATGGCCTCAAAGAGCTTCTCTTTCTTGGCAGCGCCCGAGGCGACACCGCGTACATGTCCGAGGGCCGCTTCAACGAGATTCCTGTCGACTGGCCCAGCAGCCGTTGTTCCTGCTTTAGCGGCGCCGGGCAACTTGGCCAGGGCAGCACGGACTTTTCCGCCGGTGAAGAAATCCTTGAGGTGGACGCCGGCACGTTGCCCCAGGAGCTTAGCACCCTCCCAGGATGGACCGGCTTCTTTGACCAGGCCGTACTCAGCCAGGGCAATCTGTACGCCGAAGTTGTAGGCTGCGCGGCCCATCCAGTTCCTCTACGCCTTCAGGTGCAGGCCGATCTTGTTGAGGACGTTCGGCATGTCGATTTCCATGTAGACTTCGAGCATATCGGCCTCGGATTGCTCGATGAGGCCGATAACGGCGTCGAGCAGCGGGGGACCGATCTTTGGGAATGACCGGGCTCGAAGGAACTTCGAACGGCTTTCCAGCGAGGCCACGATGGTCGAAATCGTCTCGGGCAGGATGTTGTACCGGCCCAGGAACTCCTGGAGGACGACCTTGTAGGAGTTGGCGATGTAGTCGAAGTTCTTGACGTGCATCAGTTCGCCGAACTCGTAGGCGCTGACGTCGGTGGTGACTTCGTGGATGGTGTACGGTAGGCTGGACTCGCCGTCCTGTACGAACACGCACCATCCGCCGTTGCGAAGCGCGGTCAGCTGGTCGTCGTTGAAGTAGAAGTTCGAGTTGTTGAGCTGAGCGATACCACCCACTCCGATGTAGGTGAAACCCTGTTGCGAGGGCAACCCGGCGACGAGCCCACCCACGGTGCAGGCCAGGTACTGGCCCGACTGGGCGCTGCGGATGCCGGTCAGGTTGTTCTTGATCTCGGTAGGGAGCAACACCGAGTTTGGCCACACCATGACGCAGCGCATGTTCTTCAGGCTGGTCGTGATGGTATTGAGTTCCTCGACCTGGGCGGTCTTGTCCAGGGTAATGGCGATACGGTAGCTGCAGTCTCCGGTGAAGCCTGCAATGAAGGCCTTCGGACCCAGTTCCTCGAGGGGCTCCAGGTCAGCCTTCAGCAGTTCGTTGCTGACGACTTCATCGATGGGCCACGAGGTCTTCGCGGTGTCCCACAGGGTTGGGGTAGTGACCGCGGGATACGGGATCTCGATGAGTTCGTCCGGATTGACCGTGGTGAGGAACGACGCGGTGTTGTCTCGCAGCCGGGTCAGACGTGCGCGCGTGGTGATGCCGGCAACGCCGTGCGACGCCTTGGTGTGGAAGATGGCCACGTTCATGATGGCAGTGCTGGGGTCCACCAACTTGTAGGTTCCGTCGGTGGCCAGGGTGATGCTGTTGGCGTCGGCTGCCGTGACAACCCACATGCCGCGGTTGTCGGTGTCGCCGTCCTTCTCAGGGGTGATGATCGCCAGGTCGCCGATGGCAGCACCAGTGAATCCACCGGTCTTGGTGATGGTGTGGTCGTTTGTCCAGGTGGCGTCGGTGACGCCTACCACTGGGCGGTAGACCTTGACGTTGATAGAACCGGTGTTGACATCAGCGCCATAGGCCAAGTTGATCTTCACGGTGTCGGTGGTCTTCGAGAGGACCAGGAAGCCGTCATTGTGCGTGGCAGTTGCGCCGCCCGTTACGTGGACGATGTCACCTGCCTGACAGGTTGAGAAGGCCGTTCCGCCTGTTTTTGTGATAGTTGTGGTGGCGCCGGCATCGCTGCTAGTCCACTCACACTCGTCTGCTGAGGCAACGGCGGTTCCGCCTTCGGAGGCCAGGATGGCCGCGCGGACGAAGTAGTCGCAACGCAACGCGGCTTCCGCGGTGGCGAATACCGCACCAGCACGTAGCCGCTTCTCACCCATGGCTCCGAGTAGTGCCTTGCCGCCAGGGTAGACTGGGGAGTCCACGGTGAAAATGTTCTTGCCGTTATCCACGGTGGTCAATGCAGACGCGTGGGTGATGTCAAGCAGATGTGCAGAACCGACGCCCTTGGTTACGAACTCGGTGCTGGCGTGCGGGTCGATGAAAACGTCGACATCGACGTTGGGAGTCAGCGGGAGCGCGATCTCGGTGTAGCCGAAGGTGCTCGCCGGGGCCGAAGCCTTCTCGGAGGGCAGGATGTCGTACGAGCCGATGACGATTCGGAACTTCGACTTCGAGGGATCCGAGAACGCGTAGCAGTGCGACTTCCACAGCGCGATGACACTGACCCAGTCGGCGCCGCTGAGCGAATCGGTCAGCGGAACGAGGGCGTAGATGTCGTCGCGGGTGGTCATCCGGTCCCGGGCGCTGGTCTGTCCGGCCAAGGTATCGGCGCCCACGCCGAAGACCTGAATCGGAGTGTTGGTGTTGGTGAAGGCGGTCTGGGCGCCCACGGCGAGCGGATTGCGCTCGTCGACGGTACCCAATAGCGCTTCGATGGCGTCGGAGTTGTCGAGGACTTTCACGTCCTGCAAGTCGGTTCGCAGCTCGCGGTAGCCGACGTAGATCTTGGCGTAGTTGACCTTCCACGTCAGGTCTTCATAGGCCAGCAGGATGCAAGTCGGCGTGGTGTTGCTAGAGATGGTGTTGCTGACCACGACAACGTACAGGTCCTTGTCGATGTGCTGGTCAACCAGAGCGTGCTCAACACGCCACCGAATGGCGCTGTTGCCGATGAGCTCAGTGGACTTCTTGGTGCTGGTCAGCTCGAGGTGGGTCCCATCGGTCACGGCCTTGACGTACTTTACGATGGTGGCTACGGCACCCGTGGTATCGGTAAGTATGATGCGGTCTCCTGCGACCACCTTCTTGTTGACGAAGTCGCCGTGGGTTGCCGCGGTGAAGACGTTGGTATCGTCCACGATGGCGCCGTCGTCACCGAAGTTGAGTTCGATGAGGGCCTCGTCGAAGACGACGTCTACGCTGTCGGCGTCCAACTCTCCGCCCGACGTGTGCGCGGAGGGCTCCGTCAGGGTCACGAAGGTGGTTCCCGCGTCGGGGCGTCCACCGCTGGAGCCGTCCGCTGCACAGGCGGCGTCCTTCGTCTGCCCGGTCTTGATGAAGTCAACGGCGTAGATGTCGGTCTTGTCGGTCGGGTAGTCCTCGATGTGGAAGCAGGGACCGACCAGGCAGCAGTTCAGGTCCGGCACCGCCGGGGCCACAACGACGTTGGCAAATTCCTGGTAGACATAAACAATGGGGCGAACGAATGGCATGAGCGTTCTCCTTTAGGCAGAGTCACACTGAACCAAGGCACCGGAAGTCACAACATTTACTGCCTTTTTTCCTTGGCGGTGTGGCATCTTGTCCGTAATAGTAGGCCAAATCCACTTACCTCACAAGCGGTTATAGGGGCATCCCCGTGTGCAACGTGATGTCCCGGAAGTACTTTTCCGGGTCTGTTTTGTCGTCTATTTTCAAGAAGATGTTGCGGAGCATAGTTGCGATAGGCTGGCTGGCCCACCGATTTTCGTACTGAACCCGGAACATCACCGGGGACGTCCAGAGCTTGGTGTCCTTGTCGAACGGGGTTGTCCGATTCAGGATGATTGGGGTCATGCTCCGAAACCCAAAGATAGCTTGAATCTCGTCGGAGGACATCTGCAAGAAGTCCTGTACGATGCTGCCCAGAATCATGCTTTCGCCGCGGTTTGTAGAGGTGCACTCCAGGATCATATCGGTTTCGCCAATGCCGTAGTAGAGCTGGAGCCGAACGTTTTGGTAAACCGGCATCTGGTCGCGGTCGCCAATGGAAACCTGCTGGTAGACGTTTTGGTCGCGGTCTACCCAGATTCCTGGGCGAACGTTGCGGCCCTCTAGGTTTTCGTTCCAGCCGCTTTCGATGAACAGTCCGGTGTCTTTGATTTCAGGGAGCCAGTGCCACTTCAGCGGCGGGTCACTTGGGGTTGCAGGCGAAAAGCGCTCGCGCAGAATGGCAACGAAAACACCGATGATGGTCAGTGATGTGGAGAAGATGAGGTTGGGGTTCGACCCCGCTACCGGCTTCGGAATCACTTAGTACTCCGGGTAGAAGTTGTCGAGCCCAGATGCTCCGTGCATTCGCTGGTCAGGAGTCAACCCGTAGATCGCGGGGAGCAAGCCCAGGGACTGCTCTCCCTTTGCTTGGTCCGCGATGGGTTGGTCGACTACGGTCTGCGCTCTTCGGGGGATTTCACGTTTCAACCACTTTGGGACTTGTGCGCCAGCATAGCCGCCGAGTCCACCACCGGCCGCGCCCCCCAGCAGAGTTCCGAGGAGCTTTCCCCGCTCAATCTTTTGTGGGTCGACCCCACCAAACAACCCACGGTCGGATAGGGCTTCGGCTGCTCGGCCCCCCAAGTATTTACCGAGTAAACTGCCCCCCGCGGCACCCGTGAGCGCTCCACCAATGCCGGATAGTCGCTGTGCAGCGAGCATTTGCTGTCGGGTTAGGTCGTTGGCCTCATCGTAGGCCAATTTCATTCCCCATTGAAATGCGAATTTTAACATCAGCAAACTCCTTTTTTCACAGGGTTACTGGGATTGCATACTCTACAGCCTGGCGTTCTAGCTCAGAGGCTGTGACTGTTTGGTGGACAGTTACAGTCTTCAGTGAAGTATAATACCGCTGTTTCACTAAAAAGCGATGGTTGTGTGTCCGTTCAATCAGGAGGTCTCCCTCATCCACACGAGGAAAGTCCAGCAGTTCGATTCTTCGGGTGTGAACGTCGTCTTTGGTTTGGGGGCTGATGTCGGATTGCACTTGGCTCGCGTGTTGAGACCCACCTAAGATGGCCACCGGAGTGAAGTATCCCCCGGTCCAAGATGTTCCGTAGCAAACGAGACAGCGTGAGCGCGTCACTTCCCGAGTCGCCGGGTCGTAGCAGTCGGTGCAGCGTACCCCAAAATGCCGGCGCTTCAAGAGCCAGAACTCCATGCCGGCTAGCCGCCGAAGCCGAATGTATTCGTCTCGGAGTATCTTGCGGCGGAGTAGCCGAAGACGCCCGGGTTGTTTGTCGTGGGGCTGAACGCTTTCACCCGTCAGGGGGTCGACCTCGAATTGGGCAGGGTCCATGACTTGGAAGCCCATGACCGGGCGAGGACCGACGGCTTCTGTGGCGGCCTGCCCATCCAGGTTGGTCACGACCGAATACATGGCGTTCAGCGCACCGCTCGGGGGAACTACTCGAATACGGTAATAGATGTCCCGAGCGAGTGAAAGAACGTTTGCCTCTTCCTGATTCAGTGGGTCATCGTACAGGTACGTGTCGGCCAAGTTGGCAACGATGGTTGTCCATGGGCCACCTGGGGAGCCAGAACGCTCGACGTCAAAGTGGAAGACACCACTTTCGGTGACCTCGTCGAGGTCCCATTGGAGATGCACCCGCTTGGGAAACCAAGGGGTGACTTTGGTGATGAATGCTTTCACGCACTCTCATCCTGTCCGGGGGCGTCCAGGAGCGAGATGTTGTTTTCATAGGCTGTTTTCATGAGCTTGTCCCGCTCGGTCGCAGAGGCTTTGGACCACCACTGCTGAAATTCGATACCAGCATCGGTGGCAGGTATGGCGAAGCTCGCGCCTTCCTTCAGCATCATCTCGTCTCGGAGTCGAGGGGGGATGCCGATACGCAGAAGAACTTTAGGCATTGGAACCTCCCGGAGGAGCAACCGGCCCAGAGGACGGTGTTTTTGGCTTCAATGACCCCAAGTCCCCTTTCGACTTGGAGGCCACGGGATTTGGCAGCGGCTTCGGCAGAGACTGGTCTTTGGCTTCTTTCCGTAGCCGACTGGCCAACTCGCGCAACTTCTGACTCAACGGGGACACGTGCGCCTCCTAGTATACATACTGCGCGCCAGTAGGTGAAAGTCCACGGAACGCCGTGGCAGCGGCGGGTCCAGCAACTCCAGCTGTTTCTGCAGCCGGAGAAATCCCCCCGCCTATAAGCCCGCTGGCGAACTGCTCACCCTTTGCGCCGGCGTACATTCCACCAGCGGCGAGTGGAATGCCTCCCAAGGCGTACATTCCAAGGCGCTTGCCCGTCTCACCCATTGTGCCTGGGCCACTTTTGGCGTACCGCGCGATGTCACCGATTCGCGAAACCCCGGGTTTCTGGGCTGCGAAGTCGGCCATTCGCTTTGCGAAGCCTGGAGTATGGGAGCCGAGCCACTTGCTTCGGCCAGCCATACCCATGAGCCTGCGCGTCCCCTCGATGCCACCACGGAAAGCTGCGCCGCCGATAGCGCCCCCCAGAGCTCCTCGGCCGTAGCGTTCGTACCAGGGCGTTTCCGAGTCACCGGTTGCGACATTCAGGGTTCCGCCAAGAGCACCGCCCATGAGGGCGTCTCGGAACATCTTCTTGCCGACTGCCCCAGCCGGAAACTTCTTCATCATGGCTTCAGCCATGGGGCCGCCACCATACGTTACTGCGCGCCCTGCGCTGAGTACCTTTCCAAGGGCTCCCTTCCCCAGGCTCCAAGCGTTGCTCAGATACTGACCGAAGGCAGCCTTCTCGAGCCCCGCATCTCGCCCTGCGCGGATTACCCCCAGCGCGTGGGCCTGCTTGAGGAGTAGTTCCTGTCGAGTCATCGACGACTCCGCGCCCCCGGGTAGATGTACCGGTATCCCGAGGACAGACTGTCATAGCCGTTTTCCATGTTGAGTTGCTGCTTGAACTTCTGGGCGGTAGCCTTCCACTCGGCTTTCAGGTTTTGTCCAAGTTGGGAGTACTGGGCGTGCTTGTCGTCGACACCGATATTCTGGATGTCTCCATCTTGGTAGGTAGCCATGTTGCGGAGCTGCAGAATGGATTCGCTCATCATCAGATGGGCGGCCGTTCCCAGGAGGAGGATCCAGTCGTTGGGAAAACCGTCGGCGTTGTAGCTGCTGATGGGGGTCATTGCGTTGAATTCAGCCAGCGCAAACATCATGGCGTCAGCGATGTCCTCTTCCTCGAACTGGACCTCGGCCAGTAGGATGTTGTTGTCTGCAAAATCGCGTAGGAATCTACTGACCTGTCCAGATGTGATGGACACGGTTCACCTCACTTGAACTGGGCTGATAGGGGGTGGTCGACGAACGGTCAGGTCGCGTAGTTGAACGATTTCCTGAATGTCGACCATGCCGGAAGCACCACGCGCTCCTAGTGCCGACCACTACGCGCTCCTAGTGCCGACCACTACGACGCCGGGGGCGCCCATGCTTGGAAGAGTCCTCTTCGGACTTCTCCTCTGGCTTCTCCTCTGGCTTCTCAGCCGGAGGAACAGGTTCCGCGGTCTTTACCTCGGTCGGCGGGGCCGGTGGCACAGCCGCTGCCGCTGCTTCGGCCACGGCCTTTGCCTTGTCGGCGTCTTTCGACGCCTTCACAGCAATGGTGGCCTTGACATCGGCGACGCCTCTGAGGACATCGGCATCGCGCTTTGCCGCATCCTCGAGGGACAGGACGCTGATCTTGCCGAGCAGGGCGAAGCGCTTCACGTCAGGAAGCTCCGCGACTGAGTCGGCAAT
>Ga0100392_1004135_pt1 | contig 13115 bp, 13 predicted proteins | sample CryGeymeta201516_FD_81548 | JGI IMG/M metagenome (GOLD analysis project Ga0100392, IMG submission 81548) | Groundwater microbial communities from Crystal Geyser aquifers in Utah, USA - Crystal Geyser metaG 2015-16 | ecosystem: Environmental > Aquatic > Deep subsurface > Groundwater | place: USA... | reverse complement strand
TTCTAGAAATACAAAAACAAGGTCATTAATCATGTTGGAACTACTGGCAGCAGCTTTTCTTATCGGTTTTCTTGGCAGTATGCACTGCGTTGGCATGTGTGGGGGACTGGTCACTTCACTAAGTATGTCACGCAAGCACATCTGGTGGACAGGTCTCATGGGCTATCAACTGGGCCGCATCGCCACTTACACATTCTTAGGTTTGATTGCTGGCATGGTTGGCTTAGCGCTGACACAAGTGCCATGGTTTGCCAATATCCAACAGGGTCTCGCTGTATTTGCAGGTCTCTTGATGATTGTATTTGGCTTAAACTTAGCAGGCTGGTTGGCTGACCCGTTTGTAAATGCAATGGCCAGATTTAGCGCCTTGATTGGATTATCACGTTGGATTCAATCCGCCACCACCAGCAGAATGCCCATGAGTTGGGTGATGGTTGGTTTGTTTAATGGTTTACTACCCTGTGGTTTGGTTTATGCAGGCTTGGCATTCAGCTTAACTTCTGGGCATGTATTCACCTCCGCTGCAATGATGTTTGCTTTCGGCTTGGGCACAGTGCCCGCCATGATGTTTGTGCCAGCTATGCTGCAATCCGCATCGCCAGCATTGCGCGGATGGGTGTTAAAAATCGCAGCAATTTTACTCATTATATTGGGTGTGTTGACCATGGTGCGTGGTGGCGAGTGGATGCATGCACTGCATAGTGGCCATCATGGACACCACAGTATGGAAATGAGCCCAGCAGACATTCAAGAAATGAATATGGACAATATGGACATGGAATCCATGCCACAAAGCCAATAACCCGTGTGGTGGGCGGGCCTTATCGAGTTTGGTTTGTTTATTCTCTTGGGTGGGTTTGTCGCTTGGTATATCCTTAAACCTGTAAAAAAGAAGAAAAATGACGACGAATCATCACACCATTCGTAATTCCAAAACAATCTGATAAAATTGCCCAGCGAAGTGGCTCGGGTGGTCGCGGCTAGTTGCAAAACGAGCCGAGGAAAGTCCGGGCTGCATAGAGTAGAATGCTGGATAACGTCCAGTGGGGGCAACCCTAGGAAAGTGCCACAGAAAACAGACCGCCACTTGGAAACATGTGGTAAGGGTGAAATGGCGCGGTAAGAGCGCACCGCTTGGATTGGCAACAAACCAAGGCATAGGTAAACCCCATTCGCAGCAAGACCAAATAGGGAGTCGTTAAGCGTTACTCGCGCGTGGCTTCGGGTAGGTTGCTTGAGGCTGCTGGTAACAGCATGTCCAGATGAATGATCATCGCTGACTTGGCCATTGGTTGAGTGAGTACAGAACCCGGCTTATAGAGCCACTTCGCAATATTTTTTCATGGGGAAAACATGCTAAAAGTCATTAAATTTTTTCTCATTCTGTTGAGTTTTTTACTGGTGGTTTTGATAGCCACACCTTTTTTTGTCGATATCAATGATTACAAACCAGAAATCAGCAAAGCAGTCAAAGATGCTACTGGCCGCGACTTACAAATTGGCCACATCAAACTTTCCTTATTCCCTTGGGTAGGTGTGCGTTTAAATCAAGTGCAACTACAAAACGCAGCAGGCTTTGAGCAGCCTTACATGCTGACGGTAAAATCCATCAATGTTCAACTTGAGCTCATCCCCCTTTTCAGCAAAAAAATCGAAGTCAAACGCTTCGCTTTGGATGCACCTCAAGTGTATTTAGAGCAACGTATCGGCAGTAGCAACTGGGATGATTTAGCAACTTCCTCAGCGGCCAATGCAAATACCAGCCCAGTGCTTTCAGCCTCAAAACCCAAACAAAAACCTTCAGCCAAATCTTCAAACTTAGCATCGCAAATTGCGCTCAACGCCAAGCTTATCAGCATCAGTAATGGCCGCATTGAATGGACAGAGCCTAATGCTAGTAAACTGACGCTTTCAGACATTCAGCTCGATGTCACAGACCTACAACTTGAACGCCCGATTGGCATCAATTTATCGGCACGCGTTGGTGGCCAGCCCCTCAAAATCACTGCTCAAGTTGGCCCCATTCTTGATTTTAATCATATTAACTTTGAAGAGCTGCCTATACTCGCCCAACTTAAAGCCAATAGCTTTGAATTAGCAGCCCTTGCACCATGGCTTCCTGTTTTTGATAAAGCCCAAATCGAACAGTTTGGCGATTTAAGAGCAGCAAAAATCGATACTGATATTTCTTTAGAACAACACAGCGATAGCAAAATCCGTAGTACGGGTTACTTGAATTTAAGTATGAAGCAACAAACCAAAGTGGCTTGGATTTTGGATGCCAAAGATCGCAACACCGTGCATATCCAATCCGTGGATGTGGACATCAATCAAGCCCCTGTGTTAGCACTTAGCGGCGATCTCCGCCAGCTACAAAGCGAACCGCGATATGAGCTGCGCTTTGAGACAGAAAAGTTACAACGCCTTTGGCTTAATCCATTGCTTCCGCAACTTCAGCAACTCTACAGCGACAACCCCAAACCTTGGCGCAGCATCAAATTGGGTGCTTTAATCGCTGGAGATTCCGAAATTCTTGATATACGCAACCTTCAACTTGAACTTGATGATGAGCCTGTACAAATGTCAGGCAATATGGCCTTAGGTAAAGATTTAGATATCCAGCTGCGGGTTTCTGCCAATGCCTTGCACCTTGATCCATGGCTACCCAAAAGCAAGCCAGTGCCACTAGAAAATACCACACCCATTGTTGCTTCTGACCCCTTGCTCACAGATGAGCAGCCACAACTGCCACCAGAAGATATTGAACCCAATTTAACCTTTATCAAACCTTGGTATGTATCCCTTCAATTGAATGCCAAAGCCGTGCATATCCTCAACCTTACACTGGATGATTTAAGACTGACCTTAAGCTCAGAAAAAGGCGTAGTTCGACTCAACCCTTTAAGTTTTGGTTTGGGTGAAGGACGTGTGGCTGAAAATTTCATTCTCTATGCCAACCAATATCCTGCCACTTGGAAGGAATCAATGAACATGACTGGCGTTGCCGTGCAACCCGTGCTTAAAGCCCTTGCTGATTTCAGCAAGCTGTCTGGCACAGCGCAACTAAACACCAATTTGAGCGGTAAGGGTTTGCTTCCCGACGCCATCATCGCAGGCCTCAATGGTCGCGGACAATTTGTGTTTGAAGACGGTAAATTTGAAGGGGTGGATATCGCCAAGACTGTTCGCAAGCTGCAAAAAGATGATGCCCAAGCCGGAAACAGCACTGATTTTGCGCAGATGCAGGGCAGCTTTCGCATTGTAGATGGCGTGCTCAACAACAATGATTTGTATATGGCTTCACCACTGTTTCGCTTAACTGGACAAGGCAGGGTCAACTTCAAAGAAATGGCTTTGGACTACCACGTTCGGCCGCGTTTGATTGATTCGATTACGGGTCAAGGTGGTAGCCAAAAGCAGAAAGGACTGGTGGTTCCTTTGCATATTTTTGGCCCATTTGAGCAATTGGACGTGTCTTTAGAAGTGGATAGAGATGCGCTGTTAGAAAGTGCTGCCGCATTGAATAAAAAGGCAGGCGATAAAATCGGCGGCATAGCTGGCCAAGTGCTTGAGCAAGGTTTCGTGGAAACACGGGAAGAACAAAAGCAAAAGGCCGAGGAAGCTATTCAACAAAAGTTGAATGATGAAAAAGCCCGCGCCAAAGAAAAGCTACAAAATGCCTTAAAAGGGTTTAAGTTTTAAAGGGTAAATCATGCACACTTTTGAACATATGCGCTTGCATCCAGAGCGCCCACAAATTCGCCAAATTCGCCATGCAGTTTCGTTGCTTCGCGATGGTCTGTTTGCAGTGGTTCCCACCGAAACCACCTATGCCATCATGGTCTTGCCCTCCGCCAACAAAGCCCAGGAAAGCATTTTAAAGCTGCGCAACTTGGATGATACCCATTTATGGTCGCTGGTGGTTGCTGATTTATCGCAAGCGGCCAAGTATGTAAGTATTGATAACAACGCCCACCGCATCTTAAAGCATCATTTGCCCGGCCCATTTACATTTATTTTGCCAGCCAACTCGCAATTGCCCAAACGCATCTTTGGCAAACGCCGTGATGTTGGCATTCGCATGCCCGACCACCCCGTTTGCAAAATGCTACTTGAAGAATTGGGTGAACCCTTGCTCGGCACCTCCATGCAATTTGCAAATGAAGAAGTCATGGCCATGGATCCCGATGAAATTGCCAACCATATCAAACACCTCAATGCTGTCGTTTTGGATACTGGCTGGGGTGGCTTAGAGCCGACTACCATTGTCGATTTATGCGATAATGATATCCAAATTCTGCGCCAAGGCGCCGGGGAATGGTTATGAGTAACCTTCACACTCCCCCTTCAGATTGCATATCAAACACTAAGCTGTACCTTTCGCGACCCAATCTTAATCACCAAGAGGCAAAACCATGATTCATTCCACGCTCACCGCTTTATCTCCATTGGATGGCCGTTACGCCAACAAAGTTGGTGAGCTTCGCCCTATTTTTAGTGAGTTTGGCCTGATTAAAGCTCGCGTTTTGGTTGAAGTGCGTTGGTTACAAATGCTGGCAAACCACAAAGACATTAGCGAAGTAGCCAGCCTATCTCCTGACGCCAGCGCTTTTCTTGATGACATCGTCACAAACTTTTCGATTGCTGATGCTGAGCGTGTTAAGACCATTGAGAGCACCACCAACCATGATGTGAAAGCAGTGGAATACTTTCTTAAAGAGAAAGTGGCCAATCATGCTGAGCTAGCAACATCTGCCGAATTTTTCCATTTCGCCTGCACTTCAGAGGATATCAATAATTTATCCTATGGTTTGATGCTCAAAGAAGCCCGCGACATGGTTTTACTGCCACATATCGATACCACCATCGCCACGATGCAGAGCATGGCTTCCGACATGGCGGATATGTCGATGTTAGCGCGCACCCACGGCCAACCAGCTTCACCATCAACCATGGGCAAAGAATGGATGAATGTGGTGGCTAGACTTGATCGCCAGCGCAAACAAATTGCCGAGGTGGAAATCTCAGGCAAAATCAACGGCGCCACTGGCAACTTCAACGCCCATTTGGTGGCTTATCCGGATGTGGATTGGGTAGCCACAGCCCAAGCATTTGTAGAATCCATAGGCCTAGCTTGGAATCCATACACCACTCAAATTGAGCCCCACGATTATATTGCTGAGCTCAACCAAGCAACCTCGCGTTTGAACATCATCTTGATTGATTTCTGCCGTGATATTTGGGGATATATTTCCTTGGGCTTCTTTAAACAACGTGTGATTGAAGGGGAAGTCGGCTCTTCAACCATGCCGCATAAAGTCAATCCTATTGATTTTGAAAATGCCGAAGGAAACCTGGGCTTGGCCAACGCCATGTTGCAGCATTTGGCAGAGAAGCTGCCTATCTCACGCTGGCAACGCGACCTCACCGATTCCACAGTATTGCGTAATCTTGGCGTTGGTTTTGGTTATACTCTGTTATCCATTTCTTCGCTGCAACGCGGTTTGAGCAAGTTGGAAGTTAACGAAGATAAAATGCTCGCCGATTTGGATGCTTGTTGGGAAGTGCTTGGCGAAGCTGTGCAAACGGTAATGCGTCGTTATGGCTTGCCTAATCCTTATGAGCAAATGAAAGCACTCACACGTGGCAAAGGTATTACGCCAGAGCGTTTGCGTACATTTATTGCTGATTTGGATATCCCTGCTGATGCAAAAGTCCGTTTGGCCGATATCACGCCAGCGGATTACATTGGCAATGCTGCTTTTATGGCCAAAGCAAAGCGTTCTTAAACCGCACAGTCTAGAGCGCACTTCTATTGATAATTCAAGGGATTGAACTATGATTGCTCAGTTTTTACATGAGATAAAGTAGGCTAACTACTCTTTTCCGCAGATTGCGGAGAATGTCATGGAGGTTGGTTTTATGCGCTTATTTGCTGTTTTACTTGTACCATGTTCGCTACTAATCACCGCGCTGGTTTGGGCAGCAGATAACCCACCAGCAGATGATGAAGTGGTGCCTGATGCTATGTCGCGTTTGATCAAAGCACCTGAAATTGACTTTGAAACGATACGCGACCCATTTTTATCCTCATTTGAAAAAGCGCGCATTGAAGAAGCCCAACGTTTTAAAAACCGTAAAGAACTTCCATCTAACTCTCGCAAACGCGAACCGCTTGAAGCCTTTGATTTAAGTGCCCTCAAACTTGTTGCTACCTACAAACGTCAAAACCAGGGTTGGGTAGCCAGCATTCAAGATAATTCAGGTCAATCGTACACCGTCCGCCGTGGTAATTACATTGGCAAGCGCGGTGGTAAAATTGAAAAAATTGATAATAAAACTGTTTATTTGGTAGAACAAACCATCAATCCTGCTGGCGAAATTATTGACCAGCAAGTCACGCTGACGCTTGATGAGGTCAACGCCAACTTCAACTGATGAACAAACAAGCTATTATCCATCTGTTTGAAACACTGCAAGCGCGCGACCCCGAACCCAAAACTGAACTCAATTATTCAACGCCGTTTGAACTGCTTATCGCTGTACTTTTATCAGCGCAATCCACTGATGTTGGTGTCAACAAAGCCACCGCCAAATTATTCCCCGTTGCCAATACCCCAGAGGCATTTCTAAAGCTTGGTGAAGAAGGGCTAAAAAAATACATAGCAACCATTGGCCTTTATAACAGCAAGGCAAAACACGCCATTCAAACTTCACGCAAACTCATCGATGAATTTCATGGCGAAGTGCCCCGCACGCGAAAAGAGCTTGAGTCTTTACCGGGTGTAGGCAGAAAAACTGCGAATGTAGTACTCAATGTCGCCTTTGGAGAACCAACCATGGCCGTGGATACGCATATCTTTCGCGTTGGTAACCGCACAGGGTTGGCTAAGGGAAAAACACCGCTTGATGTGGAGCACAAGCTACTCAAAGTCATCCCCAAAGCGTTTATGCAGCATGCCCATCACTGGCTGATTCTTCATGGCCGATATACTTGCACAGCCCGCAAACCCAAATGTACGTTATGTCCCATTCAAGATGACTGCTCATGGCCTGAAAAAAGATCAGCCTGAATCCATATGGCAAAACTTCCGTTTATATTCCACGACCTCCAAGACTCACAAATATTTGCTATGGCCCAAGCCGCTGGCAGAGCAGGGTTTGATGCTCAGGGCACAGTGCAATCATTAAAGGCGGCGCCGTGGGTAAAACACAGTCGATATATTTCCCACGTTGAAGAAATGCCCAGCTTAGGTGATGTAAACAAAGGTTTATTTGCATTAAACCTAAAGAAGTCAGGTTTAAGCGGCGTTTTAGTGCCTATGGTTGATGATATTGCACAACTGCTAGCTGAATTTGCGCCTTTACTGCGCAAAAACGGCTTATCGTTTTTAACTGTGCACCCTGAACAAATCGATATGTGTGACCTTACTGCGCTACAACAATGGCAAGGTAAACTTCGGGTTCCAAACACACTTTATTGTCATGGTGAAAGCATGCTTAAAGCTGCTGAAAGCATCGGCTTCCCCGTAATTTTTAAATCCTATCGTGACGGATTTATACGCTTTGAAAACCAGCAAAATCTAGCGCAGTGGCTGGAGAGTCAATCAGCAAAAGACTACCCCTTCCATTTCCAGCAACGCGTGCAGCAATACGTTGCTGGAGAAACAACGCAATTGGCTTCTGTCGTACTTCTCTTTGGTGCTGAGGGTAAGCCCATACGTGGTTTTACAGCCAGAAGAATTCGCGTAACACAAACCCTTTACGGCCCCTTTGGTGAAACACTTGCCGCCCAAGCCGAATGGCTTCCTGATCTATACGAAGCAGCCGTTGAACTGATGTCAGCGATAGGCTGGGTTGGTTTTGCCGAAGTGGAATGCAAACAAGATATAAACGGCACTTGGTGGCTCATTGAAATCAATCCGCGACTCTCGGGTTGGAGCTGTCTTGCTGAAGCAGACGGGGCTGGATTTTTGCAGGCCTACCATCATCTCTGTACAGAAGATAAACCACTGCAAGAAGCTTGTTTGCAACGTTCAGTCACGCAATACTCACGTATGGTTGCTTCATCACGCCATCAACCCGATACGGTAAACTTAAGTCTTCATACATTGAAAAAAATGTATCAGCATCCAAACGATTTCCTGTATGGCGCATGGGATAAAGAGGATGGCAAAGCCAATCGCGCTTGGCTTTCTTTCATGCTCAAACGCTATCTCAAAAAGAATTAACTAACGGCTGCGAATTTCTGCTTCTATCAATTCCCAAGCCGCAATCACATTGGGAAACGTTAAACGATAAAACTTACAATCCTTATTCAATCGCTTGTTGAGCATGGGCAAATCAAGCGCCATGCCGCGCTGAATATGCAAATGCTCGGGCAATGCCATCAAAGCTTCATGGCGCGGTATTTCCAGAAGTTCTGGTGCAGTCAAATCAGCACGATACTGATGCAACACCACATGTGTCAGCGGCAATGGCTTACGCTGAATATTTTTGGGGTGCCAAAGATGGCACCGTGTTTCAACACCTTGCGCATCGGGAAAATCAAAATAATCGGCGCTTATAAGTCCCGAATCGATAATGGTTTGTCGCTCAAAAGCTGGATGCTCAGTAAATTCCCATTGCATGGGTCTTGGAAAGGGATAAACCCAACCATCTTTGGCCAACAGGGCAAACTCATCCGAGAAATAATCGGCGCCCGCCAATAAACCCGCCGTGCAAATGCTGCTTTTACCAGCCCCTGAAACACCGGCAAACATACATGCCTTACCATTCACATGCAGCAGCGCGGCATGAATCGAAGCCATATCCTTATCAAGATATTCGATGGTTTTTCGATAGAAATGGATTTCTAATGCCGCACTGATTTCTCGCTCATCATCACTTTGCCAAAGCAATTCCTGCTCACCATCCGCATCCACTGCCACGAATCGATACACATCATCACTAAGCAACACTTCAAACTTAAGCTGCGGGATCTCCCCGCTTACTACTTCATATAAACAGAGGAATTTACCCATATCCTGCTGGCATGCAGCCGAATCTGAACCCACCTGCACCACGATATTGGCGATACGGCATTGTTGAAGCCAAGCCATTACAGGCTCAATTAATTTTGGAAAAAGCCAAAACCCGAAAGCTCAGCCAATACATCATTCACATCACGCAAAGCAACAGCGTGTTCAACACCAAGTGTTTCAGCAATGAGCCCAGCCATATCTTCAGCACGATGCTCACCATCACACATATCAAACACGGCGCTCGCTGTGGGGTTTAGGGTGACGGTTGTGCCATTGTCTTCGTGGATATACACATAGCTGCCCATTTCTTCGAGCTCTTCACAGACCAATCTATCCACCCGTTTCGGATATTCAGGCACGATAATCTCAAAGGTTTCACTCATGTGTTATCTCCTAAAGTGTACGCGACCATCTGACAATCAGCGCAGCTCAAATGATGCTGGCAATGATTCCAACGCTCGATGGAAGGCGATAAGTTACCACGGCATGCGTCGTTGGCACCCAAAATTTCCAATAATGATTTTTCTCGGACACTACCCAACTGATGGCTGCGATTAAAAATACACGGGCTCACTTGACCATTGGCACATACCGCCAATTTCCCCCGCCTTTTGGAGACAGAAGTTGCTTGCACCACTTCCAATTGCTTAGGTTGATCGGTTTGTACCACAACATGATGTCCTTCTTCACTCGGCACATGTGAACCCTTAGAAGGCAATAGCGTAATATGTTTGGTATTGAGACTTTCCCCTCGGCCAGTTTCATGCACGGGGTCAAAGCGCACTGATGTGGCATCCAAAAAGAATTCTGATTTTACAAAATCGAGCATCAAAGGCTCTTGCCCAGCATTTTGCTCCATCACAGCCATACCAACACGAATTTTAAAGGCCATGTCTTGTGCCCTATGCATCGCTGCAATCGTGCGCTTAAAGCTTCCAGGTACTTGCGTGATGCCATCATGCACAACCTCATCGGGTGAATACAAAGAAAAAGCAATGTTCGGCTGATACGGGAGCAAAGCTTCAAGCAAAGGCTCATGCAGCAACAAGCCATTGGTATAAATTTCTATGCCTTGAACATCCAAACTGGCAGCAAAAGCCACAGCCTCCACCAAATTGCGATGAATCAAAGGGTCTCCGCCCGTAAACTGCACAAAAGGCCGCCCCAAACTTCTGGCTTGCATCAATACCGATTTGATTTCTTCAAGACTTAAAAAATCATGGCATTCAGGGGAGGAGGATGCATAACAATGGATACAACGCTCATTACACTGATCGGTAATTTCCAAGAATAATAAGCCGAGTTCATCACCAATCACTGCGTGCTGCATAGATGAGGGAATCAAAGCGGCTTCTGATAGACTGGACAACCAAGGATGTTGTTTTTCAATGATACTTAACTGTGCGGCCCCAGAAGCATCTACATCTTCGCGATGGAACAGCTGCTGGAATAAGCTTTGCGCAAACCCACCCTGTAATAGTGTTTGTTGCCCTGTTTGGAAAGGATGAATAAGGGTTACTTCTTCAGACTCTTTATCTGTAAGCGCGAGGACAAAACCGTTATCACTTAGAAAAATATAATAGGGTTGCTGCATACACTCTCTTGAAAAACAGATTTATCTACAACGCCCAGATGCTTGGCAAGTACAAGGTCTTCTACAGCCAACAGGTGTAAACCCACAATCACGGCAAAAATCTCTACAACGAACCCTTCTCAAGGAGCCCCCTGGGCAGTTGGTGCCACATGAGGCCCGGCAACAATTTCGCTCATTGTAATCTCTAGCGCCAGCCACACATGGGCAACAAGCATTGGTACCTGACGAAATAGTAATCAATACACTGCCGCCGCCACCTCTGCGTCCACCCATTCGACAATTCACAGTTGCTCCCATGGCATTTCGGGGCGTCGCAATCATGGCACCAAGAATCACTGGCGGAACATACACCACAGCCTTTAAAAGCTTACGGCGTACATTTTTACTGTCTTGGTTAGATTGTTCATCTTCCATGATAACAATCGTAGACCATAAATACAGTCAATGCAAAATGTAAAAAGGAATAAACGTTACGATTTAAATCAGAATCTACAGAATTTCACTGACTATTTTAGCACTTCTTACCAGTACCGACACCATTACACTTACAGTTAGATTTACAGCCGACTGGTGTAAAACCACAAATTTTACAAAAATCTTTACACTTTATTGTGGCCAACATGCCAGGTGGGCAATTCGTGCCACAAGATTTAAGACATTGACTTTCACTACATTTCACAGGGTCGTATTTAGTCGATCCAGGAATACATGGACAACAAGCATTGGTCCCCGAGGAAATGGTTATCATCACAGAGGGGGCACCGCCAGTCATCTTACATGTTTTAGTTTGCCCGATAGCCCCCATTGCAGTTCTAGGCGTTGCGACCATAGACCCAAGAATAACTGGTGGCGCATAAACCATTGCTTTTAACAATTTACGTCGCACATCGTTATTTTGTTTATCTTGTTTGTTCATGACCACTCCAACACAATTTGCTTTGGCTGCACTATAAAACAGAGTCGTTACAATGTCTATGTACGGCATCACAGCAAGCGCCTATAGATTATTTACTTTTTCATCTTTAAGCTTGAGCAATGATCAAGCTCAATACCAAGCTCTATCGGCAACAAGCTTGCCTTGCTATAAACAAGCAATTGTCAGACCAATATTTAACGTCTACGGATTTTTGGACCTATGCCCAAGCCGATGCCATGTTTCCAATCTTATGGACATCTCTTACTGAGGCAGATCAAGCTAGGGCTTTGCCCTCGCTTCAGTTACCCATTAGCGGAAAAGTATTTGCCGCGGATGCATTACGCATGAAAAATGCCACCGCCAGAGTGTTGCGCGCTTTTAACGATGCCAAAATACCTGTTATTTGCATGCGTGGTGTAGCCGTGAGTGAAAAGCTCTATCCCCATGCTTATCTGCGACCTCACACTGATATCGACCTCTTATTTGAAGAGAAACATACACTCATGGCCAAACAAGTAGTGGGAAACATACTTCACTACAACCCCTTAAAAGCATACCCCATGTTATTCAAACAAGGTGATATCCCGCTTGATTTGCATATCGAACCCATTGGCGCTGAGCGTATTAAAGCCTGGAAAGATATCACACCATTAAGCACCAAAGACTTTTTTATGTATGCACAAGAATCAACACTTGCTGGTGAGAAAGCTTTGCTCGTGGGGCCTCGCGTGATGCTCCCTTACCTTTGCTTCCATGCACTTAAGCATTCGTTTGAACGGCTCATTTGGCTTTACGATATCCACCTTCTCGCCCAACAGGTGAACGACTTAAAGCAATGGGATGCAGTGCTGGAAGGCATGAAAGAATACAAACTCGAACGACCTTGTTTTTATGCATTGTCGTATGTGAAAGAGCATATGGGAGCCAACATCCCAGATGAAATTTTAGTGGCAACCAAACCCAATATGGGGCTTGTTGAGCGCCGGTTATTTGCGCGGTTTATGAAGCATGAAATCATTCCGTATATGGCTGAACGTTTGTTTTCACGCATGTTACCGAGCTGGTCACAACGGCTGGAATTTTGGCGCGAAACCATTTATCCAAGCTTGGAAGTACGCGAACAAATCGCTGGTGGTGGTTGCGTGAAATGCAATTTTATTCGCACTCGCCTCAAACAGATTGGCCGAGCCATGCTTGCCTTTGGTAAAGAAATCTTTTTAATTGCGAGAACTTAGGGCAAGATATGCATCAAAGTCTTCTGGGGAGGGGCAATTGAGCGTTAAATCCAATGTTGTAACACTTTCTTTGTGTTTACTGATAATTTCCGCACCAGCCTTTGCGGATGAAGCAACTGAAACCGAAGGTTTGCCAGAAACCTTCGCAGCCTCAGCAGAAAGAGGCAAAGCTCAATTTCAGGCCATTTGCGCCCATTGCCATACAACGACTTATGAAGAGAGCCGTATCGGTGCTCCAGGCCTTAAAGGTGTACTTGAGCGCCACTCAGAAACGTGGTTAAACCAATGGTTGAAGTCACCCGAAGAATTTGCCCAAAAGGATGTTGCAGCTCGCGATTTAATCGATG
>Ga0100392_1004130_pt1 | contig 13116 bp, 9 predicted proteins | sample CryGeymeta201516_FD_81548 | JGI IMG/M metagenome (GOLD analysis project Ga0100392, IMG submission 81548) | Groundwater microbial communities from Crystal Geyser aquifers in Utah, USA - Crystal Geyser metaG 2015-16 | ecosystem: Environmental > Aquatic > Deep subsurface > Groundwater | place: USA... | reverse complement strand
TGGCGTCAACCGGATTTTTCCAATTCAGAAGTAAGGAGATTTTACCCGAAGTTATGCTGGTTCTGGCAAAAAGTTTAGTTCTACAAATGCAATTAGAAAAGCAAACATCTGGCACAATTTTAACGGCTGTGCCAAAAGAAGCCGTTAAAAATATTGTTATCCCTATCCTCCCCAAACCAACCCAGCAAAAAATTGCTGATTTGGTTCAGCGCTCACATTCTGCCCGTCAGCAAGGCAAAGAACTTTTGGAAAAGGCAAAAAGAAAGGTTGAAGAGATTGTTGAAAAAGGTTGAAATTCCATACAATCGAAATGTCATAATTTTATATGTTACGGAAAGTCTAAAAATGTCACGAAACCATTTAACGGGGTTAACCAGATGGTTTACCCCATTAGATAGTAAACATAAACATCTAACGGGGTGAATAATCTTTACGGTTTAACGGACGATGAAATTAAAATCATAGAACAATTTGGAGCAAAGGATAAATAATTTTAGGATGGAAGGAAAAATATGACAGATATTGTTAAGCAGGACATTATTGAGAAAAAGATATTTTTGATTAGAGGTCTGAATGCAATGTTAGATAGAGACCTTGGTAAACTTTATGGCGTAAAAACAAAATCACTTAATCTTGCAGTAAAAAGAAATATAGACAGATTTCCAGATGATTTTATGTTTCAATTAACTAAAGAAGAATTTGCTAACTTGAGGTTTCAATTTGAAACCTCAAGATGGGGCGGTATTAGATACTTACCTTATGTATTTACGGAGCAGGGTGTTGCTATGCTTTCCAGTGTTCTTAACAGCAAAAGGGCGATACAGGTAAATATCGGTATAATGCGGGTGTTTGTTAATATAAGAAAATTAGTTTTTGCAAATAAAGGAATACTTAACAAATTTTATCAACTGGAACAGAAGGTTCAATCACACGATAAGAAAATAAGAACGATTTTTGAAATTATTCATAAACCAGTAGATACCAAATTGCTATCCCCGGGAAAACCGTTTTCAAATAAAAAAGCAATTAGGGATGTTATTAGTTCTTGCGAAAAGTATATTTATTGGATAGATAAATATTTTTCAAAAGCAGGGTTAGATTGGTTGTCGGAATCACTTAATATCAGTAAAGTAAAAAGTATTAAAATTCTGATGTCGTCAGAAAAGGTGGATGAGAAATTCATATCTTTGTATAGAGATTTAAAAAAAGAACTCAAAAGTGATGGTGTAAAGTGTGAATTACGAGTTATACTCGATAATTTGAAAGCGGATATTCACGATAGATGGATTATTTCAAAAAATCTATGTTATAACATGCCATCAACTGATACCATTGTCAGAGGACAATATAGTGAAGTAAAAAGAACGGCAAATTTTCCGCCATTTGATGAATGGTGGGAGAAAAGTAAGGATATTCAGAAAGTTGGCAATAATAAAATTGGGTAGAAATGAGTCGGACACTTTTTTTAGAATGCGAACGCCAAATTGACCAGATGGTTTATAAATTACACCCCCACCTATCTCCTCCCCCCTTGAGGGGGAGGATGGAGGAGAGGGGGTAGCTTTGAAATTACATACTTAACAGAAAAAATGTTAGCAAAAAGAACTTTTAAAATCAGATTAGTGTTTCACAAAAAAACAGATGAGAACATTGCGGTCATGCTGAGACCGACGGTCGTGGCAATCTCTTCCTTTATTGTCATGCTGAATGTCAATGAAGCATCTCGGTGTTAAAAGTGAGATTCTTCCCCCGTATTCAATACGGGGTCAGAATGACAGGGATTGCTTCGAGATAAATCTCTCGCAATGACAATTTAAAAATTTATGGTTAAACCAAGGGTAATTATTCTGCGGACCGCGGGAACAAATTGTGATTGGGAAACAGAAGCCGCATTTAGATTAGCCGGAGCAAACCCGGAAAGAGTGCATATCAATCGGCTTATTGAGAAGGAAAAGAATTTACGCGATTATGATATTTTAGTCATCCCCGGAGGGTTTACCTATGGAGACGATATCTCCGCAGGAAAAATTCTTGCCAACGAAATAAAATACAAACTTTTTGAACAATTGCAGAGATTTGCCGAAAAAAGGTTAATTCTGGGAATTTGCAATGGATTTCAGGTTTTAGTTAAAAGCGGACTTTTACCGGGAAACAATGGTCAGCAGGAAGTCACCTTAACTTTTAACGATTCGGGTAAATTTGAGGATAGATGGGTCTATCTAAAAAATACTTCGGAGAATTGTTTATTTACTAAAGGGCTAAAAAAACTCATTTATCTTCCCATTGCCCACGGCGAGGGAAAGTTTATTCCCAAAGGGAAAAAGGTTCTCAAGGAATTGGAGAGAAATGACCAGGTTGTTTTTAAGTATGCTGATTGTTCCGGGAAAGAAGGAGATTATCCCATCAATCCCAATGGTTCGGTGAAAAGTATCGCGGCCATCTGCAATAAAGAAGGCAATATCTTAGGGATGATGCCTCATCCGGAAAGGTATCTTTGCCGCCTTCATCATCCCGCCTGGAGAAGAGAAAATCTGCTGCCGGAAGAGGGAGATGGTTTACTAATCTTCAAAAATATAGTAGAGTACGTAAGATGATAAAATACCATGAGATTGCCACGCTCCTTTCAGCCGCTCGCAATGACACTTTGTGCGATGAATCGCACCGCTACAACAAATGCGATGAATCGCACCGCTACAACAAATGCGATGAATCGCACCGCTACAATTTTGAATTTCCCTTATGGTATTCCTGAAGAGATTTTACTTCTATGGCGCCGCATTTCGCCGCTTCTATTCCCTCTACCGTTGCTAAAGCAGCGGCAATTGTAGTTATATAGGGAATTTTATGCTGGATAGCATCTTTTCTGATATAGCTATCGTCATATTTACTTTCCCGGCCTACCGGAGTATTAATTATCATCTGGATGCACCCATTGCGTATATCGTCGGTTATATTAGGCCGTCCTTCGTGAAGTTTTATTGCCAGAGAAGATTCTACGCCGTTCCTCTCCAGATAAACTTTGGTTCCTTTGGTTGCCAGTATTCCGAAACCTAATTTTTTAAGTCGGTTCGCTATTTCAAGAATATGCTTTTTATCTTTATCAACCACTGAAATCAAAACTGTTCCTTGGGTAGGCAGCTTCATTCCTGCGGCTTCTTGCGCTTTGTAAAATGCCAACCCGAATGAAGAAGCAATGCCCATCACCTCTCCGGTTGACTTCATTTCAGGCCCGAGAATAGGGTCAACAGCAGGAAACATATTAAAAGGGAACACCGCTTCCTTTACCCCAACATAGGAAATTTCTTTTCTATTCGCAGGAATTATATCTTTTAATTTTTTGCCTAATAAAACCAAGGTTGCTATTCTTGCCATAGATATGCCCATAATTTTACTTACTATAGGAACGGTTCGCGAAGCGCGAGGATTGGCCTCTAATATATAGACCTTCTCTTTTGCTATAGCGTACTGAATATTCATAAGACCAATTACCTTAAGTGCCCTGGCAATCTTTTTTGTGTAGTTTTTTATGATGGCGAGATTTTCTCTGGAAATATTATGCGGAGGGATTACGCAAGCGCTATCTCCTGAATGAATTCCTGCCAACTCGATATGTTCCATAACCGCCAGAATACAAACATCTTCTCCGTCGGAAATAGCATCAACTTCAACTTCGAGAGCATCTTCTAAAAATTTATCAATTAACATTGGATATTCCGGGCTAACTTCTATAGATTCCTTGATATAATTTAAAAGCATTTTCTCGTTATAGACAACTTGCATACCCCGGCCACCCAGAACAAAAGAAGGCCGCAGCATTAAAGGATATCCTATTTGATTAGCTGCAACCAGTGCTTCATCCGCTGAAGAGGCAACCCCGCTTGTAGGTTGAGGAATATTGAGTTTTTGTATTACCCCCTTAAATTTCTGTCTATCTTCAGCCAGATGAATACTCTGGGAACTTGTGCCAAGAATCTTTACGCCGGCTTGGGTCAATTCCCTGGCTATATTTAATGGGGTCTGACCCCCAAATTGCACGATTATACCTTCGGGTTTTTCTTTTTCGTAAATATTTAGCACATCTTCCACAGTGAGAGGTTCGAAGTAAAGTTTGTTGGAAATATCATAATCAGTGGAAACAGTTTCAGGATTACAGTTAACCATTATTGATTCTATTCCTTCCTCTCGTAATGCAAAAGCAGCGTGGACACAGGTATAATCAAACTCTATGCCCTGGCCAATACGGTTAGGCCCTCCGCCTAAAATCATTATCTTGCGTTTGGATGATACATTAATAGAATCTTTAGTATTATATGTTGAAAAATAATAGGCAGCGTCAGCGCCACTTACTGGCACTGCTTCGTATGCCGCTGTCTTTCCCGCATTAAGCCGCCGGGTGCGGATTTCTTTTTCTGTCTTGCCTAAAGTTTGAGCAAGATATCTATCTGAAAAACCATGCTCCTTAGCTTTTATAAGCAAATCTTGGGGTAAATCTTTGCCAGTGAACTTTTTTATCTCTTCTTCAAATTCTACCAACTCCTGTATCTGACTGATGAACCATTGGTTAATTTTAGTCATCCGGTAAAGGTCGTCAACAGACATACCCTTACGCAATGCCTCATACATTAAGAAAATGCGCTCGCTTGAGGGATTAACTAACTTTGTTCTGATTTCAGAAAGCGAAAGAGAAATAAAATCTTTAACTCCTCCCAGCCCGTATCTTTTAATCTCAAGTGAGCGTATTGCCTTCTGAAACGCTTCCTTGAAATTTTTACCTATACTCATTACCTCACCCACCGATTGCATCTGCGTACCCAATTTATCTTCAGCCTGAGGAAATTTCTCAAATGCCCATCTGGCAAATTTTACCACCACATAATCTCCGCTGGGAATATACTTATCAAGCGTGCCCTCCTTCCAGTAAGGGAGTTCATCAAGGGTTATACCTACCGCTAATTTTACCGATATACGAGCAATAGGAAAGCCGGTTGCTTTTGAAGCCAGAGCTGAGGAGCGAGAAGTGCGGGGGTTAATTTCGATAATCACAATTTTTGAGTCTTCAGGATTGTAAGCAAACTGCAAGTTACAGCCGCCGATTAGGCCAATAGCGTCAACAACCCGGTAGGACATCTCTTGATACTTGTTTTGCAAATCTTTTGAAACCGTAAGCATCGGCGCAACACAAAAACTATCCCCGGTATGCACGCCCATAGGGTCAACATTTTCAATAAAACAAACCGTAATTTTATTGCCTTTTGTGTCCCTGACCACTTCAATTTCATGCTCCTGCCAACCTAAAACTGACTCTTCTACCAGCACTTGTCTAACCAGGCTTGCTGAAAGCCCCCTGGCAACAATCATTCTTAATTCTTCTACATTATAGGCAATGCCTCCGCCGGTGCCTCCCAAAGTATAGGCAGGCCGCAACACCACCGGAAACTTCAGTTCTTGAGCAATCCTTTCCGCATCCTCAAGTGAATGCGCCGGCGAACTTTTGGGCACCGCAATATCAAGGGAAGCCATTGTCTCTTTAAAGATAATTCTGTCTTCACCTCTTTGGATAGCCTCTTGTTTTACGCCAATTAATTCAACATTGTATTTAGCCAGTATCCCTTTTTTGCTAAGTTCAGACGAAAGATTAAGCCCGGTCTGGCCGCCAAGGTTGGGAAGAAGAGCATCCGGCTTTTCTTTAATGATTATCTTTTCCATATTCTCAACGGTAAGAGGCTCAATATAGGTTTTGTCAGCCATCTGGGGGTCAGTCATAATGGTGGCAGGATTGGAATTCGCCAGGATAACTTCATAACCTTCCTCTTTAAGAGCTTTGCAAGCCTGGGTTCCTGAATAATCAAACTCACAGGCCTGGCCAATAATAATGGGACCGGAACCAATAACCATTATTTTTTTAAGGTCATCCCTTTTAGGCATTTATTTTCTTCCCTTTTTTAAAGGAAAACAGTCGGAACTACATTATCTCCGTATTTTGCCCTTGACTCTTCTAATCTGGCTTTTTGTTCTTTAAGAACTTTAAACAAAGTATCAGGGGCATCAGTTATTTTTGTCTTATAGATTTCCGCAATCCTTTCGATTTTTTCCAGATTCCCCTTAATCTTGACGGTGAATTGTTCTGCATATTCTCCCTCGGAATAATCTTTCCTAAGAACCTCTCTGAATAATTTTTTAAGGTCGGCATATCTCGGGATATAACCGGTAGGAATTTTGACCGCATCTACATCATGATTAACCCGCAACTCCATCCACTTAACCCAAACTCGTTTATCTTCCATCGCGGTTAAATATTTACCGGTTTTAGTTTTCTGAAAGTAATTAACCGCAAAAATTGTTGGCGGGACCGGCACCCCTTCAATAAATTTAAGATGATGAGCAACATATTTACCCAGAGGGATTGAAACAAAGTCAAGATTGGACATAGGATTAAATTGGCGAACCCCTTCCTTTCCCAGAGTAGCGGCAGTTGTTTCCGACTCTAAAGAAGCGCCAAAAGTTATTACCCCGTGAGTCCAATTAAACGCTTCCTGTACCGGCGGCCAGATACTGGAATCTCGCCCTCCGTAGATGATTCCTTTTATCCAAACACCTTCGGGATTATCCAACTGGCAATCAACATTTTTAAGGCCATAAAGGCTTACCGTATAGCGCGCATTTTTATGGGAATAAGTGATTTCATTCCCTTGAGAATCTTTTTTCCCTTTTTGCCATTCGCCGGAATAATTGCTTCCTTTCTCGGGTACTTCTCTCCCATCTCCCAGCCAGTAAGGAACACCTTTTTCAGTTACCAGAACATTGGAAAAAATTACCTCTCCGGGAGAAGTTAAGGATTTCCAGATTGCCGGGTCATCTTTTGGGTTAACATCCTGAATAATTCCAAAGATGCCGCACTCAACGTTGGCAGCATAAATCTTCCCCTCTTTTTTCCTTAAATAAGCCAGGTCATCTCCGACGATGCTTTCACCTTTTAACATCGAGGTGGAAGTTTTTCCGCAGGCACTGGGAAAAGCACCGGTAAAATAGGTTATCCTTTCTCTTAGAAGGCCATGAACTCCCATAATCAACATATGCTCAGCAAGCCAGCCTTCTTGTGATGCTTTGCGGATTGCTAATCTTAACGAAAGTTTTTTCAGGCCAACGGTATTACCGGCATATTGAGTGTTTACGGTGTAAACAATATTATCTTCAAGATCAACATAAACTCTTCTTTTGTCGACATTCTTACTCACGCCATTCTCCAGCACCCCTGCGCTGTGGACATATCGAAAGAAGCTTTTAGAATTTCCGATTTTTTTAAACTGCTCATATCCTCTTCGATAAAGAATATATTCTGAATGGGCGACATAACTTGAATCCGTTATCTGAACAGCGGATATTGAAAATTCGGAATTGGTTGGCCCAAGAGAAAAGAATAATACATACATTTCTTTGCCAGCCATAATGTTTTTAAGATACCGGTGTATTTCTTCTAATCCGGTTTCTTTATCCGTTGCATTAAGCGCATCTCCCAAATCAGCCCCTTGGGGAAGAAGATATTTAGTACTTGTTTTATCTCTTGCCAGATCGTTATATCCATCGAAATGTATCGTATGCCCATCAATGGCAAGTTTTCGCTCCTCGGCATTCTCTAACGCTCTATTGCCAATATATTCCCGGTCTTGGTCAGAATCATCACAAACATAAACCGAATCAGGATTGCAAAGTTCGGTATATTTTCTAACAAACTCAAAAAGACCGGCGTTATTCAAGGCAGTCAGCTTTTCGTAACTTTTTTTGCAACATTTCGTTTTTAGCAAATCCGCATATTTTTTTTGCATAGGTTTTAATGTAAATATTTAGTAGCGGTGGCAGTTATGCCACTTTTTGGTGCGATAAATCGCACCGCTACAATAGATTGACGGCGTTGAGTGAGTATTTATAAGCAGAGTTCACTCTGCCACTACTGTATGATTTTAAGTTTTCTTGCCTTTCCTGTCAAACCTGGCTTGATTGCAAAAATAGGCGTAAAATTATGCTCTTCGCGTAGAAAACAGTTTTCGTTAATCTTTAATTCTTCGCGCAAATTTTCAGTTCTTTTAATAAATTCTTTGGTAAGAGGGTCACGATAGCCGCTGACAGATTTTAATTCCGGATTATAATTTTGAAAAAATCTATTGATTCGTTTAATGAAGATTTCCCGGGTATATTTTCCAAAGAGGGAAGAAAGAGCAACGGGAAATTCTTTTTCTTCTCCATTTTGAAGGAAGGAAATGTTTGCTCTTTTATTTTTTAAGTTTAATTCATAAGAAGAAACCTCCCCGCTCTCCTCTAAAATCCGACAGTCCCAGTCCTTCAATAAGCCCGATTTTAGATAGAAAAAATAGTCTTTCCGCCCCCCAATTTTGTCAGCGAAAATAAAAAACTTTTTCTCTTTTTTTTGCAGGAAATAGAAGATTAATTTCTCAAACTGAAGGTAATTAAGGTAAGACTTATTTTTTTCTTTGGCCAATTTATTAAATTGAAATGGGCAAACACAGATAGTTTTCAAGCCAAGAAATTTAATCTTTTTTTCCTTTAATTTTTTCTTTAATTCCTCTGATTCTTTGATAATTCCTTTTTCAATCTTGGCGAGGCTAAAGCCTCGCACTACAATGTCCTTCAACCATAGCGGCAAGGAAATTTTCCCCCAGCAGGGTTTATACCTGGTTTTTGATTCCAAACAGAGTTTGGGAAACAAGGAAAAATTAAGAAGAATTTTAGAAAAAAAACTATCGGGTTCTTTCGGCAGTTTTTTAAAAAGGAGGGAGAAAAAAATAGCAACAGTCTTTTCTCCGGCCCGCCTGCATCGGAGAGAATTCCGGGAAAAGAGTTTTTTGGAATCGGTTACAATAACCCTTTTTGGATAATCGTCAGGATTTTTCGATATATTTAAAATCTGCCAGAGATTTCCCCTTTTTTCTACTTTAAATGCGCTGGCGGTGATAATTAAAGGGCCAAGAATAGGACCATAGCCATTCTCATCAATACCGACAATGATCATATTTACTATTATAATCAGGGAAAGGCCTTTATTTTAGCAATTGGAGTTTCTGGGCACAATGAGGATGCTTCTCTCCGCAGTAAACTTTCAATCTCTTCATCCTTTTTGCCAAAAGTTTATTTCTGGGCAACATTCCCTTCACTGCCAATTTAATAATTGTTTCCGGGCTCTTCTGCTGCAATCTTTCAAAGGTTATTGTCTTTAGGCCGCCCGGATAACCAGAGTGTCGGCGGTAAAGTTTTTCTTCTCTCTTCTTTCCGGAAACCTTAACCTTCTCACTATTAATAACCACTACAAAATCGCCTCCATCGGCTTCAGGTGCATAAGATGGCTTGTTCTTCCCGGAAAGAATGGTGGCAATTTTTACCGCCATTCTGCCTAAAATTTTATTCTGAGCATCAATCAAGAACCAATTTCTTTGAACCTCTGTCTTTTTCATTTTCCTCCTCTATTTGGACGCAGATAACATCAGGATAAAATCAGGATTAAAGCAAAATCAAAGATAAAGAATTAAAGATTTATTTTTAATTATTGTTTTTTATCTGCGAGTATCTGCGTTAATCTGCGTCCTATTAACTGTTTTTTCTGAATCTTTCCCGGAATTTTTTTACTTCAGGGCTTGTACGCTCCCCGGAGAGAGCCCTGAATTGCTCCAGCAATTTTCTTTCTTCTTTACTTAAATTTGTTGGTGTCTCTACCAAGATTTTAACTAATTGGTCTCCTTTCCCATAACCACGCAAACTGGGAATTCCCTGGTTACGCAGGCGAAAAACTCTACCACTCTGAGTTCCTGGCGATATCTTCATTTTTACTTTTCCAAAAAGAGTCGGTACTTCAATTTCTCCTCCTAAAGCCGCCTGCACAAAGGTAATGGGAACCTCACAAATAATATCATCGCCTTCCCGATGGAAAAAATCGCCTTCCTCCACATAAATAAGGATATAAAGGTCTCCGGCCGCACCCCCTCTTAAGCCCGCATCGCCCTGTCCGGCAATGCGTAAAGTCGAACCTTTATCCACGCCCGCCGGAATTTTCACCATAATCCTATGTTTTTTTCTTACCCTTCCTGAACCACGACAATTACCGCAGGGAGAAATAATAATTTCTCCCTCTCCTCTACACTTAGAACAAGTGCGTGCAAAACTAATAAAGTCCGAACCATAACTTACCTGACCACTTCCCTGGCATTGAGGACAGGTTTTCTTCCCCGTCCCTGATTTCATCCCTGTCCCATTACAGGCAGAACATTTCTCCAATTGAGAAAGCTCAATGTATTTCTCCGTTCCCATTGCCGCTTCTTTTAAAGTGATTGAAAGATTATATTGAAGATCAGAGCCTCGCTGATAACCTTTTTCTCTTCCTCCGAATCCTTCTTCAAAGAAATCGCTGAAGAAGGAAGAACCCTTGAAGAGATTGCCAAAAAGGTCGCCAAAATCCGTCCTCACCCGGGAAAAGTCCTGCGTCCAGTCAAAACCTCCTCCTAAACCGCTATGGCCGAATTGGTCGTAAGTAGCTCGTTTTTTAGAATCAGAGAGAACTTCATAGGCCTCGGTTGCTTCCTTGAATTTTTCTTCAGCCTGCTTATCCCCAGGGTTATGGTCAGGATGATATTTTAAAGCCAATTTCCGGTAAGATTTCTTTATTTCATCAATGCCCGCATTCCTGGAAATGCCTAAAATCTCATAATAATCACGTTTTGCCATTTTCTACCTTTAACCACGAATTATACGAATAAATCGAATTTGAAAATGAAACGAAGTGCCACCCTGAGTGTCAACGAAAGGTCTCGTATAAAGAGAGATTCTTCGGCTGTGCCTCAGAATGACATATTCTTTTTATTACTCTTTTTAATTCGTGTAATTAGAGAAATTCGTGGTTGCTTTTCTTTAATCTATGGTTACCTAATGTTATATAATAATCGTATATTTTCTTTCAATTCTGAACGGTTTAAATGCCCTTCCTCCGGCCTCATAAAACTTGGTAAAGAACTCCAAATATTGCAACCTGCTGGTATGGACATAAGCCCCCAGAGTATTAATCCCAAGATTAAAGAGATGCCCAAGACAAAAGAGAAGAATTCCCAGGAGGATGCCAAGATAAGGAAGAGGAAGAACAAGGGAAACCAGTTGGTTGACCACAATAGCCAAAAGAGCGGTAGTCATCCCTAAAGCAAAAAGTCGGGAATAACTTAAGGTATCCGACAGTAGATTTCCAACAATCATTCCGTAAACAGAATAGACGCTCCAAAAGAGTTTCATAAATATTCCTTTTTGCTCGATAAATTGCTGAAAGATCACCAAGAGCAAAGCAAGAATCAAAAAGAAACTCAAAGGGAAGAAGAAAAAACCTCCTAAAAAAGAAAATGGCAAACTACCTTTCCTGGATAAAAAAGCAAGAATCCAGAGAGGCAATCCTAACTGAACTAAAAAGGGAGCGAGGTTTTTAAGCCCGGCGGTTCCCCAATCCTTAATGCTCTTTATCAATCTTACCATCACTCCAAAGGAAATCTGGAGATACCCAAAGAAAAGCGCCAGATAGAAAAACTTCATCATATCATCAGGGTTTTTAACTGGATTAAGAACGGTAATTGTTCCCCAAAATCTTCTTAAAGGAGAAAATGGTATTTTTTCAAAGAGGTCACCAAAACAACTGCCGGTCATTATTCCTGCCCCGATAGTGGCTAAACCACTGAAGAGAAATAATCTACAAAGTCTTTTCCCCATTTCGGAGAGATGCATTTTCTTTAATAAAATAAACGAAAAAATGGCTAAGAGAAACCCATAACCGCTATCGGAAAGACAGGTAGCAAAGCAGAGAATGAAGAAAATGGAAAGAAGGCCGCTGGGGTCTATTCCTTTATAAAAAGGCCGGCCATATAAATCAGTAACCGCTTCAAAAGGCTCAACCAAAACTCTATTCTCTAAGATGGTAGGGACATCCTCACCTCTTTTTGGCTCACGAGAGTATAAGGCAACCTCGGGAAATTTTTCTTTCAAGCACTTCTCTAAATTTGGCAGATTTTTTGCGGGGAGCCAGCCGGTAAGTAAAAAGGCGCTTTCGGTCTGTCCAAAAGAATTCTGAATATTCTCCTGCTCCTTGCAGGAGGCATAGTAATCAAGAAGAACCAGAATTTTATTTCTTTCTGAGGCAAATGTTTTCATTTCCTCATTCAACCGGGAAAGATTTTCCTCATTCCTTACCAATCTTTTTTCAATAAAGGAAAGCATTCCCGCCGCCGTTAAACGAAAAGGAAGAAATTTTTGAGAAGTAGCATTATACCTATTCAAAAGTGATGCGACCTTCCTTTTTTCTTCCCTGGGATAGATTAAAAGAAACAAAATCTCCTTTTTATCTTTTTTGACTATTTTTAAATAAAAAGACAGGGTTATTTTTTCTATTTCCTTAATTAAATTGTTCAATTGAAGAGCAGAAATTTTATAAATACCTTTTTCGGTAAACCGGCCAGGGAGAAACTGGTAAAGAGGTAAATCAACTTCTTTGATTAAATAAAAATCTTCTTTCAGCTTATTTAACTTTTTTGTCAAATTTTCTTTTTTCTTTATTCCTTCATCCAATACCTTTACCTTTTTATAGAAGGTATTAAGGTCAAAATTCTTTACGATATCCAGAAGTTTTATTGTAGAAATTTGAATTTTTTCTGAGGCTTTTTCACCCAAAGAAAAAAGAATTTCTTTCAGGAAATAGAGTTTCTTGATTTTTTTCTCTAATTCTTCATCAGGCAAAACCTTTTTTGGCAAAAGCACCTTTAAAGAAGGCTCTTCTTTAAAATGGATAATCTCCAAAAAAGCCTTTTCCTGCAGGTCTCTGGTAAGTTTCTTTGCCTTATTCTCCGGGCCAATGAGGGTAATTTTTTTCATCCTGCCAATTGCCATCAATTTCTCCTTATAAACGATTTATTATATTACTTACGATCAGGAACGGTCAAATTAAAGAATGGCTCTTAATATACTCTTATCTCATAAACCCTGGCTTCAGGGGAGCCATTGGTAGCAGAAACCTCTAAGCGGAGGCGAGAAGTGGTAATCGGTTTAAATCGATGCTGGCGGTGGCGCTGATAATTATCCTTCACC
>Ga0100392_1004115_pt1 | contig 13143 bp, 9 predicted proteins | sample CryGeymeta201516_FD_81548 | JGI IMG/M metagenome (GOLD analysis project Ga0100392, IMG submission 81548) | Groundwater microbial communities from Crystal Geyser aquifers in Utah, USA - Crystal Geyser metaG 2015-16 | ecosystem: Environmental > Aquatic > Deep subsurface > Groundwater | place: USA... | reverse complement strand
TTTAAATAACTTTTTCACTTTTTTCGCCTCCTTTCTCGGAGCAGTTTTTATGTTAAAGCTTTTTAGGCAGAAGAAAAAAGGTGACCTGTTTTTAGTGTAGAATAATTTTTGCGGAATGTAAATAGTACGAATTCGTATTTTGATCTCTTTCTTTTAGGGGATCATCCTCTTAAATCAAGAGGATGATCCCCTTTCTTCGTAAAACCACCCTCAAACCAAAAAGGGGGCAGTGAAGCCCCTTTTTTGAATTCAAGTCATCAAAGTTTTACCAGCAGGTTCCGTCGGCTAAAGTTCCGGTTTCAAAACAAGCACCCTTGGTTGTGTCTTCTCTCTTGGCTCGCAAAGTATATTTGTCTCCAGCTGGATTGGTTGTATAACTGTATTGATATGTCGCCCCATTGGAAGGATCAACTGGAACCTTGGCAATCCATTCAGTGAGATTTGCTTCTACCCCGCTAGTGGTACAAGTAGCTGAATAGGGGGCTAACCATCCGGAAACATCTGCAGCAGTTGGAGCTCCACAACATCCAACACCTTGTGCCATATTCGAATCCTGGGTTAAACTACAAGCTGCAGCCGCACACCCCGGGACATAAGTTGGGTTGGTGGTGCCTGCCATATAAAGATCAATGGCTTTGCGCAGAGTGGTGAGGTCTGATTCGCGTTGTGAATCACGGCCTCTTCTCAACATGGCTGCAGGATTGATGGCCAAAAGCACCACCGCGGCCAAAACACCGATGATGGCAATCACAACTAAAAGTTCGATGAGGGTAAAACCTGAATGATTTTTAAATAACTTTTTCACTTTTTTCACCTCCTTTCTCGGAGCAGTTATATTTTTTTGTAAAACCAACGAGGCAGAAGAAAAAAGGTGATAAATCATCCTATTTTCATTAGAACATATTTATTACCACCTGTCAATTCGCCTAAGTATTTTCAAACCCCAATCTTTTTTAGTTGTACTTCTCCATTCCGCTCCGCTTCAGTCGAAGTATAAAAATTACTGTTCGAGCGCAGTCGAGAACTACATACTTTTGACTTATTTGATGGTACTTCTCCATTTTGGTCGAAGAATAATGACTTTATTGTTCGATCCGCCGACTGGCGAAGAGAACTACAACTTCAAAAGCTGGTGGTTATTTTATAGATCGGCAGTACGATGGAGATAATTAAAAATCCCGCTCCTACTCCCAACAAAATAATAATCAAAGGTTCTATCGCGGCTGATAAACCCTCTGTTGTATGCATAGCCTCATTTTCAAAATAATCGGCGACATTAATTAAAACCTCATCGATCTTGCCTGTCTTTTCACCCACTAAAATCATTTGGGTAAAAAGGGGCGGGAAAATAGGATTTTTTGACATTGAATTGCCGATCGACTCTCCTTTTTCAACGTCTAGAGCGGTTTTCGCAATCGCTTCCCGAATCCGAATATTGCCCACCGTTTCGCGGATTATATCCAAAGACTCCAGAATAGGAACTCCGGCGCCCAAAAGCATGCTCAAGGTTCGTGAGATTGATCCGAACTGAATCTGTTTTGAAAGTTTACCGGCAATGGGTAGTTTTAAGTTTGCATCGGCAAAATAATAACGGCCCCTTACCGTTTTCGAAAAGGATCTTAGTAGAAAAAAAACAACCAGCAATATTACTATGACAACTAACCAATTATTTTGTGCCCATTTTGAAGAACCAATTAAAATTTTGGTTGGCAAAGGAAGATCAACGCTCATCTGTTCATACATCGTCGTTAATTTCGGAATAACAAAAATGAATAGAACAGCAACCACACCGCCCATGGCAATCATGACAATGATTGGGTAAATCAAAGCGCCTTTGGTTTTTGCTTTAAACTCGTGTTCTTGCTCCATCATATCAGCTAAACGATTGAGTATCTTATCCAGCGAGCCTGAGGCTTCTCCGGCCATAATTAAACTGGCAAAAATGCGTGGAAAAACATCCGGATATTTCATCAGAGCCTTAGAAAAACTCAATCCGCCATCAATATCGCGCACCATTTTCCCTATTATTTCTTTAAAATAAGGATTGGTGGTTTGCTTTTCCAAAATTTCCAAGGCGTTGGACAGGGTTAAGCCCGCGGCGACCATGGTGGCTAATTGACGAGCAAAAACCACTTTCGCTTCTTCCGGTACTTTTTTAAATTTTTTTAAAAATCCGGATAAAGCAAAAATTCTTTTAGCCTCCAGTGAGGTGATGATCAATTTTTGCTCTCTCAAAATTGTAGCCGCCTGAGACTCATCCGCAGCTTCAATTAATCCAGATTTAACTTTTCCTTCAGAATTAACAGCCGTGTAAGCAAATGTTTGCATGGAATTTGACCTTCTACTTTTTATGGTACTTCTCCATGCGCTCCCCGCCATCTGGCGGGTCGCTTGGTCGAAGCATAATATTTATTGTTCGATCCGCCTATCTGGCGGAGAGAACTATCTTACTTTTGACCTTTAACTTTTAACCTTACTCCCGCTTTTCTTTTCCACTCACCATTCTTAATAAATCGTCCTGATTTAAAGTATGGGCAGTGGCTTCCTCCAGCGTAATTTTACCGGCACGAATCAAATGAGCCAATGACTGTTCTAAAGTCTGCATGCCTAAATCTGAAGAAGTTGTAATTAAGTTATTAATCTGATGGGTTTTTCTTTCTCGAATAAGAGATCGCAAGGCCGGGGTGGCAAAGAGAATTTCAGAAGCTAAAACCCGACCACCGCCAATGGCCGGAATCAATCTTTGAGAAACGATGCCCTCTATAGTGTTCGCTAGCTGAGCTTGAACTTGGGCCTGTTGATGTTCGGGAAACACGTCAATAATACGATCAACCGTTTGCGCCGCATTGTTGGTATGCAAAGTTGCAAAGACCAAATGCCCGGTTTCTGCAATAGTGAGGGCAGCCGCGATAGTCTCAAAATCTCTCATTTCACCGATTAAAACCACGTCCGGGTCTTCACGCAAGACTGACCTTAAGGCTATTTCCCAGGAATGGGTATCCAAATGCAATTCTCGTTGGGAAACCAACCCTTGTCGGTGGCTAAAAACATATTCGATCGGATCTTCGATGGTAATGATATGGACTGGTCTGGTTTGATTAATCTCATCAATAAGAGCGGCCAAAGTCGTGGATTTTCCATGACCGGTTGGACCTGTTACTAAAATAAATCCCTGAGGAAGCTTGGTAAATCGCTGAACAAGCCTTGGAATTCCTAGATCCTCCATTTTTCTAATTTGAGTTGGGATATATCTTAAGGCTGCAGCTAAATATCCTTTTTGGTAATAACAATTAACCCGAAAACGGGCAACTTCGCCTAAGGCAAAAGAAAAATCTATCTCTTTGTTGGCTAGAAAAATTTCCTTTTGTTCTGCGGTTAGCAGGGAAAAAATCAATTTCTCTGCAATCTCTGAATCTAAAGGTTGACTCCCCTCGATCGGTACCAACCTGCCATCGATGCGTAAGGTGGGCATGGCGCCAACGATGAGGTGCAGATCGGAGGATTCTCTTTTTACCACCGTTTCCAACAAATCGCGAATATTCATGCTGTCTTTCAATTTAATTCTCCTTTAAATAGTTGTACTTCTCCATTTCAGTCGAAGTATAAAAATTATTGTTCGATCCGCCGATTCGGCGGAAAGAACTGCCTTAATTTTGACTTTTGACTTTTAAATTTGTTCGCCCTTGGCGAAGAAATCTTCGACTTCGTCGAACATCTTGACTTTTCTCTTAGTCCTGCGCCACTCTCAAGACTTCTTCAACCGTGGTTAACCCATTTAGAACTTTAAGGTAACCGTCTTGTTTCATCCGGATCATGCCTTCGGCAACTGCCTGCTTTTCTATTTCTCCGGCTGAAGCATGGGATAAAACCATCTGACTTATTTTCTCTGATACTTTTAAAACTTCAAAAATGCCAATTCTGCCTGTGTAGCCGGTGTTGTTGCACTCCGGACAACCCTTTCCTTTATAAAAAGTAACTGCTTTGGAGGGATAAAGATTGCCTAATTCTTTTTTGACTTCATCGACTAAAATTTTATCATCTTTGACCTTTTCTTTACATTTGGGACAGATTTCACGGCACAATCTTTGCGCCATGGCAATGTTCATCGAAGAGGCGATTAAAAAAGGCTCAACGCCCATGTCTAAAAGGCGGGGCAAAGCGCCGGCCGAACTGTTGGTATGAAGGGTTGAAAGAACCAGGTGCCCGGTAAGAGCTGATTGAACAGCCAGCTCAGCTGTTTCCGAGTCTCGAATTTCACCCACCATGATAATATTCGGGTCTTGGCGCAATATCGAGCGCAGACCAGAGGCGAAAGTTAAACCGGCCGCCGGATTGACTTGAACCTGATTGACACCGGGAACGGCATATTCAACCGGGTCTTCTAAAGTTATAATGTTGACTCTGACTGAATTCAACTTACTCAAGGCCGAAGATAAAGTGGTTGACTTACCGCTGCCGGTAGGACCGGTGACCAAAATTATTCCGTGCGGACGAGTTAAATTTTCTTCAAATCTTTTTAAAGCAGTGCCACCCAGTCCAAGATCTAAAAAGGAGGGGATGCCGCCGCCTTTGCGCAGAAGACGAATAACCACCTTCTCACCGTGAGTAGTAGGTAATGTTGAAACTCTCAAATCTACCTCTTGATCCGCAACCTTAATGCCGAAACGCCCATCCTGGGGAATACGTTTTTCATCTATTTTCATGTTGGAAAGAATCTTAATTCTGGAAACGACCGCCTCGGTAACTTTGAGAGGTAAAATCACTCTTTCTTGTAAAACTCCATCAATCCGGTAACGAATGCGTGTTTTTTCTTCTCCTGGTTCAATATGGACATCCGAGGCTCTTGACTTAACCGCAAACTCTAAGGTTGTCGAAACAATCCTAGCCACCGGCGCATCGCGAATCACCTCATCCACTTTGCTCATATCCTTTAAGCTTTCTTCGATTTCTTTGGTTTCAACCTGGGTTTCTTTTAGGGCGGCGCGAACTTCGGTGTCAATGGAAGAGCTGTATTGATCATCAATCGCTTTATTAATATCTTTGGGAAGAGCATAGTTCGGTTTGATTTGATAGCCACTTTTAGCTTCCAGAAATTCAATCACTTGCAGATCCAAAGGGTCAGCCATGGCCACTAAAAGATAATTGTTTTCCAGGGAAAACGGGATGAGATTATAATGGCGAGCGACGGGCTCGGGAATTTTAGATAAGACTTCGGTCGGAATTTTTTGTTCTAAAATCTCAACGAAAGGAATATTGAGCAGTTCCGATTTGGCTTTAATGATCTGTTCATCGACAGCCCAGTTATTATCGATTAAAATTTTTTCAATGGGGAAGCCCGTGGTTACTGATTCAAGCTTAACTTGGGAAACCTGTTCTGGGGTTAAAACTCCGTTTTTTTGTAGAATATCTTCAAGGTTTTTTTTGCTTTTAATCAACATGGGCAGAGCACTCTCTTCTATACTTGCCTGAGGCTTTTAAAGCTTGAAATAATCACTAAAATCATACTTACATTGTAAAAGAGATGTGCTATAATTGTCAAGAACGACATGTCTGATTTAGATCTACAAAACCAACTAAAAAAGCATCTTAACGATTCTACTGCGGCCTCATATTTAATCAGTGGAGGACAGGTATTAATACGCCTGAACGCAGCTTTGGACTTTGCGGCGTTAATCTTAGGAATTAAAAAAGCAACCGTCGCAAATTCCACTGATTTTTCCTTAATTTGTGACGATTACGGCATTGAAACGATCCGAAAAATTACCCATGCTCTAATTTTAAAACCCTATGGACATTCCAAAAAAGTGGTGGTTGTCAAAGAAGCTCAAAATTTAACCCTGCCTGCTCAGAATGCTTTTTTAAAAATATTAGAAGAACCTTATCCAAATTCGGTCATCATCTTGACGGCAGAAAACACGAAACAGCTTCTTCCCACCGTGATTTCGCGTTGTCAGTTGATATTTTTAAGCACCCAAAAATCAGGTTTGGCCGAGGAAAAAAGTTACTCAAATGAAACGATCGCTACCTTTAAAGCTTTTCTCTTCGGTTCTTTAGTCGAAAGATTAGACTCAGTCAATAGAAAATTGAAGGATATTGAAAAATTAAGTGAGTTTCTAGAAATCTGGATAGAAATTTTAAGAGATAATTTAATAGAGAATATTGATCGGGTAAAACCTGACGATTTTAAAAAAGCCAGAGCCTCAATTCAAGAAATTAAAAGGGCCCAGTCTCTCTTACAAGCTAACGTTAATTCGCGTTTGGTCTGGGATTTCCTAGCCTTAAATCTGCCAGCAATGAACTACCACTTTTGAGTTCGGGATATTCGCTTAAAAATAAAGGACCTCAACCCATTACAGAAAGGAAATTTATGGTTTACGATCAAAAACATCAGGCGCTTGCCGACGATAAAAGTCCCTGTGCCGATATTAAAACGATTAACCGTTTGATTGAAAAACATGATCTGCCAATGAAGCTGGTTCAAATCAAAAGAGAACGCGGGAATCTAACCGTCTATTTTTCGGCAGACAACCGAGTTGATTTTAGAAATTTAGCTCGTGAGTTAAATACCACTTTTGGCGAACCTGTGCGTTTGCATCAGGTAGGTTCTCGCGATGAGGCTAAAATGATAGGCGGTATCGGCCCTTGTCAAAAACCTTTGTGCTGTAAAACTTTTTTGTCAAAATTTGAATCGATTCCCCAGACTCTAATAAAAAAACAGGGTTTAACTAGTAATCTAGCTCAATCAACTGGTATCTGCGGAAAGCTGATGTGTTGTTTGACATTTGAACTGCAAGAAAAACTTCCGGTGAAGCAAGGTGAAGAAAATCTCAAAGTTGATGAAAAATTAAAGCTGGAAAAACCTATTTCCGTCATCGAAGAAAATCCTATTTCCGCCCCATCTTCTCCTGCTATTTCCGCTCCGGTTGAAAAGAAAAAGCATCCCGTTCAACCCGATAAAGAGGATGGAGAAAAAACTTTTCCGCCTCAAACAACTAAAAAGGTAGTACGAAAACTGCAGATTAAGAAAGTAAAGAAGTAAAATACTATTCTTGTCTCTCCTTGTGTCATTCCTGGCTCCTGGTAAGGAATCTCGTTGAGTTACCACATTTCCCACGGGATCCCGGATCCCTCCGATTCCCTGCCTCGCTTATCAGGCGGGGGCGGGCAGGCGAGTCCGGGATGACATCTGCTTCACAGCCAGATGCTAGTAGCCAGAAGCCATCTGCGTTTTGACTTCCGACCCTTGAATTTTGAACTATTTATGCTATACTAAAACATAGCTTTCAAAGGTGTCATTTGATTGCTTAGGATGACACCCTTTGTGTTTTTACCACCAGAATCAACGTCTTATGAGTTTAAAATCAACCTACGATGCTTCTAAAATTCAAGTTCTCGAAGGCTTAGAACCGGTACGCAAAAGGCCGGGGATGTACATTGGTTCCACCGACCAAAAAGGCCTTCATCACTTAGTCCGCGAAATTGTCGACAACAGCGTCGATGAAGCTTTGGCAGGTTTTTGTAAAACAATCCTCCTTACCATCCATCCGGATGAAAGCATCAGTGTTGAGGATGACGGACGAGGAATCCCTGTTGATGTCATGCCTCAATACCATAAAAGCGCTTTGGAAGTTGTCATGACGAAACTCCACGCCGGAGGAAAATTTGGTGGAGGAGGCTACAAAGTTTCAGGAGGACTACACGGCGTGGGAGCGTCAGTGGTTAACGCTCTTTCCGAATGGCTTAAGATTGAAGTCAAGCGTGATGGTAGGCTCTATAGTCAAGAATATCAAAAAGGTGCGCCGACAGCCGATCTGAAAGAAATAAAAACTGATCTACCAATCAGTGGTGCAGGCACAAAAACGACCTTTTCGGCCGATAAATCAATTTTTGAAACCGTTGCTGTTGATTATGAAACTGTCAAAAATCAACTGCGACAAATCTGCTATCTTACTCCCGGTTTATTTATAGTGTTTAAGGACGAACGGGCTTACAAGGAAGACTCTTTTTATTTCGAGGGAGGCATTAAATCTTTTGTCTTGCGAATCAATCGCGGTAAAAATATCTTGCACGATCCGATCTACATCCGTAAAGAAATCACCAACACTTTCGTCGATAGCATTGAGATCGAAATAGCCATTTGTTATAACGACGGTTATTCCGAAACTATCGAATCCTTCGTTAATAACATCCCCACGCCTGAAGGCGGCTCTCATGTCACTGGTTTCCGTTCGGCTTTAACCCGCTCGCTCAACGATTATGTTAAAAAAGTGAAACAAAACGTGAAAGAGGCCGACACGCTAACCGGCGACGACTTGAAAGAAGGTTTATCAACCGTCATCAACCTCAAGTTTGATGCCAATAAAGTTCAATTCGAAGGCCAAACAAAAACCAAACTGGGTACCCCTGAGGTGAAACCCTTGGTCGAAAGTGTCATGCGGGATGGACTGAATGTCTATTTAGAGGAGCATCCTACCGAGGGCAAAAAAATAGTTGAAAAAGTTCTGCTGGCGGCTGAAGCTAGAATCGCAGCCAAAAAAGCACGAGAAACGGTGATTCGTAAAGGACTCTTGGAAGGGATCACGCTCCCGGGGAAGCTGGCTGATTGTCAGGAAACTGATCCAAAAATGTGCGAACTTTTGCTGGTGGAAGGAGACTCGGCTGGAGGGAGTGCCAAACAGGGAAGAGATCGAAAATTCCAAGCGGTACTTCCCATCGGTGGAAAAATTCTAAATACCGAACGAGCTCGTTTGGATAAAGTTTTAGGGTTTGAAGAACTAAAAGCCTTGATTATCGCTCTCGGCGTGGGAATCGGAGAGCAGATTGACCGGACTAAATTGCGCTATGACCGCATCATAGTGATGACCGATGCCGATGTTGACGGTGAACATATCCGTACTCTCCTTTTGACTTTCTTTTTCAGATATCTGCCTTTTGTAATTGAAGACGGACATCTTTTCATTGCCCAGCCTCCCTTGTATAAAATTCAGTTTGGCAAAGAAATTTTTTATGCCTACCTGGAGGAAGAAAAAGAAAAAATCATCCGCGAACGTCCGTCTGAAAAATATACGACCCAACGTTATAAAGGCTTGGGGGAAATGAACCCTGAGCAGCTTTGGGAAACCACCATGAATCCGCAGGCCAGAATTCTCCGGCAGATCACAATTGAAGATGCAGCCGAAGTTGATAAGGTCTTCACCATGCTGATGGGGGATGAGGTTCCGCCGCGTAAAAGGTTTATCCAAACCCACGCCAAGACGGCGGAGCTGGATATTTGAGATGAAAGCAAGTTGTACTTCTCCATTTCAGTCGAAGAATAAAGATCTTATTGTTCGACCGCGCCCCGTATGAACGGGGCAAGTGGAGAACTACCTTAATTTTAAATTTTTAATTTACTCTATGGAAATTGGTAAAATCGTTTTCACTAAAATTGAAGATGAGATGAAACGCTCATATCTTGATTACGCAATGAGTGTTATTGTGGCACGCGCGCTGCCGGATGTGAAGGATGGCTTAAAACCGGTCCACCGTAAAATTCTTTTTGCCATGCAGGAGTTGGGCCTTTCGCATACCTCGCCTTATAAAAAAAGTGCCCGGATCGTGGGAGAAACCATGGGTAAATATCATCCCCACGGCGATCAGGCAATTTATGAAACCCTGGTGAGAATGGCTCAGGATTTTAGCTTGCGTTATCCTTTGGTTGACGGACAGGGAAATTTCGGTTCTGTAGATGGTGATCCTCCGGCGGCTATGCGTTATACCGAGGCGCGTTTGAAAAAGATCGCCTTGGAAATGCTGTCCGATCTTGACAAGGAAACCGTCGATTTTGTGCCGAATTTTGACGGCAGCCACACCATGCCGGTGGTGCTGCCAGCCAAAATTCCTAATCTTTTAGTAAACGGCACCTCTGGCATTGCCGTTGGAATGGCCACCAATATCCCCCCGCACAATCTGAGCGAGGTTATCCAGGCAGCAATTTATCTTATTGATAATCTTAAAATAGAAAATCAGGCTCCGGACGAGGTCGGGAAGAAAGACTCTTTTGATCCTCTTAAAGTTAAAATTGATTCTGACCTTTTGGGGGGGAAATTGCTTGAATTTATTAAAGGCCCGGACTTCCCAACCGGAGGAGAGATTTTTGATGCTCAGGCAATTGCTCAAGTCTACACTACAGGACGCGGCGGGATTGTGATGCGCGCGAAAGCCAAAATCGAAGAAGCCAAAGAAGGACGATTTCGCATCGTTATCTCCGAAATTCCTTATCAAGTCAATAAAGCTTATCTGATTCAAAAAATAGCGGCGCTGGTCAAAGACAAAAAAATTGACGGGGTCAAGGACTTGCGAGACGAATCAGACCGCAGAGGGATGCAAATTGTAATCGATTTAACGCGTGACGCCAAACCCAAAAATCTCTTAAACCGACTTTTTAAATATACCCAGATGCAATCCACCTTTAATGTCAACATGGTGGCCTTGCTCAATGGCGAACCAAAGCTCTTCAATCTAAAACAGTTACTGCTCGAATTCATCCGCCATCGCCATCTCATTGTTGTCCGGCGTTCGCTTTTTGAACTCAAAAAGGCCAAGGAGCGCGCCCATATCTTGGAAGGACTAAAAATAGCCTTAGATAATCTGGACGAGGTTATTGCCACGATCAGAAAATCACCGGATGCTAGCCAAGCCCAACAGAATCTGATGCGAAAGTTCGGATTAACCGAAATCCAAGCCCAAGCGATTCTGGATATGCAACTGCGGCGTCTGGCCGCACTGGAACGCCAGAAAATAGAGGATGAGTATCGGCAAGTATTAGCCTTCATTAAAAAGGTACAGGCAATCTTAAAAAATCCGCATGAAATTTTTAAGATCGTGAAGGTTGAACTTTTAGAGATCAATGAAAAATATGGAGATTCCCGTAAAACAAAAGTCTTCAAAAGTAAAGTCGGCGAGTTTTCCGAGGAAGATCTAATCCCTAATGAACCAACCTTAATTTCGGTCACCGAAAGCGGATATATCAAACGCCTTCCGCCGAATACCTACCATGCACAACGTCGTGGCGGCAAGGGGATTATCGGCATGACCACCAAAGAAGAAGATTGGGTTTCCGAGATCAAACTCGCCAATGCCCACGATGATGTCTTTTTCTTTACCAGCAAGGGTAAGGTTTTCAAACTCAAAGTCTATGATCTGCCGGAAACCTCACGCACTGCCAAGGGGCAAGCCATTATTAATCTGATTGAGATTGAACAAAACGAAAAAGTGAGCGCTTTCCTAACTCTCTCGAAAAACGATCAACCGAAATTTCTGTTCATGACCACCAAAAAAGGAGTGGTCAAAAAAACCAAGTTGGTTGATTTTGAAAATATCAGGAAAACGGGGATCATTGCCATTAATTTGGATTCCGATGACGAACTTGTCTGGGTCAAACCTACCAGCGGACAAAATGCAATCATCTTGGTTACCAAAAATGGACTATCCGTCAAATTCGATGAGAAAGATGTGCGCGAAACAGGCAGGGCCAGCAGGGGAGTGCGCGGCATCAAATTGGGGAAAGATAACGTCGTGGTGGGAATGGATGTCATCTTACGACCTGATGATTTCTTGCTGACGATTACCGAAAAAGGGTCGGGTAAAAAAACCTTGCTTAAAAAACACCGCCTCCAAAACCGGGGAGGAGTGGGAATCAGAGCTTTGAAGGTTTCCAAAAAAACCGGGCAGGTTGTCACCTCCAGAATCATTATACCGGGCATTAAAGACATTTTGATAATCTCGGAACAGGGACAGGTTATCCGCCTGCCGCTTATTCAAGTACCATCTTTGGGTCGCGACACCCAGGGCGTTAGACTCATGCGGCTTGGCAAAGACGATAAGGTTTCCTCGATCGCCTGCTTTGAAACTGAAGTAGAGTAAAGTATGACAATTTCAGAAAATGAACTTCGGCAAACTGGTTTCGAATTACAACAAAGCAGAGAAGCCCTTGAAAAACTGGGTTTTTGGTCTGGTCCGGACCTCGCTTTGAATCACGGTCTAACGATTCATCCTAACACTACAACCAACCTTAAACTTGTCGCCACCCCCAAGCATTTGGCTCCTGTCGATAAATTAGATCCCAATATTTTTCCTTTTCTAGGACAAAGTGTGAGAAGCTGTTTAGCCCAAGTTGGATTAGAAACCTGGCTAAATCAAGCTGCAGTAGATGAAAACTTGGCAAGAAGTCTAGAAACCCAAGAAGTTATCTTGCCTTTTACCGCCTGCAATTTTGGCCAAAGACCTCTTGAGATTTTGACAGGAGACCGGATAATGCGATTTTTCTACGTTAACCCAAAGAACAGGCTTTCAGGTTCGGCTTTAGAAGATGTGGTTGAACAAAAACAAATAGAAATAGCAGGGAAACAGGGGAAGGACTGGGTTTTCGTAGACGAAGAAGGAGAGTCTCTCGAAGCACGACATGGACAGACTACGGTTGCGATAAGATTTCAGTTGACAGATGAAAGACTTTATATTCCTTCTTCTGATCAATCTTTACGGGTAACCTCAAAAGAAGAGCTGAATAATCTCTTGCAACCAATTCCTCGGGGTAAAGAACTTTTCTTCCGGGTTGGTCAAACACTGCCAATACGACTCGGGGATATTAAAGGAATGCTGAATCTCGGTACACATGGAGACGGAGGAAGACACCTTCAGTCTCCTTTGGTTGATCCGGGGTATGAAGGACCGCTCAGAACCGAACTTTTTGGACCGAATCATCCTGATTGGGTAGAAATGTTCTTCTTTCGCTAGTGTTATCTATTTTCTATTCAAGAATATCCTGCTCGTTAATCTGTACTACCTGACCCGGTCTTATGGCTTTCTGCAGCAACCTCTGCGCCAGAGGGTTTTCCAACTTTTCCTGGATCACTCTCTTGAGCGGCCGCGCTCCAAACTGCGGGTCAAAACCTAATCTGGCCAGCTTTAAAACAGCCTGGGGTGAAATTTCGAAGGCAATTTCCTTAGCTTGTAGTTTATCGGAAAGCTTTTTAAGTAAAAGGTAGGTGATCTCAATCACGTGATCCATATTAAGTGGTTTAAAGATAATGACGGCGTCAAAGCGGTTTAAAAGCTCCGGCCTAAAATGTTGGTTTAAATCCTGCATTACCAAATCCTTAATCT
>Ga0100392_1004087_pt1 | contig 13192 bp, 8 predicted proteins | sample CryGeymeta201516_FD_81548 | JGI IMG/M metagenome (GOLD analysis project Ga0100392, IMG submission 81548) | Groundwater microbial communities from Crystal Geyser aquifers in Utah, USA - Crystal Geyser metaG 2015-16 | ecosystem: Environmental > Aquatic > Deep subsurface > Groundwater | place: USA... | reverse complement strand
TGTAGCTTTTCATTTAGCAAATGTTGTTCTATAATGTAAAAAAGGAGGATTTTTGATTTCTATACGAAGTTTTTTGGGGAGTTTTTTTTCCAAGCGAAAACTGGCGATTTTGTTATTGGGCGGGATTTTGTTGTCGGTGGGGAATTTTTTGTTTGTTGGAGACGGGCAAGCGGATGTCGCGCGGGCTAGCAAAACAATAAATAACATAACTGTTGCAAACAAAATGCAAGCAAATTTAAAAATTGTAAATGGATTAACAAATTTTCTAGGTAATCCAGTTAACCCAAATACAGATGTAATTATTGGGTTTGATATTAAACAAGAAAATATACCAAGTAATTATACGATACCAACGAATACTTCAGGAGCTACAAACCCTTTTGATCCCCAAGGATCTATTGATTATAGTGATATAAATGTAGTTTTTGAAAAATCTTCAGGCAACAATCCGTTTACATTATCCTCACTCAAATATGCAAATAACAGGGCGCAACTCGATCTCGTAGCTCAAGTAAAAGACAGGGTTGGCGAGATTAAATATGACCAGAAATATAAAGCATATTTATTAGCTAAAAATCAACAAAATAAAGATGTTTATTTACAGTTGCTTCCATCGGGGAGTGATGAATATATTGAATGGTACCCTCCTGTAACAGCCATGAATGATGGTATTTTTATTAGTCAAATAATTCTAAAACCAAATCCAGGTAAAAAAAATGGCATAGAAGATAACCAAAAAATTTTATTCGATGAAATAAAATTTAGCATTGCCTATCTCGGGAAGCTTGCTCTAGCTGACAGAGAATCGGCGGAAAGGCAATACCGTGTATGTAGCACTATTTTATACCAAATTAAAGACGCGACACAGGACGCCACCAGTGGTAAGGTTATTCATAAATTTATAGATGGACCAAACAAAAAAGATGATATTGAAAATTCTCCCGGTGCTTGTGTGTACAATGGTTACACTTTATTTAGCAATACAGTTACGAAAATTCAAAGCCAATTATTTACACCCAATACAACAATTTATTATAAACTTATTTCGACGGTAATAGATTATGGAAAATTGATAGATTCGAACAAGGTTGGTCCTTATCAAACGGGGGGCACAGTAAAAAGTATAGTCACGATGCGTAGTATAAAAATAGATCAAGAAGGTAATGCGAATTTAACTGATGCTGGTGGTGTGTTGCCAGAAAATAGTGACCCGACCCCCGACCCGAATTCTGACAGCAAATGCGCGATTGAAATTAATGGACTGGGGCTTTTGAATCGCACAGCCGAAGACGCTCTTTGTTGGTTTTTGGATATAGCCGTAAGGGCAGGTGGTTGGATTTTTAACAGAGGAACAGATTTTGCCATCCAAGGTATGGAGACAGCCAAACCAGACTCTCAAGCAGGCGCAACAACGGCACCAACAACGCTCAACGTGAACTATCAGTTGGAACAAAACGATTTAGGTTCGCTTAAAACCGCGTGGAAATACACGCTCGGCATTGTTAATTTTATTCTACTTTTGATCTTAATCGTCATCGGCTTTGGCACAATTTTTCACATCCAAATAGACACTTACCACATCAAAGCTGCCATCGTGCCGATAATTATTGGCATAGTGCTGGCGAATTTTAGCTTTTTGATTTGCCGTTTCTTTTTGGATTTGTCAAATGTAATGACCGTCACTTTTGTCAATTCAGCGACAGATAGTGGCGATTTTAAAAAATTGGGAAGCACATTAGCGGATATGATAATCCCCGGCTATCAAGACACCAATTTTAATGAGCGGGGCGGAGCTGACCTTAAGGATGGATCATCAACCAATGGATTGCTTGGTATTTTGGGGTTGGTAGCTGTGGCAGCGCCTGTAACGATACTATTTGCGGCGCTGGTATTGTTGGTGCTGGCTGGAGTGCCTGGGCTGATAATGTGGGTACTGGGATTTTTATTTTACGTGCGGACGATTTTGCTATTTATTTTAATCATTCTTTCGCCGATTGCGTTTTTCTGCGTCTGGTGGCCACCTTTGCAGGGATTTTTCAAAAAGTGGTGGAACCAATTTATCCAGTGGACCTTTCTTGTGCCGGTTTCGTTTTTCTTTTTCTGGGCGGGTATTCGAATTTACGAGATTACTGGTTCCACTGGCGAAGCCGCGCTGTGGAAATATATCCTCGGTCTTTTGACAATTTTCCTCGCCGCCTCAGTGCCGTTTAAAATGGGTGGCGCGGTTGGCGCGGTGATCGCTGGCTATGCTAAAAAATACGGCACTAGCGCCCTCGGCGTGGCAAAGGGCACTGCCTGGAATACCGCTAATCGGCAGATGGAGTCAAGATTTGGCGGTGTGTCATATCGCTCGGTTGCTGCTGGCATCAAGGAGGCGAAAGAAAGATCTGACCAAGAGTCGATGGCGCCAGGCAGAGCTAAGGCATCAGAAGTAACCGAAAGATTAGTCACTAAGGCACAGTGGTTGCCAGGTTTGAAAACAGTGGGACAAGGGTGGGGGAAATTAGATCCTAGAAATTTGAGGGGGCGGTTGCCACATCGGGGCAATCCGCTAATGAGCGCCAAAGACCAAGAGAGAGCGAGGGTCAACCAACGGTCCAAAGAATACGAAGATGTTAAGGATTTTATCACAACAAAGGATGTATTTAAAGGAGTTGAAGCTCCGACCAACGCTAATATCAACGAACAAATAGCGCGCATGCAAGCGCGCGCGCGAAAGCATTACAAGATAGATGATAAGGAAGATATAGAGCGCCTTAAAGCTAATATGAGAAGTGCAGGTAAATCGGAAGACGAAATAGACAGGGCGGAACGTAGCATCAGAAGAAGCACTAACAATTTGGGGTGTATAAAAAACGACGAAGACGCGCAAGCTATTTTAAGGCGACAAAATATAACACTTACTCCAGCGCAACAAGTGCAGATTAAGGCAAACGAAATTAATACCGCCGCAGGGCAAGGCGCTTTTCTTGATAGCACCGATGATGCTAGTAGTGAAAATAATATAACGAAAATGATTGTTTGTCTACGGAAAATTGTGACAGAGTTGCAAATTGAAAAAGATCCTACAAATGTCACTCAAGCAAAAAAAGCCGTAAAATATTATGAGAACGGTCTTAGTAAAAATAAACCGGTGATAAAATTGCCCAACCTACCGAGCAACCAAATTATTATTGACAAACTATCCGCGACAATACCCAAGGACCAGCTGGGATATTTTATCGATAAGGGTTCAGCCGGTATGCGCCAAGCATATAATTATTATGCCAGCGCTTCGCGACGAGATAAGGTAGGTATTACTAATAGTTTGAATGCTAATGGTGAGGCAATGGTATCAGGGTATAACTCGTTCGCACCAAAGAAATAATATGGCTGACGCATTAGACAATCTGGGCTTTGAAGAAGCGATAAAAATTATTAAAGATTTTTACGATCGCCAAGACAAGCTAAATGCCAAGTTAAAAGGTTTGCGGATTATTGCCGAGCAAACTATTTTTGGTTCCCAAATTAACCATCAAAATCGCGCTGAAATGAACGCGCTGTTTTCTTCGCAGGGGCAGTTTCACATATTAGTTATTCTTTTGGGGGAGGGGGCAGATAAGCTTGACGTTGCCAGGATTCAGAAAATAATAGAGCCACTAGAAAGCCAAATAGCCCAAGATTTACCTCAAATCACAGCTACTAACAAAGCCCAAATAGAAGCCAGAATCAAGCAGATTATCCAACCAACTAAAACAGAGCAAGATATCGCCCAGCAGATTAAAGATATTTTAACAGAATTTAAGGTTGATACTTCCCAAGAGGGCGCTGACGACGCCATACTTTATATGACTTTGACGCTCTTGCGCCGGCAAAAGGCGCTGGAAAGCGCCAGCGAAATAGTCGGTCAAATAATTGCGACGCAAGAGATGGCGCAGAAATTAAAAATAAAAAATTTAGCTGAATGGACAAAGGCAGTCGCCAAAATTAAAAATGCATTGCGAAAATCAACTGGCTCCTTGATGACTAGTCAAGAATATGACGAGCTAGCCAAATTGTCCATTGATTCGTTGGTTAATTTAAAGCTTTTATCCAAAAGGCAGATTATTCTTTTATTATTAAAGCTGGAGTTGGCTTCCAAAATTTATCGTCAGCCCTAAACCTATTGACAAAGCAAATATTTTAAGATAAAAAGAAACAGTTATGTCAAACAATAATCAAACCACAACCACTCAAAACTCGCATAGCGAAAGTTTAGGTGGCGATAATCAAGAGCTTAAAGAGGCATATAAAATTTTGAAGGATGCGCAAGAAGAAGAAGAAAAAGCGCAAAATTTTGATATAATTGATAATCCAGATGATGATGGAGGCGATGGTGGTGAGCCAGGTTTTAATCAAGCGGAGTTCAATAAATTTATTCAGTGGCAAAAGCAAGAAAGAGCGGGAGTTTCGCCAGACGATACAGAAAAGATATTTGATACAGACGCTTTGCTTGAGCAACTCTTGCTTTGGAGCGACAAGACCAGGGGAGCCAAAGCTGCCCAAGCCAATATGGCGGAGAGAAAGAGAGAAGCTAAAAGTAAAGCTGGCGCCAAACTATTTAGGAATCTGCTAGGGTTTTTTTACCAACCCGGGTTACCACTTTCTTTTCCGTGGCAAACTACCATGGCAAAGCTTTGGACCGAAAGAGCCAATGAGCTAAAAAATGCGGAACTAAGCACGACAATTTTGGAAAGTTATTTTGAGTTAGCGCGTCAATCAGGCGATAAATTTAACACTCAGGTGATTTTATTCACTTTAGCCATGGGTTCAAATGTTAACCAGCAACATTTTGATAAGTATTGGGATTCTTATGGTAAAAAGAGAACCGTTGCCGATCCTGACAATCCAGAGAAAATGATTTCGCTTAAAATGCCAGCCAATAAAGAAGATTTTGCCTTTGAAACGCGTTTAAGAAGGATTGCCAAAAGTATGGGAGGATCTTTTGACCTTAAAGATACCACCAGGTTTGAAATGATTGTGGATAAAGTGACTGGGAAAATCAGTATTAGCGTCAGAAACGAAACAAAAATCGCTAAAGCATCAGAACTAACAACGGTTGAGTACGAAACCAGCCGTAGCCCGCAAACCGTTGCTCCAGAAGTTTTTATCTTTAATACTTACCTTAAAGACGAGGATGCCCGAGCTGCCAATACGCGCTTGGCGATCAAAAAAGATGATATTTTGCCCGTAAAAATAAAACAAGTAGCCAATCAATTACGGGCTTTGCAAACATTGCTAAAGTATCGTTCTGATTTAAGCGATGGAATAAGAGAAGAAATAGAAAAAACACAACGAAAGAGGCAAACATTGATCGAGCAACTTGAAACTATCAAGCAAGTCTTGGATGCTGGCGGGTATAAAAAAGGTGATCTAAAGACTATGCTCCTTGACCCGTATTCTATTGAAGAATTTAAAATAGGGGGGGTAAAATATAAGGAAGGCGATCTCTGTGCCAGTGGTGGATTGATTAAATATATGGTTACCAAGACTACGCGAGGCGTTAACTTTCTGTTTGACGATACTATTTCCAATGTGACTGACAGAGAAGCTTTTGAGCAAATGGCGGGGGCAAGAAGAAGCTTGGAATTTGCTTGGATTTCCAAGCATCCAATCTGGGGAGTCAGGCATTTAACAACCGAGGCATACGATCCGAATCGTTCAGCCTTTTTAAATATACAAAAAGCATTAAGCAGAGAAAACATGAGACCAGAGCGTAGAAATTTTGCCATTGCTACCAGAGGGTTTTATGTTGATAGGGTTAGGCAATTTAACGATCAGTATTGGATGGTTGCTCCGTATAAAAATAAAATGGTCGCTTTGAAACAATGGACCAGCGAAATGGAACGGAATATGGAATCTTGCGGTTTTCCTTTTGTCGATATTCCCCTAGGCAAGAGGAAGGAAGAGCTAGAGAGAATGAAGGTAGGAGGCACGCCAATAATTAAAGAGGAAGGAATTAAACGACAATCTTTGGGCGAGTTGGCAGATATTTTAGTGCTTGAGGACACTGACGAAAACAAGGAAACAGAAAAAAACGATCTTGTTGGCAGGGCAATTGGTAAAATACTGTGGAGTAGAGATGTAGACGCTAACGAAATTACTGGGAAAAACGAAGGGGTATTTCAAACCGAGCTTTTTTCCTTTTTCCAAGCATTTGTTAGCGAATTGTTAAGAGAAAACAGAGTTAATGGAGCGGTGGCTGATGTTGTATCCAATGCTGTTAAAGCAAAGATTTTAGCATTTAAAAATTCGGATAAATATACGGAATTGCAACAAACGCTAATTGATGGCGATAAAATAGACGAGGATTTTGTTTTTCCAAAAATTGACTACGATGAATTATTGCAGGAATCTGTCAGTAATGTAATAAAAGAGCATATTAAAGAGGCACGATTGATAATCGAAAAAACCATACTCATAGAGGTAGATAAAAAAATCAAAGAAGGGTGTATTAGTTTCGCATTAAGGCACGAACTCGAGGGCAGGATGGTAAAAAAGGCACAAGCCTTAGATGATTGGCAAGGAAGTGAATGGTCAGTTGACTTTGCGCAATTATCGCCCGGGGAAATTGATCGACAGCTCGGCAGAATAACACTAATGAATAGTAGTATGCGTAGAATAACCAACAACATCACTCGCACGCGCGGGCTTGAGCACGAAAAAATTCTTAGTGATCCATTAGATGGTCTGTTTGTGAACGAGCTAGGCGATTTTGCTAGGATTTCGTGGGGTAAACTTACTCGCCAAGAAGCGATAAATGAAATAATGGTGATTCAGTTAGTTTTGCAAGCTCGTGCAAAAAAACTAGAGAGAGTTAAAAAAGGTTACATATCTTCAAAAAAGCCAGACGCGCCAAGTTCAAAATAGATTTAACTAGATTGACATTTGGAATGAAAATACTACTTCAATAGTTCGTCAATTTGTCTTTGGAAGGCGATGGGGTCGCTCCAGTTCTCAATTTTAGTTCCGTTTAAAAATATAGTGGGGGTGGCGTCAATTTTGTCTGCCAGCCCTTTTTGGTAATCAGACTCAACCTTGGCGACAATTTTCGGGTCATTATAATCCTCTTGGTATCTAGCCATATCTAAACCAATTTGTTGGGCAAAATCAGTAATCGTGGTGTCAGATATTTTATCTTGATTTTGAAATATAATATCTTTCATCTCTTTGAATTTTCCTTGGCGGCTGGCTGATTGCATCGCGCGACCGCCTTGCTTGGAAAACTGGTGGTACGAAAGCGGAAAGTGCCGATAAAGAAGCATTACCTTTCCTTGGTTGTTGGCGATAATGTCATTTATCGTTTCGTTGGCTAGGGCGCAGGCTGGGCACTGCGGATCAGAGTATTCAACAATTTGGACTTTGGCATCGCGACTGCCTAAAACCAATTCATCTGGGTCGGAAACATTTTGTATTTGGTTTTGGGCGGTTGTGGCTGGCGTGTTTTGGCTGGGCTTTGAACCCCAAGCCACCAATCCCCAAATAACCAACGCAGTGATAACGATTAGTCCAAATAATGATTTATTGTCCATAGTAAGATGATAAAGTAAGCGGTTTAAAAAAGCAAGTGGTTTGCTTGTGGGCAGACGCTTGACAAAAGATAATACCTGTTAGATAATAGATATTATCTGCAGGAGGACGCATTGCGTGAAATTATCGGCATTCTAATTATTGTTAGCATTGTAATTTTTTCCCAAATTGCCAGACCACAGCTGAAATCTGATAATGGCAAGCTAGCCGACGGGCTAGCTGTTTTAGGTATTGAGGACAAAAAAGTTGACGACAAAAGCATAGTGACTTTTGATGAGGAAACTTTTTATGGGGCAAGTTATGAAAAAAGCGCAGGCGAACTAATTGAGCGATTAAAGGTCGTGGCTTATCCGGAGGATTTGATAAAAACTTTTCCTGATCCGCGATTTGGGGTAGGGTTTGTGATGAAAATTACTCGGGCTTTGCCGGTTAAAGTGATGGACGGCAATCAAGAAAAGTTATTGCGAACTTTCAGCCAAGATATAAAAGCTTTTTTGGTTGAAAAAAATATCGAGCTTGGAGATAAAGACAAAATTACGCCTAATATTGACGGGAAGCTAGTCAAAGATATGGCAATTATAATTGTTCGGGTTGAAGAAACAGAAGTAAAAATCAAAAAAATAATTGAATTTAAAACCGAATACAAAGACGATCCAAATTTAGAGAAGGGCAAAGAGCGAGTCAGTCGGCAAGGTAGCGCGGGGGAGAAGGAGCTGACATATTTAGTCAGAAGGGAAAATGGTCAGGAAGTGGCAAGAGATTTGAAAAATGTTAAGGCTTTGAAAGAGCCAGAATCAAAAATTATTTTACGCGGGGCGAAAGAGGTTGTTTATGGAATAGGTGTTGCCACTTGGTTTGACGCGCCGACTATGACCGCTGCCCATAATTTCCTGCCACCGGGCACGGTGGTGGAGGTAACCAATGTGTCCAACGGTAAAAAGGTAACAGTTAATGTGATTGGTGGGGGAATTATGGGCAGAGCAATTATTGATCTCTCCCCAGACGCGTTCGCTGTATTGGCGCCCCTGGGCGCTGGTGTCATTAATGTAAAAATTGCCAAGCCATAAAATTAAATTGTAATCTTGGGATTTCCGTTTTGAGATTGTTTAACTGGTTTAACTATTGACAATTTTTTCAAGCCGTGTTATGATTATATTCAATGAACATTGAAAGGGAGGGGAAAAAGTTCCGGGGAGGGGCTTAAAAAACATCGTTCTCATTTACTCGTTTTGAATGCATAAAACTATGCACTAAGAGAGGGTGTTTTGTAGTTCCTTGCCGAAAAATCGATGGCTATTAAATTTAGGGTCATCGGACTAAACAAAAACCCTTCAACGGTTTCGTACCTTACAAAGGCAAGGAAATGTCCAGCTTGTCTGGACACTACTACTTGCGGATGCTTGTGGAGATTACTTTCTTAAGTCGACGCAGTCCTAAGAAGGTTTTCTCATAACTGGTATCTGCGCCAAGGCTCGGGGAAGATTGGCTTGAGATATAATTTAATTTTAATTTATGCTCAATTTGCCTACACTCGAGCCTTTTTTTGTGTACTTCTACTTATTGTTATGCTTAATTTATCTATTGTCATTCTCATTCCGCTTGTCATTCCCGTATCTCCTTTTTGTCATTCCCGCCCCTCTTCCGTCATTCCCGTGAAAACGGGAATCCAGACAGGACTGGATCCCCAGTCAAGCTGGGGATGACAAAGAATGTGTCATTCCCGTGAAAACGGGAATCCAGACAGGAATGGATCCCCAGTCAAGCTGAGGATGACGGGAGGGGATGGATCCCGCATCAAGTGCGGGATGACGGAGGGGATGGATCCCCAATCCGAAGCGCTTCGCTTTCGGTTGAGGATGACGGGAGGGGATGGATCCCGCATCAAGTGCGGGATGACGGAGGGGGTGGATCCCCAATCCGAAGCGCTTCGCTTTCGGTTGAGGATGACAAGGGGGGCAGTCGGTTGAGGATGACAAGAGGGTATAATGATATTTTTCGTAAGTCGTGTAATTAAAAAATAATACCGTTAAAAATTGAAAATAATTTTATTCTCAAATTCTATCAAGAATCTGAGGCGGTATTTCATCCAGAAACCGCGAGGGCGCGAACGATTGTAGTGAACCATAAATTTTTCTAAAGTCCGTGTGGGTAAGATAAAGTCGCTGTTTAGCCCTAGTTATTCCAACATAACACAGACGGCGCTCCTCTTCGATCTCTTGCGGTTCCAAGAGGCTACGCGAGTGCGGGAATAATCCTTCCTCCATTCCAATCATAAAAACCACTGGGAATTCAAGCCCTTTGGCAGTGTGGAAAGTCATCAATTTTAATTTTGGTTCGTTGCCCATCTTGTCAGTTGACTGATAAAGCGCGGTTTTTTCTAAAAATTCATCTAGATTGGCAAATTCGGTAGCCACTGATTTTAGCTCTTTGATGTTTTCCCAGCGCGTTTCGCCCTCAATCGTACCATCCAGGAGCCAATCCTTATAGCCAGTTTTTTTAACCACTAAATAAATGGTCTCCGATGGTGTTTTATCTTTGGCTAATATACTGATTTGCGCTATTTTTTCTCTGAATAAATCAAGTTTCTGTCCGCCCTGAGCCAATGTTTTTGGTCCAATACCCCTTGGTGGTCGCCCGGCTATCCTTTCCAAGCTTAACCAGTCCTTGGGATTAGCCAGAAGGCGGAGGTATGCTAACACATCTTTAATCTCGCTTCGTTCATAGAAATTTACTCCGCCGATAATTTGGTAAGGCATGCTTACTTTTATAAATTCCTCTTCCAAAGCGCGCGATTGAGCGTGTGTTCGGTACAAAATTACCATATCTTCCGGGTTCAGATCAAAATGCTCCAAATCTTTTATTTCATTGATAATAAAAATCGCTTCTTCTTTTTCGTCAGATAAACGGGCTAAAGTAATCGGCGCGCCAGCGGGGTTGCCGGTCCATAATTTTTTATCGGTCCGAAATAAGTTTTTTTCTATCACTTTTTGTCCAGCTTCCAGGATTTTTTTCGTTGAGCGGTAGTTTTGCTCTAGTTTAAAAACTTGCGCGGTTGGATAATCTTTTTCAAAATTTAAGATATTGCGAAAATTTGCCCCTCTAAACTGGTACACGGACTGCCAATCGTCTCCGATGGCACAAATGTTATTATGTTTTTGGGCTAGTTTTTTTACCAGTTGATATTGAATTTCGTTAGTATCCTGATACTCGTCAACCAAAATGTATTGAAATAAGTTTTGGTAACGCGCTAAAATTTCAGGGTGGGTAGTAAAAAGTTCAACGGTTTTAAGTAGCAGGTCGTCAAAGTCAAGGGCGTTATATTTTTTCAGCAGTAGTTCGTATTGCTCAAAAACTTGATTGGCGTTTTCTTGGAAATATCCTTCAATGTATTTTTTCATATCGTCGCTACCTGTCATTTCGTTTTTGGCTGACGAGATATAGGCGCTGATTACCCGCGGATTAAATTTTTTAGGGTCAAGCCCGATCATTTTCATTATCTTTTTAATGGCTTGAAGCTGATCTTGGGTATCCCAAATAGAAAAATTTGAGGTGAAAGGCAAAGAGGCGCGGTTTAATTCTCGGCGCAGGATTTTGACGCAGACCGAGTGAAAAGTTCCCATCCACGCCAGGGGGGAAGTAAGACCAAGTAGCTGGTTGATGCGATTTTGCATTTCCTCAGACGCTTTATTGGTAAAAGTAACGGCTAATATCGCGCTCGGGGCGATATGGTGTCGCTTGATTAGATAGGCAATCCGATGGGTTAGAGTTTTGGTTTTTCCGCTTCCGGCTCCTGCCAATATCAAAATTGGTCCGTCTTTTATTTGGGCGGCTTGGGCTTGAATCGGATTGAGGGATGCGAGGATTGGATCGTTTGGCATAAGATGTTTTATATCTTGCGACTACAATTTTAAATTCGGCTGGGCTTTGATTTTATCCCAAGCTTCACTGGGAGTTTTGAGATTTAGAAAAAATGCCAGACCAATCATACCAGCATTGTCGCCAAAAAATCCTTTGGCGGGAAAATAAATTGGCGCGCGGGCGCTAAACTTTTCAATCATTGTTTGGCGGAGGGCGTTATTGGCAGATACTCCTCCGGCAATGAAAATTGTTTTTGGCTTGAACTGGGCAAATGCTCTTTCGGTTTTTTCAACTAGCACCTTAATTATAGCTTGTTGGCTGGCGTAAGCCACTTCTGTTTTTTTAGCCCCCGGGTTTTTTTGTAGATAGTAAAGGACAGCTGTTTTCAGTCCGGAAAATGAAAAATTCAAATCATCAGAGTTAATTTTAGGGCTGGGGAAAATAATTTTTGATTGCCCCTGAAACTCTCGCGCCAGTTTCTCTAGCGCTGGTCCTCCTGGATAGGGGAGACCGAGCAATGTGGCAATTTTATCAAATGCTTCGCCTGAGGCATCGTCGATTGTTTGCCCTAGCACTTGATAATTAGTCCACGACAGAAGTAGCACTAAAAACGTATGTCCGCCCGAGGCAGTCAAAACCAAAACGGGAAATTTGATTGTTTTAAAATTATCAAATGAGGTAATCGGCGAAATTAAGTGCGCGTAAATGTGGTTGACTCCTTGGATCGGTAAATGCCGTAGCCATGCTATGGTCTTAGCGGTTTCAACTCCGACTAGTAGCGAACCCACTAACCCTGGTCCTTGGGTAACTGCCACTGCTTCAATCTGTTCAATCTTAATGCCAGCTGATTTTAAAGCGTTTTCGATCGTTGGAATAATTTTTTTTTCGTGCAGGCGACTGGCTACTTCGGGCACCACACCTTGCGTTTTTTGGTGAAAAGGTATTTGAGAGTAAGTGATATTTGATAGAATTTTATAATCGCTTCCAACAACAGACGCGCTGGTTTCGTCGCACGAAGTTTCTATCGCTAAAATTTTTATATCCCTTGACACAGAGCTAATTTTAATGTATTATGATAAATAATCAAGTTATTGCACTTTTAAATATCAGCCTACAAGGGAGGGAAACGATGAAAAACAAACCAATTCGCGAAAAAGATTTTTCCCAAACTCATTTCCAACAAGGCAAACCTTCGTCTCACAGGGCAATTTCAGAGTTTACCGTGACCGACCAAACAAGAGAAGATATTGATGGTTGGTGTTGCGACTCATTAGAAGGGCTCGATTGTCCGGAAGAGCTCAAACAAAAATGCTTTGAACAATCAATGTCCCTTCCAAACTCTATGACCGTTTCTTAAAATCAAAAATAGATTCGGTCTTTTTTTTTACCATAAAAAGAGTTAAAATATATTTATGGAAGAATCGTTTTTACAATCTAGCGAGTGGGAAAAATTTCAAAAAGCATTTGGAAATCGGGTTTTTCGCATTCAGGGAGTGCTCTTGATTAAAAACCCTAAGATGCGCCTGCCGTATTTATATGCTCCGCGGGTTGGTAAAATTAACTCGCTGGCAATATTTAAAGACGAACTCAATGTCTTGGCTAAAAAAGAAAAAGCGGTTTTTGTTAAAATAGAACCATACAAAGTGGCTTTATTAACAGATTTTCCTAACGCTAAACAGTCTGCTACTGTGCAACCGCAAACTACACTTTTAGTTAATCTTGGATCAAGCGAGGAAAAAATTTTAGATCAAATGCGATCCAAAACTCGGTATAATATCCGTCTCGC
>Ga0100392_1004083_pt1 | contig 13199 bp, 12 predicted proteins | sample CryGeymeta201516_FD_81548 | JGI IMG/M metagenome (GOLD analysis project Ga0100392, IMG submission 81548) | Groundwater microbial communities from Crystal Geyser aquifers in Utah, USA - Crystal Geyser metaG 2015-16 | ecosystem: Environmental > Aquatic > Deep subsurface > Groundwater | place: USA... | reverse complement strand
TTTGGTCTTCCATGACGGCCTGGGCGTCGCCTAAATCACGGAGAAAAATGCTCAAATTTCCCTGGTCCTCCAGAATGTTCGCGTAGGCCGACGCAAGGTGAACTTGCATGTCCAATACGGCTGCATCGCTGCGTGCATGGGTATCATTCAAATTGCGAAGTGCAAGTTCCAATTTATGGCCGTCGTCGCAGAACGTTTCTTGTTCCGATCGCTGCTGACATTGAGCGTCCTGGTTGGTGGAAGTTCGAGGTTTGGGCAAAATGCGTTCGTTGGTTTCCGTTTCTCCCATCGACATAAAGCCAACTGAAGGTGGTTGCTGCATCTTGTGCGCCGTCAATGGACCAGGAGTGACCGCCGTCCGGTTGTTGCCTTGTCGAGGAGTCATCGCATATTCTACCCCAGGCGAATCAAAGTGAACGTGGCGGCCGTTATGATTATTAGGGCTCTTAGTATTTGTGGAAAGATGCAGTGTCAATTTGTACATGCGATTAACAATTAGCGTACAAAATAACTTCACGGCAGCTTACCTTCATCCCAGTGTTTGTAGCAGGCACAGAGGCCCGAGGCATCATGGATGCTGCCGCTGGAGTTACAGGGCCACAATTCGAAGAAAGACGAACCAACGTTTGCTTTTGCTGCACAAAAGGATGGGCTGGGGATACTCGACGATGACCTGTCAAGGAATCGCGAAAGGTTTGCTTGTTGTTAGTTGTTTTCTCTTTAGTAGAAAACATGGACGATCCTAAAGTGACCGTGCTCTTGATTTTTCCAAGTGAACCCAATCCGCGATTGTTGTTGTTGTTGCTGCTGCTGATTCCTTCCGAGGAATGTGATCGACGTCCCAATAAGCCGCTATCGAGATCGTTGGTATCGCGGCTGGATAAAAAGTGGTTGTCACGCGCGGTCTTTGACTGATGTTTTCCACCTTGGCCTTGTCGCTGCTGTTGGATGGTTGCTCCGTCCACAGGAGGCGTCTTCGGGACCACAGAAAACGTTTGTTCGACACTCCCAATTTCCTGGTCTGATGTTGTCTTCGTGGACGTAATCTTGTTGAGTTCATTGGAACGATTCGAAGGAGCTTCAGGAATGATACGATCGTCCTTGAACGGCACCAGCTTCCCACGACTGGTACTGTTTGTCACAGTTTCCTTCTTGGAGTTGTCGTCCTTTCGTGTGTCCACCATCTTCGTAGCGTTGATGTTTGCTGTGGATTTCGAATCACTTTTGGTTGTCATGGAAGGCGTTGGGTTGCCCTGAATGTTTTCTTGGACAAAAGAATCCATGGTATGCGTCAATTCGTCTCCCGCCTTGGCAGCGGCAACCATGGAAAGCACATCCAATCCGCCATGCGCGGTCTCCTCGGTCTGACGAGGATATGCGGCGGCTTCCTTTAAAGAACTCTTATAAGTAGTTTTCACTGGTGGTACGGTGCGACTTGCAGCGGCATCCTTTGGTTGTCCGATATAGTCCTTGTGGTGGATTTCTCTTTGTTGACGTTGTTGCTGGATCTTGTCGGTTGCAAAGGCTGCTCGACTGTCGTCCATCGTCATCGTTGTATTTGTAGTTGTAGTCGTATTCGCTGCCTCCACATTTTTTTGGTCGTTACTGTTCTTGTCAACTTCCGTCAACCCTTCACTAACGCCGTTGTCATTGTCAAACGATTCGACACCGCCATCCATATCCAAATCGCCACCACCACCAAAACCAATGTCGTCTCCACCTTCAACGGCTTGCAAATCCCCATGATCAAAGTCGTCGAACAAACCGCTTTCACCAGTATCGTCGTATCCACCATCATTTGCGCCTTCCATAGCATCAAAGTCGTCTTGGTAGGAAACATCGTCGAGGCCGCCATCATATAGTTTGCCGTTGTTTCCTTCTGAATTAGATTGTTCTTGTTGTTGTGGCTCTGGCTGCCCCGTCGAAATGGATGTCTCCCAAAGTCCCGGCATCGTCGTCGTATATATGTAAAAAGTGAACTTTTGGTGGACTTGTTTTCTTACGATCGTTTTTGCTGCGGTAGGCGCAAATTATGCTGTAGAGCTTTAGAATGTCATGGAGCAATACAGCAATACAAAGAGGCGATTACTTTTTTTGTTTTCTCCAGATTTTAAAAGCTAATAAGAACGCACAGTTACTCAAAAACAAGTCGAAACTCACTGTTTCCGCCCACGACGAAACAACTGCTGGCACTGCCAGTCAGCCGCAGAACAAAATAAATAAAGTTAGCACGATACGACTGGGCTCAGGTAAGAAAATTTAACGCTGAGCGTGGCGTGGGCAAAACTTGGGTCCCACGAGTATTCGCAAACGAAAGTTGACGAGACGAGCGGATAGCGTAACAATATTCATAAAATATTTCCACGATATTCACATAAAAATACAGAAACATTCTGCATCACTTCAATTGAAGGCATTGCTTTGAATATGACGATTGACGATATTGTTCCTGATGCACCTGTACAAAGCATTGAGTTCTTCGCCGAACACGAACAGTTCCGCAAGAAAAAGATTTCTAAGGGCACCAGCAAGGAAAACGAAAGTGACGACGATTACGAAGAATTCGACGACGAGTTCTTCACTTGGGGTGAACAGTATGAAAAGTTGATTGTCTTTGAGGCGACTTATCTTCACTGTGTTCCCGAAATTGTGGACGACGCATGTCCGAGCTTGAAAAAGTGGGTAAAGGAGCAACGGTGTGTGAAACACCAATTGCAAGCTCACCAAATCGAAAAGCTGGATAAACTTGGATTTTGCTGGTCCGTTAATGCTGGTCGCAGTGAAAAATCCTGGATTGAACAGTACGAAAAAGTCGCAGAGTTGATGAACACGACTGGGGCCTTTGTTACGTCCTGCAAAAAGCTCCGCAGGTGGATGCAAGTGCAGAAGCAAGCTTTTCAAACTGGGGAATTATACCGGGGACGACAAGAGCGCCTGAAAAGTATCAACTTTCAATTTGATCATACCAACACCTTTCAGATTCGTAAATGTTGCGATTTCAGCAGCGGCGAGGCCAACTTGAATGCGAACGCGAAGCCAAAGCAAATGCGCATTCATCCGGCTGAACCTGAACCACAAGGCAAAAAGCGGAACCACGCAGCAAAGGACACGTCTGTTACTGCTGCCATTAGCATGGCACCAAGTTTCGCCAAGAAGGCTCGCAAAGCCCTGCAAGAGCCCATTAAAGAATTTGCAGCCCGAATTCAACATACTCGTGGAGTGTTACAAAGTACGAATCCGTCTCAAGAGAAAATTGTCAAGAACTGCAAATACTTTCATCCGCAGGCACCAGACCAATCGCGCAAACTCAACAAGCAAGCCACTGCTGCCACTATGGATACACCACCATCCACCGATCCTGTGGCGACACTCATGCCGCTCATTTTTAAGCTTCGCGTCTTAAAGGTGGACGATACCTGCCTTGACGACTGCCTTGCTGTTCTTCAAGGATTGTTCACAGTTGAACCACTCAAACAGGGTAATGCCTTCATCCGGCTGTCGTCCTTTCCTTTACAGTTGCGTGAGGCTCTAAATGGAAAGTCCGATGACGTTTTGAAATCGCAGATTGGCCTATGCGTCTTCATTCTAAAATTGGTTTCTAGTAAATCCTCGGAGGACCCCTTTGTAGTTTTGGCTCCACGCATATTGCGGCTTAAGGCGCTGAACGTTGGAGATACTTGTTTTTCCGATTGCTGCAGCTTTTTACAGCAAGTCATTGGCACAAGCGACGAGTCTAATAATCGCATGTATGGCAGCGAATTTTCGCGCTTGCTCTGGCTGGCATTGGACCTTCGTACAGCCTTAGCTGATCCGAACCATGAATGCCACGGAACGCTCGAGGACTGCAAAATCTTCCTCAACTGTGCTCTAGACCTTTGACGATCCAAGGAGGAAGGTTTTCGTCCGCCTGATTATTTGTTTTCGGCGCGTTAGAAACCGCCATCCCTGCAAGGATGACATAACTCGCTACCAATTCCAGCCTCTAGAGCAGGAGCACGAAGTTTTAGTGGGGCCGGACCCATGTCGGAATGAAATTAATCTGGTAATAAATTCACACTAACGCTAACTTAATGAGGTAGTGTCGGTACAACTATCTTACGAAGAAGTACACTTCTCCTCCAGTTGCAATTCCTTTTTATTGGCGTCATCCATGTTTGCGTTAATTATTTCGGTAATTAGACGGCGCGTCGATTTCAAAAGAAGAAGCGAAATTTGTATCGAGAAGCCACGTTTATGGACACCTCGTCATATCCAAAAACAAGATCACGTGCGTCCGAAGCAGAAATGCAGACAACTAAATTAATCGTACTCCGCACATACGGTAATAAACAAGAAGCATCATCATTCATCATCGTCGATGCTCATAAACAATCCAAGATTTGCTCTCAAAAAGCAGAGTGGTATTCTTTCAAAATTTTCGCTACCTTTCCATCGTCCATTACAGAACTTAGAACTTCAGCAATTCAGCAATTCTATCCATTTCAGCCTTGACTAATCGAAGATTGGAGTGACCATGTTTTCCAACAGCAACATGGCTGCTGCGAGCTCTGGCGATCGGATATGCCAGTGTGAGATTAGCCAAGAGAGCCTAAATGATCTCAACTGCAGGAGGAAGAGGTCCTTAAAAATGAGGATGGGCGGACATTGTGATACTTCGTTTGGTTCGGAAGCTTCGACTCAGGCGCTCTCAGAGTGCTCGTCCAGATCTTCTTTGACAGAGGATTTAGGAGAGACAAGCTCCGTTGGTGATCAAGATGGCTACGACTTTCACCGTGAGTTTAGAGATCCCGTGTCGACGCCAACCGGTTTCAGTTTACCGTATCTTTTTCCTTCTAGCACTTTTGATCGAGGGGGAGTGAGAAGCCAACCATTTTCATATCTTCCAGGCGTTCTGCAACGCCAATCATCGCAGTCTCGGTCTGTCTCGTTTTCTAGCACTGAGGAGATTTTTGGATGCGACAACGATGACGAGATTGACAAGAAAGATCGACATCATGGTGATGTATTATTTCCGAAGACGCCAGTTCACCAGTTTTACGCTTCCAAGCGATCGTACCGATCGAATCTGGGGCCTGAGCGATCAGCTTGTCCTCCGCTTGCCACCAAGCCACACGGAAAAGCATACCAGCGTCAGCCTCAAAGATCTGCTTTGAAGAAGGATGACACAAGAAGTATTAACGTAGCAACAGGGCTGACTTCGCCTCTGGAGTATCCACTCTCGCCCAAGATGCTCTGGTACGGGAAGTAAACATACACATTCATCTCCTGAACAACAAATGCGTCTGCGGAAGCAACAAACGTAAATTAATGTACACTTCACAGTTTTGTTGGCTAAGTTTAAATGTTGTGCAAGACACCAGCCTTGATTCCTCTGTTGAATGGAATCAATTTTTAAACCAAGTTCATGCCCCATACCTAGCTACTTACCTACCTACCGATCGACCTAGATTGCACAGACAAACCGCTACTCTCCTCCTATTCGAGTCACTCCCCAAAATTGAGTCGGCAATTACAACAACTGCTCTGTTATTCCGTAACAGCAAGAGCCCTCTCTTCCAGCTTGTCCTGCTTGGACGAGGGGCCTACCGTACCCTACAGAATCTAGCTAGCTCTGCAAGTCGTGGCAAATCATACGTTACTACTGTAGCTAGTAGGTAGTAGACCCTACTCTGACTACTACAAGGTAGTACTAGCGAAGTCTCGTCCTGTACCTGGTACTAGTAGCTACTCGGAGTAGCTAGAGCACTACCAGTATATTATCGTACTACTGTAGAACTCTACTACTCTCCAGCCGCCACTGCTGCTTCAAAGTATTCTGGATTTTGCCATGCTAAGTAATGAACCAGCTTCATGCAAATCAACTCGTCACTCTGTGATATCCAAGTCCGAAATCTGCTTTCTCTCGCGCTATGACTTAAGTCCACGTCACCCGTATCAATGATGAATACGATTACTGTACCTGGTACCAGGCACTCCTAGTACTACTACTAGCTACTAGTAGTACCCCTGGTACTAGCAGTGGTAGGAGGTAGTAGACTACTACTATTGCTACTAGTAGTAGTACTTAGTACTTAGTAGTACCAGTTAGCTACTAGTAGGGTCCTCTACCACTACTACTAGTAGAGAAGTACTGGTACAGATGAAAATAAGAAGTGTGCGTTTAGTTGTTTCTGGGAGAGCAAATATGCGTCTTGATAAACAGGCTATGAGCCGGTTTTTTCTTGACGAACGAATCAGTACTCTAAACAACCAATAAATAGTGCTGTACAATATTTTTTTGGGGCGATTTCTTCTACAAGAATATATCTCTGAACTCTGAACTACTCGTACTCGCCATACAATATACTTTCACAATGCCAGAAGGATTAGAAAGTAACTGGGTTGCCGCCATCACGAGCGAGCTAAAGGGCCATTCTATTCCAGACGATGATGGGGATCTGAATGTCAAAAAGCTAAGAAAAAGGGTCTTGAAATCACTCCAAATTGACGTTTCCGACAAAGATGGCAAAAAGAAATTCAAAAAGATCATGAAATCTTTGGAGGAAGAGAGGATTCTTTCCATTGATGCCAAGGGATCTGTTACGCTTAAAAAAGAAAAGAAACGAGAGGCAAAAAAGGAAAAGAAAGAAAAGAAGTCAAAGAAAAAACGAAAGATTGAGGGTCCCGACATCGAGGACGAAGTAAACAGTAGAGCCGCTGGAGATGATGAAGCAGAAGTTGCCAACGATCAAACAGATTTAAAGAGTAAAGTGAATCTTCAAGACGATAAAGCGATAGAAAAAGGTATTCCTTGCCCAGGAAATCCTCAAGGTGTAACTCGTCTCTTTCTGGGCAACCTACCCTTTGCTGTTGACGAAAACGCTTTGAGCGAATTTCTACCCAAGTCGGTAACACATATCAAATGGATCACGGATAAAGAAACTGGAAAATTTTATGGGAGCGCATTTATCGAAATGGATACGCCATCGGCAGCAGCGGAAGCAGTAGCCATGTCCACATCTCAGCTGATGGGCCGAGCCGTCAAAATCAATTTTGCTCCAGCTCGTCCCGGGGATATATGGCCACCAGCCAACAAGGTAGTCTCGGGTGGCGATGCACCTAAGAATAAAGGCGGTGGTACAGCAGGTGGTTACGGCATCAAGGCAATGGGTCCCAAACCTGAAAATTGCGTCAAACTGTTCATTGGGAACCTTTCCTATGACATCGATGACGATGCCATCACTAAGTTTTTCGACAATGTTGGTGCTGAAGTAAAGGCAGTGCGTTGGCTATCCCACAAAGACACGGGTGATTTTAAGGGTTGGTACGTACAGGAATAAGGTTGCTTGTGTTTGTATTTTTGTATTCAATTTTCAAAGATGATGCCCGAGATGACGACTGTCTTCGAATCTCCCCTTCCTTCCGGGCCGTGTCGCAAGAGATCATTTGTGCAGTTTCTGCCGATCCTGCCGATCTTCTTTGCAGTGACGTACCTGGTCTACGAGGGGAGAATATTAAAATTTCTTGGGTTCCTTTTTAGAACGCAGAGGGCTTTTCTTTTGTTCTGGAAACAAGGTTATCTTGTCCTGGAGCTACTCCTGTTGCTCTCTGCGTGTCGGCGGAACCCAACATTTTCCTGTCAGTGACTGAACCTTGCATCAGCTCACAATTTCTTTCTGTCCTTGCGTTTTAAATTAATGATGGTTGCCGGTTTTTTTCTTGCAACAGTGGTTTCGTTGAATTCTGGAAGGAGGAAGCTTGTGACAAAGCAGCCACGTTGAACGGCAAGGAACTTCTCGGTCGGCCGATTCGCATTGACTGGACCGATTAAGGCAAACGTGATTGTTCGGCAGGAGATCAGCGCGGTATTAAAATCGCCCGTTTTAGCAAAATTAAGTCGAATTCTAGGCCATCTTAAAGATTGCTGTATTATTTTGAAGTTGATTACGCTATTTATCAGCTATCTATCACCTACGGCCTACGGCACTAGCAGTCTACTCGGTAAAAAAAATTGAGAGGAGTAGACTAGACTACTACTAGTATGGTGGTGATTATCATCCAATACACTTTCGAACGACCAGTGTGCGTCGTAATCACACGAACAACAACAGCCAACTTCAAAAAATAAAAAAAGATTTGTTTTGTCGATTTTTGTCCATTCGTCAAACTCTGACTGCAGGTTTTTTCGACCCAGACCAAAATAATCATAGAAAAGGATCTTGCTTCATGCTTCCACTCCTCTATCGAAACTGTGGTTTAAAAGCTACAAACTACATACCAAAAGACTGTCTCGGCGAAAGAAGATTACTCCTGTAAATCCATTGTACCGAATTTATTCAACGACTCCCAGTTATGCGTCCATTGTTCGCCTGTAGTGTCCTCTCTTGCTGCTTGCTAATCGGTGCACATGCGGCACCAAACAAGCCTCCCACCAGAAGCTTCCTCGTCGCTAGATCCTGGCGTGGAGGGGCTTCCAAGCGAAGAAACGGCGTAAGCAAAGATCCCTTTTTGTCGGTTGCCAGGGCCATCCAAGATCGACTTGGCGATGAACTCGATGGCGAAACGCCTGAGATATCCGATATTGTGGACGCTTTCGGCGTCTTGGCCTCGTCGCAACAGACTTTTAAAGGATTTGATGGCGCCGCTCACGAAGTGTATCAGAGAACGCATGGAGACGATATCGATTTGAATGTACGTGGCCGAGCTAGACGCAGCGCAGCACGGACAGCTGCGACTGCTGATGGTTTGGGCGCTTGTGAATTATGCGAACTTCTGGAAATCCCTTTGCCCGAATCGGCATCCATCAATGGCACGCTGGTGGGAAGGCAAGTATTGCTGAATCTGACAGCCGACGAAAGCCCCGTTTTACTTGACGGTACCAAGCTTTCTGTGGTTGTATTGTATGAATCAACGTATCTGGGTGGGGCAGGGATCTTGCACGGTGGAATACTAGATGAGGAAACATCGAATCCACCACGTCAGAGCAGTGCTGCCAAGCTATCGCCCAAGGGACGACTGATTGTGATTGTAGGCGACAACGTCCGCGAAGATTTGACCCGATGCATCCAAATTTTGGACAAGAAACCCAAACACGTCAAGCTTACTTCAGGACTTCTTAGCGCCGAAGTGGCATCTGTGCAACCATGTCTCTACAAAGCTGCTGGGTCGTTGCTACAGACTCTGGAGCCAACTTTGAGAGAATATGAGAACTGTACTGCTGCGTTCCATTTTGTTGGACGATCATTAGCGGGAGGAGTTGCCAATTTGGCAGCTATTATGTTGGATGGGAATCTGCCCCTGCCGTCCAAAATGCAACGGGAGCCACGCACGAAATCAAAAAAGAAAACAGTTCCTTTAGATGATCAAGACTCAGCAGCATACGAGACACGATTAAATGCGACGGCAACTGGCGAAAATAGCACTGCTTTTATTCCTCTCGAAAAATTGGGCAAAGATCGAACCTCCGCTGTCAGCATTGGTGCCCCTCCCTGTGTCTCGGCAAACGTTCAATCTGATTTCGTTATTGCAATTATGTACGGTGACGATGTGATTTGCCGTGCAACGCGAGCTGGCCTGGACCGGTTATTAAAGCGATCGAAAAAGGTACTGGCGAGCAAGGGATGGCTTGGTGGAAAACAACTCAATTTTATGACGGATGCTGTTTCCTTGACTGTGTCGAGTTTGAAGACTCATGCACACGGCAGCGAAGGCGAGGAATTGAGATTATCTGTTCCGGGACGGGCATACCTCTTGCGTCCCCGGCGACTGGGGGGCATGTGCAGCATTCATGAAGTCGGCAACCGACTTAAAGGAGGTCGTGAAGCCCTGCGAGCGCGCGTTCTTTGGCAGCTAGACGATATTCTCCTCAGTAAGAGTCTCTGGAAGCACCATCAGCTAACTTCCTATATTCACGGATTGGACCGAGTGCATTTGAGAGGGATTGTGGGCGAAGACGATGGGAGCGAATGAAGACTGGATTTAGTTTGATCGACAGGGTAAAATTTTCAAAATTATGACGTGCAGCATATTATTCTCTATTTGCTTGCATCTATTTGAGGTGCTACTGTTTGCTGACAGCATTTTCTGATTGGCAGGATCCCTCTTTTCTTGTCCAGCAAAGTAGCTTCTCTTTTAGGTCTTTCAAAGGAATTGGCTTGGATAGCCAGTCATCAAAACCCAAGTCCCTGTAGTCGCTTTGCTTCACACTAGCTGTTAGACCTAAAATTGGCAAATCAACAAATCCCAGCGTCCTTAACCGGCTTGTTGCCTCAACACCATCCATAACTGGCATTTGCACGTCCATGAGCACCAAATCAAATTGAGATCCATTCTCCTGTAATAGCATATCAATGGCAATCTGGCCATTCTCTGCTATTGTTGATGTATGGCCCAAGCGCTTGAGCATATTTGCAATGAGCTTCTGATTGACCCCATTGTCCTCAGCCACGAGAATGTGCAAGCCAGTACTTTCCTCTCGCTTTTCGTCAACTTCAACTTTTCCAGCTTCGTTGTCAGCGTCCGGCCTTGATACCGGCACAGCAGGTAAAAGGAACCAAAAACTAGATCCTTTTCCCAACTGGCTATCCACACCTATTTCACCGCCCATTGATTGAACTAATAATTGACAAATTGACAAACCTAATCCAGTCCCACCAAAATTACGAGCTACTGACAGTGTCCCCTGGTTGTATTTTTGAAATACTAACTTCTGGTGTTCTTCACCGATCCCCACTCCTGTATCTGATACTGTGTATTTGACCCATTTCTGATTGGACTGACAAGCTGTTCCTTCACTGATAGTGGATTGATGTGTGTGTTTCTGGACAAATTCATCCATACTGTCCAATGTGCAAGTACGGACTTGGATTCCACCACGTTTAGTAAATTTGAGGCTATTTGAGAGTAAGTTCAGAAGTATTTGGCGTAAACGATTTGGATCTCCCAGCAAACGATACGGGATGTTTTTGTCCCAGTCAACTTTTAGGCTTAGCTTCTTCTCTCTACAGGCAGTTTGCACTGCAGCCACAGTTCCACGGGTCACGCTTAGTGGCTCATATGGAATGGATTCAATTTTCATTTCTCCTGCTTCCAGCTTTGAGTAGTCTAGAACATCATTGATGACAGTCATAAGACCTTCAGCACTGGATTGCAACAGTTTCACAAAGCCTTTCTGCTCTTTTGTTAGTGGCTCTGTACCATTCAATAAATCGATAAATCCAATTACTTGATGCTGTGAAAAGAAAAGAATTAGAAAGCAAAGTAAGAATTAATTTGGTTGGATTAATTGACACCTGCAGATACTACTTTCAAAACAAGGGAACAAACCAGGTGCACTTACCAGTGGAGTCCTAATTTCATGGGCCATGATGGCAAGAAACTCCGATTTTTGCAGGCTTGCTTCTCTCTCTTTTCTAGCTATCTGGGCATCAGATTTATCTTGGGCATTGTACAGAAATACATGCTTGCCAGTGACAGGATCAGTCGTTTTTCGCAACTGTACTTCTGACCATTCTGTTTTACCATAGCAAGTTGTACTGTAAAGCTCGGCCTCAAGTTGAATGAGTTGATCTGGTGCGTTGGAGATAGCGGCCAGAGCTTCTTGGGCAACTCTGGGATTGACAAATCGTTGTGTGAAATCATCGTTCGGGCATACCACCTTTTCCTCTTCATTATCATTCACCATTAAAGCAGCGTCTGTGGTTGTTGTCGCCGGTGTTTCTAAAGATGGCGTTGGAGGCCCCGACGGCAATTCTGCCCATGTATTCTGAAACATCACTTGTCCCTCCATATCAAACTGACAAACCGCCATGGGTAAATGCCGCAACATTTCAACTGCTCTCAATGATTGGGACTTTAACGTTTCAGTTCCATGCAAAATTCCGTGTACTAAAATACAATAGTGCCCGTCACTGTCAAGCCGAATACCTGTGCAGGTAACATGAACTGTCTTGGCATCTCCTTTGGGGAAAAAAGTCCAATGATCTGACGTGCTACCTCCTTTTTCGATCTGTGCTTGAATTTGATCGTTCTTGCGTATCGTTGATTCGGACATTTTGGTCATATCTCGTGCATAAAATGCCTCGAGAGATTCAGCATTCCACAGTTCTAAGCCCGCCTTATTGGACCATCGGAACCGGCGCTCTATATAATCGAAAATCCATACCGGCTGTTTGAGTAGATTAAATAATTCCAATTGTTTCGTGGACACAATTTCGACGGGTTCTGCGGGGCTTGCGATGGCTGTCTCATCTTCAAGGCCAAAGGCGGGAACGACATTCTTGTCGTCAATCGCTGTATAACTGCCGCCTTTGACACGCAGAGTCTGGTGTTGGCGCGCCATTGTGACTCCTTTGTGAAATGATTATGGTATTATTCGTGCCGTCGTGGGCAGAGTCGTGGGTGCGTACCGTCGGAAGTTGTGTCGTCAAATACTGTAATAGGTTTCGTCTTCTTATGGACGAGGCTTTCTTTTGGAGTATTCTATTGTCGATGCTACTACTAGCAGACAGAGATGGTTCAATTGGAAAGTGCGCAGTTGCTTATTATTATTTCAGCAGGAATCTGCTGCAGTTGCGAGATGCTGTGGCTGGCTACTACTACTAGTAAACTCCTCCACATATATCCAAGAACTTGTAATTATTTGCTTGTTTGGCTATGGTTACGACTGTACCGTTTGCCAGTGTAAATGCTCTAGACCCCCTACTAGGTAGTACAGCTACTACCGGTATCTGGTACTAATAGCTACGGTAGTAGTGGTAGACTAAGTCTGGTACCTGGTAATGGCTAATAGTACCAGGTACCAGGTACCACCCGAGTACCAGTATGTCACTGGCTGAGATATTACTACTACTACTTGTAGTACCAGTAGTAGTTACCAGTAGTACCAAACAAGAAGTGTACCTGGTACCTGGTACTGTAGTAGACCGATGTTTGTTGCCTGAAGGAGAACAAGAATTATTTATTGGAATGAGCAATTTCAACTACAGTACCTGGTACCTGGTACCAATACCAGTACCAGGTGCCAGGGTACCGTAGTATCTGGAAAAGCTGTTAGGCTACCACTAGCTACTACTAGTAGCTCGTAGTCTCTACTAGTGGTAAGTAAGTAACTCATGATTTACTACGTTACTAAACTAGCTAGGCTAAGTGAGTAATTGGGTGAAACCACAAAGGGCCACCCTCGTAGCAGGACGAAAGCGTCCTTTCCAAGCGCTGGCAAA
>Ga0100392_1004072_pt1 | contig 13223 bp, 6 predicted proteins | sample CryGeymeta201516_FD_81548 | JGI IMG/M metagenome (GOLD analysis project Ga0100392, IMG submission 81548) | Groundwater microbial communities from Crystal Geyser aquifers in Utah, USA - Crystal Geyser metaG 2015-16 | ecosystem: Environmental > Aquatic > Deep subsurface > Groundwater | place: USA... | reverse complement strand
TTCCTGCACTAGCGCACCTGCTACTCCAGTCGTGGCGGGGTGTGTGAGGATTTATATATTACACATTATCTGACCCCATTGCGGGGTGCTCTTTTGGCTCAGAGGCATTATCTTCAGAAGTACCAGCGCGACCAATATACCAGTATGTCAACGAATGGCTTTCATAATTGTCTCTGCCAGACGACGAAGAGCCCCAGACTCCCATTGGAATAATAGCTTTTTAAGAGTATGGCCCTCTTGTAGTCCACAGGGAGTTCTAGGAAGAATTTGGGACCACTATCCATCAACATTCACTCCCATTGGTAAGCACCCAGGTCTTGGTGCTACATTCCAATGATATGGGCTTATATTGATCCGGCATTTCGGTAGTAAACTGCCCAAACAAAGAGGCTGTATTTTCATGTGTAGCCTAAGCCTAAGAATGGTCAGCGATGAAAAGCGGACTATTCACGAAACTGCATCACGGGATGTATCGAAATAAGTGTTGCCCTTTAGTTTTGGACATCCCAACTTATCTTTGAAAGGAAGAACTTGACAAGAGTTCATCTCTCCATTCTTTCTTCATACTACCAGTAGTAGTACAGTAAAGGCATAACGAAAATATTATTTAGAAAAAAGACAGTGCCCATCAAATTTTCTATCCTGCAGCAATTAGCATCCGCCACCGTTCTCGTCTAAAGTTTTTTATTATCCACTAGTAGTAGCTAGTAGGCCCGCAAATAAATTTCACACAAATCTGTTATCACTCCACTACTACTATCCAGATGAACGGAAAAACCTTCCAATGACTGCCAGATACTACAAATTTCTTGTCTCCACTACACATGTAAAGCACGCAAACGCCTCTGTTGCTGAGCTACTGCGATGTCGCGCTCTGGGTGGAAAAATGGTTTTTGTAAACAAGCTTCGTTCGGACCTCTACTAGCTACTACTAGTACTAGTACTAGTACTACTACTACTACAACTACTGGTAGACTCCTCCTCCTCCTCCTCCTCCTCCTCCTCCTATTATCGTAGTAGACTAGTAGACTACTACTGTAGCTAGCTACTACTAGCTAGTAGAAAGTACTCTACTAGCTAAGCAACAAGAATAGTCTACTACTACAACTAATTAGCTAGCTACCAGGTAGTAGTGGTCAATTAATTAAGTAGTCTACTGTACTTATTAGGGGTCTACATTAAAATACTCGAGAAATTAATGATATCGGTGACAATTTACTAAGGTTCGTGTTAGCATTTTGAGAAGCAGTTCTGGATTTCCATTAAATCTTGAAAAAATATTTCATGGTGATTAAGCAAAGAGTCGACCGCCTCCAGCTCGCTCACATTATCCTCAAAATCGCTAATCCCCACGTTGTGAAGTCGTGAAGCTGATGGATGCAACGATGCAACACAGAGAGAGGTCCATGCGAAAGTTCACCAAGGAGCGACTACTGTACAGGTGACCACGACCTTTTCGTTGCTTGCGACTCACTACTTACTACGCAAGATCCCATCAGTCTGAAAAAACTTGACTATATTGAACAGGCGCCAAATTACGACAACTGGTTACTAGTAGAGCAAAGTGCAAATCATCCACATCCTAAATCCCTCCAACACTATACGTCGCCATGTTGAGCGAGGATGAAGCCAAGCCAGGTTTGTCCGTCGTAACAAACAGTATGGTTATTGCTAGTAGTACACTATATGATAACACGGAAGCAGAGAAGAGTAGGGGCCCCCCAGACACGGATGCTTCTATCATCCAATCCAGCGTCGCCTCTCCAGTTAGTACAAGCCTAAAGCAATGGCGATCCCTTGTGGCTAACAATGAGCATCTGATACCGTCCCACAAAAAGAACACCCGTACGAAACATGTAGCGACTGAAAGGAGAAACACTCTCGCCAGGACAGCAGACATTTTAAGCAACAACGTGCTTTGCGGTATTGAAGTGTCGGCAAGCAAAACAATGTCTTCAACGGAATGTATAACACTGACTGACGACGATCAAGATCCAAATCTGGATAAAAGTTCCAGCTGGAAGATGGCGACTTTAAAGTCCATGCAGCGGCTTCGACAGCAGCGCATGCCCGAGGTTGCAGCAAGTCCATCCATTATAGATTGGGACGAAAATGGTAGCAAAAGTGAGAGCGATGGCGATGCAAATGAAATTGATGACAGCGCTACAAGTACTGACAACAGCAATACCAATACGCGGAGTTGCGTGACCACGCCGCCAATGCAAGATACAATGAATGCCGGACAAGAACAGCGGTTCTCCTTTAATCGATGTTTAAACATCGAAACTAAGACTGGCGGCGAAGGAGACAACCACAACTTTTTCAGTGGCGCTGGGTGTATGAAAGATATGACCACAATCCCAATGGCAACATCTGACATCTATTCAGATCGTGAAGAACAAGAGCAAGGAAGTAGTTGGACAGTAAATTCGGAAACATGCTCTTGCTCGTACTCGTCTACCAGTATTTCCTCAATTGCCATTGGTCCTATACCACGTCTCTCAAGCAGTGAAGATAACAGCAATGAGCCAATAAGCATTGAGGAAGGGACACATGCATTTTCAGTCGACAACGAAACCATGATTTTGCCAAGTCAACTTCCCCTCATCAGCACTTTTGCGGATGAAATTCTGAACGTTGCCAGTAGTGATGAGAGTACTGACTCGGGATTGTTGGTAGGAAACTTGTCAATATCTGATAGCTTCGAACAGCATGTTGCCGGCAAATTTATAACGACCTTTGGAGGGGCTAAAGGAATCATGTTAGAAGCCGGGAACAGCACTTCTTGCGCACCTTCAAACGACAAGAGCGCCAATTTTAATGCACTTCAAAGTCGCGATAGTACGATCTACAAAATCAATTCAGAAAGTTGCGACACTGGAAATTTTGCAGATACCAAAACTGGCACTTCTCCTTCTGCGTCAGCTCCAATGGTAACTCCTACCAGTGAAACACTGTATTTGGTACAAGATGCGACATCGATTGCCGACAACGAGCAGCTTCACGAACAGCTTCACGAACAGCTTCACGAACAGCAAGTTGAGGTTGTTTTGTTAATCGAGACCAGTGAGAAGGAAGCATTTCACGAAGAAGACATACTTTTAAATGGTCAACCTGAGCGACTAGGCGAGACAAGTAAATCCTTAAACTACCAGGCGTTGTTGGATTTCAGAAGAAGAAAAGCTAAAGAAGCTAAAAGGTGCAGACTTAAATTCTTGAAAACGAGAGTCAAGCAGAGAGTGCCTGAGCAAGCTGACTCGGACGCGTCGAATATCGAAGAGTCCAGTGTTAAGCCATACTATAACAAACTCGATCATGCCGACGAGAAACCAGCTGTTGAAGAGATAGAAAAAGTCAGTAACGCAAGTTGCATCGAAAGAAAAAGAGCTCTACAAAACAACTACAACTTTGAAACAAACCACGCGGAACTAGAATGCCACTTTACTTCTCTTATGAATAAACCGTCAGCAGATACTTCTGGCGGTTCGTCTCCACTTCCGCGTGCCAGTGATTTCAGTTCTAATAAGAGGAGAATCGACAATACATGTTGGTCAATGAGTGAAGCTGATTATTTTATTTTAACACAGAGCAAAAGAAAAGATGACAACAGACCAACGCAGAGCAAGCAAACTGACACCTTTCCAATTTCCATCCCTTCCTCTTGCTCGTCCTCCGAGTCCTCCTATAGTATTGCCTCAACTCCCATTTCTATTTCCACCTGTACGCCAGTGGTCGTTTTGCGGGAATCCAAAAGGAATGCGCGAGAATCATATCAAATAAAGCGATCCTCTCAAGAAATTTCATGCTCCGTTAATCAGATTTTAGATTCAGTTTTGTCGGACAACTTTGACGACCGAGACAAATTGGTTGACAATGACACGGTGGTTCATCTCTCTAGACACACTGCCTCCACGCAAAGCAGTCACAATTTTCATGATGAGCTTATATCGAATGCCAGTCGCGTGCATTTACCTCTGTCTGACTTTTCCACTAGTCAGGAAAATGATTCAAGCGACGGATTCGCAACGGCCAGCATCCTCGATGTTCCTGCTACATTAAGGGCGGCGGCAAGGGGAAAAACTGCAGAAGACATATCGAAATCGGTTGACAAGGTCCTGGGCAGTCTTATGAAATCGCCTACTAGTGATGGATCGGTTTATGATAACTTGAGCATTAGTTCCTCCAACTGTACTACAGTCTCCGAGACGGGAGATGCATTTTTCACTGATACATCAAACAACTTCTTTGATTTGTTTGATGTTTCTACCTCTGTAAGTGGCAGCGTCCTCTTTAATGGTCTGATTCAACGGAGCGAATCAAAGTCTACAATTGACGACGCTACAGACGATTGTGATGCGACGCTCAATAGTATTGATCTTGATATTGATCTTGAAGAATATGAAACAAGCACCTTCACTGCCACAAGCTGCATGGTATCGATGGAAAACGACGATGATGACTTCGAAATTGACAATCCAGATGTTTTCTTTGCGGAGAAAATACCTCCAGAATCATCCTCGCCGCCAACGAGCACTGCCATTGTTCCCTTTTTGCCTGGTCTACAGGACATTCTAGCGATGCAGTTCCCACTATACCCCGTCGTAAGAAATTCGCCCACAACGCATCTCTGCCCTCCTTCAATTTTTGCTATCGGACCGATCAAACTTCAAGGTCCCCTCTTTTCGAACATCATGACTTTTTTCCCTGACACAGATCCATCTCGTCAGCATGCAAACTCCTTGAAACCATTGTTGCCCTCGCCCATGCATCGATCAAACGACGAAAGTCAGACTCTGTTGTATTCTCCAATAAACCACCGCTATAATAACAAACAAGAAGAAAGAAAAGAAGATCAGTCGAGCCTTTCAATCGCTTGGGTCGCTGATCCTACCGACACGGGCATTGACACATGCGTCAGTCCTGCCAGCGTTTGTAAGAGAAACCCAAAATGGTCATTCCTTGATTTAGAGAGATCCATCGATGAATCTCTGGACAATTTCATGAACGACTTGCTCAGTCCCATCGGGAATAATGACAACGATTCCTCTTTGGTTTCCGACGAGGCCGAGGCTGCACTCCAGGAGCTATTGAGCTCTGACTATTGCGATGGGACGACGGACAGCATTATTCACGGCACGAAGCAGCAGACAGAGGCAGAAAATGCGCTCAGACTTGATCTAAACCTAAGCTTATCTACCTTCGGAGATGAGGTTTCGTCTGTCACATCTCCCTGCAGCTCCTGTGTTGGGCATCTCAAAATGGCTGCTCTTCTCTCTGACGGAGGCGAATCAGAACTTGCAAACGAATCTTCCGGCGACGACCAGTCAGAATCAGTGATGCCGGGAAAACAAAGTTGCAACTTGCTTGCTGGCATGGAATTTGGCGCCACAAGCATGATTGGCGGTGACAGCTCCAAACTTGATGACTCCAACGTTGAGCTGCCGGAGCTCTTTACAAAGAAACACTTTGGTAGCATCTCTGAAATGGTGCAAGATGTGCATCTGATGAAAGCAATTGAGATTGAACAAGCGCGTTTTGCAAGAGAATTATCTGAATTGAAATCAATTTCCTCAGCTTCAGAAAACCCCGAACAGTTTCAGCTAGAATTTCAACAGAAAGGGGATTTCGATTTCTTGAAGCAGCAAATGGAAGAAGAAATCGAGGCCATTCATCTAGTTATGGATAGGATGAGATCAGCCGTGAAGAAAGACGACATCTTTCAAGAGGGCAGCGACGAAGCTTTGTTAGGTTGGCGCGATAAATTTGAGAACTTGAAGGCTGATAATACAGGAACTCCCACTTCTACGGAGGATCTGTCAGCTGATGAAGGAAATGTGCTTTCTTACATAGAAGGACTGTCATCTGATTGCAAAGGTGACTCTCCTTGTACAAAAACACTACCAGCTGATGAGGGAGTTGGTCCACTTTCCACAGATGCTGCTTACGACGAATACACTCCATCGTTTGACATTTCGGAAGGCATCGAAGTTGAGTTGTTGGAACTGCACCACATGCTTGACGTGGATGACGAGAAGCGAGATGGTGGAAATGATAAAAGCAACGTAATTGAAGGCTCTCCATGTATTAAAGAATTGATTGCCGAGTATGATGGTCTTGACAATGAGCTTAAAGATCTTTGTGCTTTCGAAGATCAGTTATGCCAGGAACTGAAACGAGCTGACCAGAATGCTATTACTGATCTTACGAAGGCGCCAAATGTCTCCCAGTCAAAAATGACCATTTGTAATGCTACTAAAAGCATTGACACTGCAAATGATCACATGGACATCGCCTGTTTGGCCTCGAAGACCGCCGGGGAGGAGGAAGTAGTTCGTAAGGTGTCGTTTGCTCCTACCTTAACGGAATATCACTTTGTCTCTCAACTCGAGACCGCAACTGTCTTCAACTTTGTGGATACCGATGCTGACAGCGACGACTCTGTACATGAACACGAAAAACCGATGCGAGCGCCAACAAAAGGCGCACCGAAGAAAACGATAATGGATCGCCTGCCCGTGACATTCAACAACATGTTTACCGACCTAAGTTACGTTTTTGGCTGGCAAAAACCTGCTCGCGCAAGTGCTGTGCCAAATGGGTCGAATCCAAATACCAAGTCTGAGTAATAATAGGATCATTCTATTGCTTTTTGGCGCGATGCCTGCTGGGAGTAAAATTTATGATACGTGCAAGAACAACGCAAGAATTAAGTAAATCTCCGACATACTTTCTACTCGACAGTACAAACTTGTGCTACCACTACTACTACTACCACTACCAGTAGTACTACCTACAGTACTACTCTAAAGGATCCTCGAGTACTACCGAGTCTTCCCATTACGAAAATATGATGTGTTGATTTATGCCACGGCTATTGTTATAGTACCTGGTACCAGTATTGATTTGGCTGCACAATATCGACCAACACGTGACACAAACTCAAGTTCAGGTTGGTTCACAGTAAATATTATTGCTTCAATAATCATGACGAGGCTCGAGTTCTCTTAAAAGAGATTTGAGGTGACCTCTTATTCGCTCTCAATGGAGTGGTACGATTGCCAATTGAATTTCTCGGAATGAGTGCTAGTACCTACCTGGTACCAGGTACCGGTACCTGGTAGTACACCACTACTGCAGCCAGGGCTACAATCACTTTAAACGCAACAACAAAAAGATTCAAAGGTGAGATAGTGGCCAGATTTTTCACTACCGGTACGGTACCAGGTACCTGGTACCAGGTACCAGGTACCATACGGTACCCTACCAGGTACGGTATCACACTCGGCTGATTCGTGTAAGCCAGTGAAGCCGTTCGATTGCCAATTTTCTGTTGCATGCCCTGCTGGTACGGTACCTGGTACTGGTACCACCAGGTACCTGGTACTAGCTAGTAGACTACCTGGTAACAGGTACTAGTACTAATAACGGTAGTAGTACCAGGGTAGTACCAGTACCAGGTACTGGTACTCGTACCTGGTGAAGAAAAGGAAGATCTTAACTACCAGGTACTACTACCAGGTACTAGTAGTAGAGTAGTACCAGGTAATCATATTATTATCTCTTGGCTGTCCGTGGTGCAGAAGTACCATACCACCTGGTACCTGGTATCCTATCCTTTGTGTACCTGGTACTGTTACCGTACCCGGTACTAGGGTAGTCTACTCCCTGGTACTAGTAGACTAGTATTTGACTGAAAGCAATAGATTGACTTTATTTACTACCGTAGTAGACTACGTGGTACCAGGTAGTGGTCGTGCCGGATCTGTGGAAAAGTCGAGGTTTCCTTTGATCGGAGCTTCGGAGATTTAACTTCTTGTGCCGCCAGGGTTCTGTGTTCCTGTGGGATCAATCAATCAAGCAAACTACACTAGGTACTGGTACTGATGAAAATACCTGATACCTGGTAAGCGTTTCCGACTTGTTTATCATCAGTTGCTGAACTTTTGTAAACCTGCCTGGTACCTGGTAGTAGGAGTACTACGGTACGACCATACAATGCTGTGAAATAAATCTTCTCCTACTAGACTACTACTATTATTACTCTCAGAGTAGTACTGGTAGTACTACCCGGAGTACTCTAGCTAGTTCCAGCTAGACTAGTCTACTCCTACCAGGTACTGAGTACTCCGAGTAGTAGCTACTGGTAGGTCTACCAGTGGTAGAATCTCTGCATCTTCATAGGACACCTGCGATTCATCATATTAGACTACTACTAGTAATATTACCTACTGTAGTATGGTAGTTTTTATCAGCCTTCAGTTGCGAAAGCTGGCAAATGAAACACAAAAAACCTCAAGTTGTGAAGGAGACCATTAATTTAAAGGTAGAACCAGCACCACACTCTCCCTAGAATGAGAATGATGATAGCTCCCGATGATCCTGCTCTATCCTCGACGAATACACCTACAACTTACAGGTCGATATCATCGGAGGCAGAAGTAGACGCTGCCGGGGAAACCAGTGAGATGGCCATCGGTCGTCTTAGTATTAGTTCGGCATCGCAGTTGCCCAAGAACTCTCTCAGATCCAGTACTCATTCCAATTCCAAGTCTTCCTCTAGAACAGGGCTGGCCTCCAAGAGAAAAATCCATCGAAGGAGGGACCATCATCGTCACGGTAGTAACCACAACTACAAACCAAACGAAAAGACATGGTTGCGAGATACACTAAGTTTAAACTCGAGTGATCACAGCAGAGGGCGGTTTTCTGCGAGTAATACATCACTGAGTTTACATTCGATGGATCGCAGTAGACGCTGGGACGATAGCAAGCACTCAATATCTTCCGTCGCATCACAGAGGCAACCTTCTCGATTGACGGCACTTCGGGAATTCCCGTCTCAGAAATCCCTGCGAGTGGAGAAGACAACTATTAAAGAATTACACCAGCATCGAGATGAAGTCGGCAAACCGATCCTCTTGCCACCTGAATCTTACCATGACGTAAGCGGATCTTGCCTAAGATCTTTGCTGTCTTTTTCATTCATCCAATGTCTCACACTGCTTTCTTTCTGCGATGCGGTCAGGTTCCACTCAAATCCATTACTGTAGATGTTCCTGCTCCTGCCCCTGTCAATTGCACAAGAGTTCCACCCAGCGAGTGGGCAGCACACCAGGCTGATTCTCAGACAAGACACCAAGCTCTCCTCCGACCACGGGGACAAAGAGTAGTATCTCAGCGCTCTTTGTCACCATCGCCACCCCTGAAAGAGTGTCACCGTGAAACTCTGCCTGAGAAAGGAGTTCCAGTGAATCGGCCGATCTTGCTCCCAGGAGCACACAGAGTTTCTTCGCGAAACTTCCATAAAAGGTCTACTTCGCTCAGAGATGAATTTACATTCCCAGAAGATGCTCACCTGAGACGGCGTCATGCGCAAGTAGTTGTCAATGCTAGCGACATTCCCCGTGCTGTCCTCCCGAGGCCTCGGGACCCGTCGAACCTGCGGCCTGTTAAGCAGAATCCTCTGCGCGCCAAAAAAGAGGACACAAAGTACCGTAGCATTGTTCCGACTCTGCCATTACCTGCAGAGCTTTTAAAGGGACCAAATGGACCGGTGAACTCGCCAGCCGACGGACAGCGTGTGAGCAACAACCGACCTGCACCTGGCAGCCAAGCTGATCGAAGAGCAGATCCCAACTCTTGCGGTTACTACGAACGCAGGTCCTCGTACGATCTCTCTCGAAATCATGTGCAATACCGCCGTGATTGCCGTGTGAACCGTGAAGGAGATCGTGGTTCTCCCCCAATTCATCATCGCCTTGGCGATTACGGCGCTGCCGCTGGCTGCAGTCATCACAATAGGAATAGGCACAGCAACGAGCGAAATCATCCGCGAGATCACCAGCCTTCGCCTCCGCATGTCATTTCTCCTGGCATGAAAAGGGCATATTCTGAGGACGCGCGTCGAACAGCCGACCAGCAACGGCGCGAGAATCAACGTCAAGATCAACAAAATGAACCAGTCTTGGTAAATGTTGGACCTGGTCCTCCTGTTCGACTTCGTCGTGCCAAAGAGACCGTGGAAGCAGTTGCTGCCGACTTTTACCAATCTATAGTTTGCATTGGTTGCTCCAAGGACATTTTCTGCATTGCTGATGTCAGCTTGGTTGTTTGCCCCAGTTGTCGAACAATTGGTCCTGTGGACGGTGACTACTTCGAAGGAAGAGAAATCAAGCGAACTGGTTTGGGACTGGGTTTTTCCTGTGAAACACTGTTTGCCATACAACGAGAAATTCTTGCAAAGAGGGCGAGGCAGTGCTCGGGCTCTCCAAGAGGAGGAGATCTCGCAACGGAACTGAAAGGGTTCGAAGAAGAATACTTTAAACGAACAGCATGATGACAGATACAATTAAATAATCACCTGAAATAACTGCAACACTGCAATAGATGACATTTGATCCGTCGTGTACTACTAGAACTGTACTAGACTACTACTCCGAGTACTAGTATTAGTGGTCTAGTTAAAATTCATGTTCGTAGTACCAGGTACTTGTAGTGATTTTTAGCCTTGCTTTCAAGATACTTCGTCGTGTGCAGTTATTAGTGACTCAGCTAGTCCCTACTGGTAGCTTCCAACACATCATCATCATCACACTCAGCCACTGATGATGTGTTTTTTGTCTCATCAATAATGCTCGCTACAACTTTTTGTAGCTGTACCCTTGTAAAAACCAAACAAAAAAGAAATAATAACAACTATCGTTTCAGATTTGCTTCACTGTGCTTGGGTATCATCATTCCAGCTTTCTCCTCTGAATCCTTCAATTTCCTTAGTAGCATCTTTTCTTGAAAACTAGAATGTTGCGAGGTCAAAGCGGGCTCCTAATAATGTTTTTTGCATCGATGATTCTTCGTCAAATAAGAGTAAGCGCCTTTCGAAGTCCAATTAAAAAACAGCAACGATGGCAGCAGCCTGCACTTATGGCCAGATCAACCCGACTGCTCTCCTCTAGCGTTGTGGGAACACCAGAGACTTCGTTCGACGACGGCAAGTCACCCTTCCAAATTACTACTCCCATCTACTACGTCAATGATAAACCTCATATCGGGCACGCCTACACGTCGATTGGTACGTAAATCTAATCCAAGGCTTTTGTTTGGGGCTTGCGGCTGGATTTCTTTTCATTATACAGACTCCTCACATCAATTTTTGCATCCATGCAGCTTGCGATGTCACGGCACGTTTTATGCGGCTCAGTGGAAGAGACGTCTTCTTTTTGAGCGGAACAGATGAGCACGGTCAAAAGGTAGAGCAGTCGGCGGCTGTCAAGGGCGTCGACCCACAGGATTTTGTCGATGAAGTCTCTCTGAAATTCCGAGAGTTGCTTGATCTACTCAATATTTCTAATGATGATTTTATCCGCACCACGGATAAACACCACAAAGAAGCCGTTCAACACTTATGGAAAACACTGGTCGATAAGGGCTATATTTATTTGGGAACCTACCAGGGATGGTACTGTGTCCGAGATGAATGTTTCTATACCGAGTCGGAATTGGTCGATGGAAAGGCCCCTACAGGAGCAGATGTCGAATGGGTTGACAAGGAAGAATCCTACTTTTTCAAATTGAGCGCCTTTGAGGATAAACTGCTTGAATGGTATAAAGATCAGCCCGGTTGCATTGCTCCAGATTCTCGCCGAAATGAGGTTTTGTCCTTTGTTGAGGGAGGGCTGCGCGATTTGTCGGTCAGCCGAACTTCTTTCAAATGGGGTATACCGGTTCCAGGTGATGACAAACACATTATGTACGTGTGGATCGACGCCCTGACCAACTACATTAGCGCTCTGGGATACCCCGACAATAAGGAAAATTTTGAAAAGTTCTGGCCGGCCAGCCTCCATGTGGTTGGAAAGGACATTTTGCGATTCCATGCTGTCTACTGGCCGGCCTTTCTCATGGCGGCAGATATTCCTCTTCCCAAGCGATTGTTTTCACACGGCTGGTGGACCAAGGACGGAGAGAAGATTTCCAAATCATTAGGAAACGTTATTGATCCCGTGGAACTTATCGATGAGGTATGTCTCGTCTGGATGAGTGTTGACATACTTTTCATTAATTTTTGAACTTTTACTAACCTGTCTGCATTACCTCAAATCCACGAAAAAAATAACCACGACAATATCCTATTCCATTCTACAGTTTGGTGTGGATCAGACCCGCTTCTTTCTCATGGCCGAGGTTAGTTTTGGAAACGATGGTGATTTCTCAAACCGAAAGATGATCGAAAAAGTCAACAACAATCTAGCCAACGAACTTGGTAATCTGTGCCAGCGAACACTCTCCCTGGTGTTCAAAAATTGTGGAAAGGCTATTCCAGAGGAAGTAGGACCCTTCACGCCCGATGATGAAGCCCTGTTGAAGGCTGCCGCTGGCCTGCACAGACGATGTGCCGAGTACATGAGTGTCCAGGCCATTCACAAATACGTCCAAGCTGTGGTTACCATGGTTCGTGACGCCAACAAATATATTGACGAGCAGGCACCATGGGTTCTTAGAAAGACAGACCCCGCGCGTATGGCTACAGTTCTCTATGTTATTTTAGAAGTCTTACGACATGTCGCCATTCTCTATCAACCCGTCATTCCTGATTCTGCCTCCAAAATACTAGATCAACTGCAAGTTCCCGAGGACGAGCGAACCTTTGCTCATTTGGAATCAGGCTCGATAGCCAAAGGAAGCCCTATTTCCAAACCTGAAGGTGTCTTTCCCAGAATCGAGCTGCCCGAGGAGCTCTTGGTGGAAGCATAACAGTGTAATTAAACAATGGGTCAACAAATACGAAGACATCATTCCACGCTTCTCCTGTATACGCAATTGGACGACAGCTGGCTTGAAGCAGTACCTGGTACCAAATTCGCAATTTTTTTATTTGGCTGTCCAAATTCCTACTGCCATGTGACTTTTTGTGGAATTGAATTACAGTAACGATTGTGGTTCTGTCCGTGTCATTTCAGTTTTGATATTATGGTTATAAGGGAAAAGATACTTCTTCCGCCGACGTACCGGTGGGTACATGGGTAGTCTTTTTAGCACAGCTATATTTTCGTAGTATTAGCTTAGACTAGCTAGCCTACTACTACCTGGTAGTATGAGAGTAGACTAAAAAAAAAATTGAACATCTAATTTACGGGGATCACAACTATGGCGCCCGCAGGGCGCCAAGGCCACCCGAAGGCAACCATTGGCACCCCGAAGGGTGACATAGTTGATCACAACCGGAC
>Ga0100392_1004067_pt1 | contig 13234 bp, 7 predicted proteins | sample CryGeymeta201516_FD_81548 | JGI IMG/M metagenome (GOLD analysis project Ga0100392, IMG submission 81548) | Groundwater microbial communities from Crystal Geyser aquifers in Utah, USA - Crystal Geyser metaG 2015-16 | ecosystem: Environmental > Aquatic > Deep subsurface > Groundwater | place: USA... | reverse complement strand
GTTCCAAACCATGGATGTTTTCTCGCAGCACCGCATCCACCGCCTCCCTGGCGGAAAGGCCGTCGCGCTCCATGCGCATCGGCACCAGCGTCAGGAAGGCCGCCACCAGGAAATGGCCGGAGCCGCAGCAAGGGTCGAGGGTTTTCAGGTCGGCAAGCTGCTCCGGCCAGCCATCAAAGGTTCCGGCCGCCGGTTGCCAAAGCCCCTCTCCCTCGGGGAGAGGGGTTGGGGTGAGGGCATTCCACAGCGCTTCCAATACGGAATCCGTTTGTTGTAGTACCTCGTTGTTCCAGAATCGAATAACCTCAATCCCTTGTTCTTTCAGATAACGAGTCCGTGCTTCATCGTATTGTTGAGAATGACTTTCGTTGTGTTGTCCGCCATCCAGCTCAATAGCCAGTTTCAATTCGTGACAGTAAAAATCGAGGATATATCGACCTACCGGATGTTGACGCCGGAATTTTTTGTCGGCAAATCGACGATCACGGAGCAAGCCCCACAGGAGTTGTTCGGCATCAGTTTGGTCTTTACGCAGTTCGCGGGCGTTCTTGAGGATGTCATCGGGAATGGCCGTCTTTTTTCTCCCAACGCTGTTATTACCCTCACCCCCGGCCCCTCTCCCAGCGGGAGAGGGGAGACGGACAAACCGGAGATATTCCAGAGGGATTCCCGGCCTGCTGAAAAACTGGCGCAGCTCTTCCTCGGATTCAGCGGTTTTTAGCAAATTCCTCGCTTTTACTGATAACTGATCACTGCCCACTGAACACTGCTTTACCCACCAGGCCCCCAGGGAGTTGTCGAGCAGGAAGCTGACCATGTAGGACTCAGTGAAGAGCTGGGTTACGGCAGGCAGCTCCCGCGCACCGATCTTGACTTCGGAGGCATTGACCTCGTCCTTCTTCTTGGCCTGCCAGAATTGATAGACCCAGCCGAGGCTGTCGGAGGCGGTGAAGACCTCGGCAGGAAGATCGTTGAGCAGTTTTTCCAGCGGCAACTGATGATTGGCGGCAAAGTGGAGCTGAAACACCGGCGAATCCTGACGGAAAATCTGCGGCAGCATTTTGCCAGCCAGGCGGGCGGCCAGCTCCCAGCCGTTGGCGACGCCCTCCTCGGCGGCTAGTTCCTCGCACTCTTCCAGGGTAATGGCCACCCCGTCATAGATCAGCAGATCGTTCTCGGCCAGAAAACGCGCAAACAACATGCGGTGCCAGTGCTGGTAGGCAACCTCTTCGACCAAGCGGTCCATCGACTGCACTCGGCCCTCACCCCCGGCCCCTCTCCCGGAGGGCGAGGGGAGGAATTCATCCCCCAACTGCCGACCATGCACCCGCAGCTTACGGCGCAGGGCCTTATCCTCTTCGCTCAAATGCTCGAACGGCGTCGCCTCACCCACTCCAAGTTGGCCCAGGGCGGCTTGAGCTGCTGCTTCGGCGATATCACGCGCCTGCTTGATGGTGCGTTCGAGCTGATTGCGCAGAGTTTTCTCCAGTGGTTGCATCATGCCTCTCCCGCCGCAGCGGTATGTGTCACCGGCCATTTGGGGAAGTTCTCATTCCATTTGGCCACGTTCACCACCTGGCAACTTTTAACGATTTCCTGATTCCAGCGCCTGGACGCCAACCCGACCGGCAACTCCTTGGTCAGCGCCTTGCGCATAGCAGTGTTCAAGGCATTGTCGAAGGTCAAAAGACAGATGTAATGAATTGGCTTTTCAACCTTTTGCTCGGCATGGCGGAAAAGATAGGAGTCGCGGTATTTGTATTTGAGGTAATTTTTCAGCCACTTGAATCCATCTCTTTTAGCCTTGAGTTCAACTTCGGTAGAAAAATCTTTGACGTCATAGGTTGCCGGATCGTCAAAATCCTTCATCTCTACAAACACATAGGCATCATCGAACTCGGCAACGATATCCACCGCCTTCATCGGCTGCCCGTGGTAGGTCGGTTTTGATTTATCTTTTTCATCGAAAATAAATGCATTGAGCGCATCGGTAAAATTAAACGAGAATCCGTCAGCATCAACTTTCAATTCCCCAGCCCCTCCATCGATTTTTCGATTTCTCGATCGACAATTGTGCCGAAGGTATCGTCAATGGCGTTCGGCGACAGATTTAAATAGTCTTCGGTCGATGAGACTTCAATCTCGCCGGTATCCTTCGGCCGGAACAAGCTGTGAAAGAGAATTTGGTCGTCGTTTTTTGTCTGCAGGTCGAACTCTTTCAGAATCACATAATCATGGGTGGTGAGAAAAATCTGCACTCCCAGCCGCTGAAGCTCAAGCAAAATGCCGACGACCGTTTTCATTAAGCGGGGATTCAGGTTGGTTTCCGGCTCATCCCAAAAAAGCACCGCTCCATTCAGCAAAGTTCCGTTCTGGATCAAAATCCACAACAGACCCATTTTACGGAACCCTTCGGCCAGCAGGGTAAATTCCAGTTCGCCATGTTTGCTGCGCAGAAAAAATTCTTCGTTTTTCGCCACGACCTTGCCGTCCATGGCCTCTTGCAGACTTTCCAGTAGCTGCTTGCGTGCCTTGTCCGTCGGGCCTTTTAGCAGAGGAAGAAATGCCTTGCGCAGGATGTCGACATAGATTTCTTCAAAATGAATTTCACGCTCTTCATACAGCGACCGAAAGCTCGGCGCATTGGCCATCATATCCTTGACCGGAATATAGGCGGCTTCCATGGGGTTTTCGGTCCAAGCCTTTGGCGAGCCCGAAACGGTGGCTTTTTCCGGCTTGGTGGTGTGATTCGAGAGGGACAAACGTAAGCTGATCTTTTTCCCGTCTTCGAGCTTGCGGGTCACCTCCAGAGATCCTTTACTGCTGGCGCCGGACCGCTTAACCAGGCGTCCAATCTGTTTGCCGGAAGGGTAGAAGACGTTATTGATCTTCTCAGCAAAGCCACCTTTGCTTTTAGCAATATCACAAGCGGAATAGGCAGCCTTCAGAATATGGGTTTTGCCGGTGCCGTTCTCGCCGACAAAAATGTTGACCCCCGGAGAAAATTTAATTTCGAGTTTTTCGAAAGCGGTAAATCTTTCAAATTTTATTTTTTCCAGCATGACTGGCCTCCTGAATTATGTGCAGCATATTTATTTTGTATCGAACCGGTTTGTTCAGCTTCAGAACTGCGCCATCCGTAACCGCTTGTTTCAGCCAGACATTGAGTTGACTTTTGGTCACATCTAGTTGTTCTGCCAGGTCATCAACGAACCCTCACCGGCCCGTCTTGCAGGGCGGCCCTGATGGCCGCTTCCAATTCCGACAAATAGGCCTTGAGGTCGGCTTCTGAACTCAAGCTGCGCTTCGGCAGGTCGACAAATTTCACTTCGGGCTCACACAACTCGGTCGCCTGTTCCAGAACCGTATTGAAGCGTCCGGGCAGCGCGGCGAGCTGATCGGCGAACTGGCTCAAGGGCAAGGTGCGCAGGGTCGCGAGGACCTGGGCGGTGGTCTGAACCTCGACCTTCGGCTGGTAAACCGCGCTCAGCTTTTGCGCGGCCAGCAGTTTATTCTTCTGTTCCGGTTCGAGCTGCGGCCAGTTTTCATCCGCCTGCAATTGCGCCATCCCTGCCGCGTGCAGCTTTTTGTACTCTGCATCGAGGCGGTTCAGTTCCTCGCGCAATTGTTGAGAAAGCTCAGTGATCAAGGGCGCGACAGGGTTCGGGTCTTCGAGCAGCAAGCGTTGTTCTTCGATATTTTTAACCTGCAAGCGGTAGGTTTCGGCATGCTGGAGACCATCGGTCTGCTGTGCCAACTCTTCAAGCTGCTGCCAGGCAGACCAACGACTATCAATCTGTTGACTGAGCTTGCGCCATTCTTCGATCGCTTGTTTTAAATCATCGGCACGATTGAAGATCTGTAGTAATTGTTCGTTACCAACTGAAAGCCGGATTTCATCGAGAAAGGTGATGTCAGGTGTTTCGGGCTTTGGTGCATCCCCGCCCGCTTTACCGGCCAAGCCCTTGAGACTATCAAGAAAATTGGGGATAACTAAGTGCTCCTGACCGGAAATGGCTGAAAGACTCAAGGTCTGAAACACTTTGCGGATAGCGATCCGCTGCTTAGTGGTCATCGTCGTGGCCTCAACCCGGAAATTGGTTTTGTTGATTGCTTTGCGTTCCAATTCCCGTGGATCGATCGCTTTCCCCTGGTCATCCTGGGCACGAATCAGCCCCGCAATAAGAAGGGTCTGCAGGGCACCATCGACAGCATCCTGAGACCAACCATAGGGTGGGGCAAGAAAGTTACTGCGAATATCGGTGCCGGCTTTCCCCGCAGCAATGTAGCCAACCACGTCCTTACACACGGGGTTGTTGGCGGCATCACCAGAATCTCCAACCGCAACCAGGGAATCCGGTGCCCCCTGCTTAGCCTTGGAGTAAACCTTGTCCCACGCAGGATGATCCGCTGTCCCGAATTTCGGATAGAGCCGCTGAAGTGAATTATTGGCAGCTTCAAGAATCATCTCTTGGAGTGAATTACCGACAAGTTCGGTTCCGCCACCTTGATAGACCTTGGCTCCAGAGAGCGACTCTTTGAGGAGCTGCTTCACTTTACCTTCCGCCGTATCTCTGGTTGTTTTCATGGCTGAGTAAGCTTCAGCACCTTCAGGCGTATTGGGAACCCCCCGAGAATCCAAGGTGAGTTGGGCCGCTTTTAGATCAATGATGGCCGTCCGAAGGTCATCTGCTGAACGTTTAGGGATAAAGGTAAAAACAGTCGGCGACTGAGTTCCAGCCTGCCTAGCTTCAGCACGTACGGAATCTTCATCGACATTCCAGCCATGACGAACCCAGATATAAACACGCTGATCGTGATCGTTGGGAAGTTGAGCGTCAAAGGCCGGGGTAATCTCCCGCGAAACCTTAGATTTCCCTTGAATCAGAACTTTTTGTTTTAGCTGCTCAGCGAACTCCCGGCGAATACGGTCATCCCGTTCTGCTTCTATTCGGTGGGCCTCGTTGGCGAGACGACTACGCTGGCTGAGATACTCATCATTCCAGAGAGTGCTTTCTTCGGTTTGAATGCGGTATTCTTCACCAACTTGCATCAAAAGCTTACAATCATCGAGAAGCTTCGGCAGTTTGCTGCGTAGAGCACTACTGCCTGCGGTGAGATCTTCAACCAGCAAGTCGGCAATGGTATCGACGTTGGCATGCAAACCAACGTCATTATTGCTGCCGATCAATTTGTTAATCAGAAAAACGAGACCACATGCACGGCCCAGCAATTTTTTATCTGCATCTGCGGAGGCGTGCCAGCTCATGGTTTTTTCGTGAACCTTGCGGGGCAGAATGCGTCCCTGCAGCAGTTTTTCCGCGCTATCGAAATAGAGGTAGTCCCCGGCGACGACATGGCCGAGGGACTGGTCAAGGTTGCTTTGTATGGCCTTGTGGATCATGGTCAACTGATTGCGTAGCTGGCTGTCGGTACCGGTCTGATCGAGAACCCGCAGGGTGTTTTCCCAGAACCTGCGCCGAACCGGCAGGATCGGGTAGTCCTGGGGGAAATGGGCAATATCATCCTGACGATGCGCAAGGTTTGATCCGGCAAGATGCCGGGAAATTTCCCCCAGGTTCTGTTCCATAACGGTTGCTACCGGTTTTAAGGATACCGGTTTCTTGGCCAGAATGACTTTGCGGATAACCGCTTCAACATCGGTATCGGACAGTTCGATCCGCAGGGTGAAGCGCCCTTCGAGTTTCTTCAGATTAGAGGTGCCGGTGACCGCAGTTTGGCCGGTGCCGATGAACATCAGTTTGCCGCCGATCCGCTGGCTACAGGATTCGACCATCTCCTGGACATCGATGGAACGTTCGGCACTGGGGCCGATATACTGCTGAACCTCATCGAGAATGACGAGGGTCAGTGGGAACTTCCCATCACGGGTTAGCGCTTGTTGTATGGTCTGCACCATTTCGTCATTGCTGACGTCTTTGCCGGGAGGGAACTGATTCCGCAAGGTTTCGGCGCAGGTCTTCGCATCAAAAAAGAGTTTGGGCCGCAGCTCGACCAGGCTACGTCGGATTTCCTCAGATACGTGGAGTCGCTGAACCTCTTTGTCCCAATCTCGACCGGCCTTTTTCATCTGCTCTTTCATCAGATCAAGCAGACCTTCCTCGGCCAGCCACATGACAAAAGAAGCCAAGTGGAATTTTGCCGGCAGACCGACGGATTTGAAAATGATGGCGAGCAGGGCGCTGCGGACGCTATTGCTATCGTCGTTGGCTTTTAGCGTGCCGGAGGCGGCATGCAGGCCGCCATGCCGTCTAGCTTCGATGGTCAGCTCTTTAAAAAGATCCTGGATCGGCTGGGGTAATTGGGTGACCCCCAAGGCCGTAGCGCCGTCCTGAAATGGGATGTTGCACCATAAGGCCTGAAGCATTTTAACCAGGTGCGATTTCCCCGATCCGTAAAAGCCGCTAACCCATGAACCTGGTTGCTGGGGAGCACCGCGCCTGACATTGTCGAGAAAGGTATGGAGAATGTCCTCCATGCCTTTCTGATATTGACCGTCGCAAACAAAGGTTTCCAACTCGTAGCGCAAAACCTCTTCTTGCAGGTTATTGACGCTGGCAACACCTTCGTTAATCAGCTTTCTGGTTGCGGGATCCCGCTGGTAAATCTCCTGGTTTTTCACCTTTGTCTTCCCTCCTTAAAGAGACCGGTTCGCCGTTATCGGCACCGCAAGGTAGTTCCAACCATCGTAGCCATCCAATAACCGGTAATTGTTGTTTTCGTAACTGCCTGGGAAAAACACCACCAGCCGACCAGGTATCCGGGGAGCCAGTCGGTCGATACAATCCTTAACTTTCACAAAGCCGAAAAGAGCTCCGACGCCCATCAGGGCAACGACGGTGCTTTCCATAATGGGGATTTTGGCGGCCCAGATGTCAAAGTTCTTGTCAATAAAGTGCAGTAATTCGTCGGGGAGAAGATCTGTGAGCAGCTCAGGCTCGGCAAAGTAGGACGTTGCATATTCCTCACTTTGCATCCATGTCGGGAAGCTATCCGTAAGGTCGAAACAGGCCCAATCATGACCGGCCTGTTTTGTCGCGAGTTCAAACTCGTCAATGCGCGCACGGAAAGGCAGTTCGTCGCTCTCGTCATAGACGCAGAACACCACCCGTTGTGCTGCAGCGGCATCGGGGCGCCAGGGAACAGCAATGTGTTGGGCGTAGGATCGCAATAAACGCTTAAGCTTGTTCACGTACGAGCTCCATTTCATCTGCGGTCAATAATTTAGGAAATTGGACTTCGATGACATCGCCGACGCCTTTAAAAACCATCCAGCCCCGACGCGAGGCTTCCTCTGCCAAGTTAATTGCTCGATCTCGGCCACAGTCGAGGAGCTTGACGTATTCACTCGCGAAAAGATTGATACCACGGCCACCACACAGGTAGGCGAGCAGCAACGCATAGGTCATCGCTCCGGCAGTGTTTTGTGGTTTGCTTCTTATCTTTTTCACCTTGCCGGTCAAATGTCCTGACTTGGTCCATGTTCCATTCACGTTCTGGGCGACAGATTTCAGCGTCGCTGGGCTGAAGCGCCCTGGGTACCTTTTTTCGAAGAATGCTTCTGCCTCCTCCCGAGGCACTGCTTCCCCCTGGTGAATTTCGAGAATCAGCGGGGCACTGTCGCGGAGAAGCCCATCGCGAGCGTAAGCACAGAGAAGTGCCAATAAGGGACGGCTTGCTTCATCCCGATGCCAGAGAAAAAGCAGGGCACGAAACAAGAGGATGTCAGGATTGAGCGTGTAGAGTGATTTCAGATGTTGCCTGGTTAACTGTCGAGATTTCCCTGAGGGTTTCGCGAGACAGTTTTCTATTTCGATCGCGGCGACGTAGTCATCGCTGGTTGCACTTCCGCTATCGACATAGTGCAGTAAGGTCGTCAGCTCTTCAAGCATCATGGTGCGTGCCGTGTGCGCACCTCCACAGCCATGAAAAAAACCGAATTTACTTGTGTTTTCTCCAGATTTTCGCATTGTGCTAGTGCCAGTTCTGATGACGGGAAAATTTGCCTGTTTTGCTTTAATCCGCTGCTTTTCGTGTTTTTTGCGGTTCCAAAAGCCGTTTTCAGGATTAAACGGAAAGATTAAAATTTGTCGTGCGGCACATTCTTCAGGGGTCTCGCTAAAAACACTGGCAACAATGCAATAATCGCGTTTTCAGGTCAATTATTGCGGTATCTCAACTCCGCAGGTCTGGTCGCAAAAAGGTTGGTTTTTGCTTTGACCACAGCTGCAGAGGAAGACCTTGCGGCGCTCGGTGACTTCGAAACGGATGGGCTGGTTTTCACCGCGGTGGCTGCCGTCGCAGAAGGGCAGGTTCTGGGAGTTGCCGCAGGTGCAGCGTTCGTAGGTGCCGGGGTCGAGGGTGATGGCGATGGGCATATTGGCGGCGTTGTTGGTTTTTGGCATGATTTTGTGTCCTTTGGTTACTCAAATTCAAATTTATAATAGAGATCAGCTCCGCTGACTTCGCCCAGTTGGGTTTCAATTTCGATTCTTTTGCCGGGGGAATAGCGCAGCTGAACTTCGCTGGCGGTGCCGGCCAAGCTGCGACCGTAGCTTAAATATAGTTCGGGACTCAGATATTTGCCAACTGTGACCATGGTGGCGTCAAGGTTGCCCTGCTGGTTGTTCTCAACGCTGACCACATCGATACCGCCGAGGTCCTTGAGCTTCTGCTGCATACTGACGGAATCGCCCGCTGAGAGCAAGGCGCCCGCGGCCAGTGACAGCATGTCAAGCTCACCGGAGCTGGTGGTGGTGGAGCGGCCCAGAATGATATAGGACAAGATTTCGGTGTCGTCCATGGCAGGGTCGGAAACCAGCTCAATCAGCGGTCGGCGCACGGTGCCGCTGATGTTGACGCCGGCGGTGACCTCGCCGATTTTGCGGTTGGCCTGAATATCGAGGGAGGGGTTATCAAGGGCGCCGCCGGTGAAATACAGTCGGCCGCTGCTGATGGGCAGCTTGACCGCATAAGCACTGTAATGTCCCGCCGGAATCTCGATCTGACCGCGAGCCAGAATCTCGCCGCGCTCAGCCTTATTAAGATGCACCTTGCCCGTTAGGCGAACATCGAGGCCCTTTTCCTTGATGGTCACCTTGTTCCCCAATTCGAGATCGAGATCCAGCTGGTAGGGGCTGGGTGTGGCTTGTGGGGCCGGATGTTCATCAACATAAACAACATCCGGGCTGGGGTTGACCGGCAGGGTTGGATGCCAGTTGGTGATGGTGAGTTCAGGAATGGTCAGCCGCCCGCTGATGAGCAAGCCTGAGCCCTGATCGGCAAAGATCAGATTGGGGGAAAAACGCGCGCGAATTTCGGGCAAATCGACCAACAACACCTGCTCACCCTGCAGGGTAAAGCGATAGGTTGCAGGTTTCCAGGCCTTGAAGTTTATTTCTCCCTGGCCGGTAACTTGGGACTTTTCGGAGACGGCGCGAAAGCTGCTGATGCGCAGGGTTTGCCCGGCAAAGTCGGCGTCAAGTTCAACCGGTTGCAGGCGAATTGCAAGTTGCGGCACGGCGAGCTGCCCCTGTTTGAGATTCAACTTACCGCTGAAATCGGGGTGAGCAAGGGTGCCCGCCAGCTGTAATTGACCGTCGAGCTGACCGCTGAGTTCAGCCAGTTCCGTGGGGAGAAGAAGAGCCAGGGCCCCTGATTCGTGCATGTGAAAATCGAGCTTTGCCTCTAGCGGAGCATCAAGTACCGATGGAGGTGGCCAATGGGCGGGCAGCGCAAGGCTCAACTGACCCTTGACGGATCCGAATGCGTTTGAGGTGAGTTCCAGGCTGGTTTGCAGCTGATGCTTTTGCCAATCAAGGTTCAGGTCCAATTGTTCAACCGGGAGCTCAAGGCGGGTTTTCTCATCGTGCAGGCTGATTTTTGCCTGCCTGATGTTGGCCTGCCCCTGCAGGGAAATAGTGCCATCTTCCTGCAACTGCCCATCGATTGAGGCCCGCAGCAGACCGTCGATGGTCTGCCCGACGGGCAACCAGGGATTGAAGAGCTTTAAGGGGAGATTTTCGAGCGCCAGCTGGGTTTGTATCTGGGGCAGGGCCGAAGAGTCCGGAAAGTGGCCACTGGCGGCCACGTCCAGCCGCCCCCCCTGTTCTCCGGCTAATTTCAATGGGGCAAGACGAAATTCCTCGCGGCTAAAACTGAGCTTCGATGGTTTTTGCAGGTGGACGAGGGGCTGAGCGTCGCTGAGCAGCTCGAAGCGGGTGAGCAGCCCCTGCCACTGTTCTGTGACCAGGGCCCCGTCGAGAGTCAGCCTGAGCTCTTGGCCCTGATGGCTGACCTGAGCTTCAAGCTGGTGTTGGCTGAGGGCGCCGCGCAGATCGAGGGTTAGTTCTTCCCAGGAATAAGCGCCGATTTCAAGCTGAGTCAGCTGCATTTGCACTTCGTTCTGGGCTTCAGACTCTCGTCGGCTGGCCGCCAGGTTCAGGCTGGCAACCTTGATTTCGCCATAGGCCAGCTGTTGCAGCTTGGCGGTCAATTCTCCCTGGGGCCAGGTATCGGGCCAGGCCAGCCAGCCGGAAAGATTCCCCTTGCCCTGTACGGGTGGCCAGAGAGCTGCGGCATCCGTCAGGCTGAGATCCAGTTCAAGATGTTCTTGCAACTTACCCTGGGCCACAAGTCGGCCCCAGTTACCGCTGAGATCGAGTTGGTCGAGTTCCAGGTTGCGTCCGCCTAGCCATTGACCACGAATTTCACCGCCGAAGGAGCGCTGCTCCACCCTGGCCTGGTCAATTTTCGCCTGCCCGCCCAGGTGCAGGGGCTGGTCGGATGCTTTGCTCAGCCAGCCATCGAGGTGCAAATCTACCCGTCCCTCGGGGCCGCTGGGCAGAAGCGCCAGATCCAGCTGCTGGCTGGTTAGTTTAAAGTTGCTGTGCAGCCCGTTGTGCCAGTTAAGGTCAAGGTCGCCCTGCACCGCGCCATCCAGTAGCCGGCCTGCCAATTGGGTGAAGGCCAGTTCTTCCCTGCTGCCCCTCAGTTTGCCCCTTAAACGCAGTTGCTGCCAACCGGTGGCCTGGTTACGCAGGTCAAATTGACCGGTATAATTTTCCAACCCCCCGCGGCCGTTGAGGGTGCCACTGATAGCGGTCGGCACTTCCAGCAGGGGTTGCAGGTTCAGATCAGCGAGTTCAAGTTGGGCATCCCAGGCGAATTGCCCTTGCCAGGTCAGCCCCAGCGCACCCTGGATGCTCCCAGTGCGCCCGTCGGGCTGGCTTAATTGCGCGCTGGTGAAACGCAGCTCATCAGGACTGAGAGTCAATGCGCCCGTAAACGTATAGGCGGGTTCTTGTTCAAGCTGAAGGTCAAGGGCCAGGATGCCCTGCACGCTGTCAGGCTGGTCGGGTTGCAGGCTAAGGTGTGCGCTCAGGCTGGCGTCAGGGACGAGATCCTGCGGAGGATGTCCCCTTAACCGGAGACTTAGTTTGCTCGCTGCGCTCAGCTGCACTTCGGCCTGCCAGTTGCCCCAGTCGCTGGTAGACGCGATCTTTTTCAGTTGGAGTTGATGCCGGTCAAGCTCAAGTTCGGTGGTGAGCTGTGCCAGGTGCTCTTCCTTGCCAGCGGCGTCGATAAGGCGCAGATCATTGACTTCAAAATGTGACAGCAACAGCGTCCAGCCGCCGAGCTGGTTAAACAGCGGTTTGAGATCGGGCAGCGCGAAGGGGGTCTTCTGTTCGGTCGCGGTGGCCGCGGGGGTCATGCTGACGCCATCAAGAATCAGGGACGTAATTCGAATCTGCTGCTGCCACAGGGCTTGAGGCTGCCAGTTCAGGCGTAGTTGCTCAATTTCAACGTCTCCTTGGTCACCCTGAAATGACAATCCGCGCAGCGCGAAATTGCTCAGCAAGCCACCATGAACGCTTTTCAACTGAATTTCCGGCGGCAGAAAGGGCCGCAGTTGACGCACCACCCAGTTGGCACCGGGCTCGGTCGTCAACAGCCAGTAACCGCCTGCCGCCAGAAGCAACAGCAAGCATAACGCCAGACCCAGGGCTATTTGCAGGCTTCTGGTTACCATCCGAAACCGACTCCAAGGTGCAATCGCGGTGAAATTTCCCCTTCGCCAACCGGGCTGGCGATATCCACTTGCAGTGGGCCGACGGGGGTGGTGTAGCGCAGGCCGAAACCTGCGCCCATGGCCGGACGTATCTCTGTCCAGAGGTTGAAGGCATTGCCGGCATCGAAAAACAGGGCCAAGCCCCATTTTGGCCCGAATTTACGCGTGAGCTCAATGCCGCCGACCACCAATTGCTTGCCGCCGATAATTTGGCCCTTGTCATCATGGGGCCCCAGAGATTGGTAGGCGTAACCGCGCACCGAACGGTCGCCACCGGCAAAAAAACGTAAGGAAGCGGGGATGTCGGCCAGGGGGTCTTCGAGCAGGCTGGTGGCGCCCTGAGCATGGAGACGCAGGGAATATTTCTGCAAAAAATCCAGCAAAAAATTGCCCTCGGCCAGAATCTGGGTCAGGGAAAAGTCGGAAAAAACATTCTCGCGCGCGAAGCGCACTTCGGCGCGCAGCTGAAAGCCATAGCCTTTGCCGGTTTTTTCGGGCAGCTGAATTTCATGATAGCGCAAACCGGGCATGAGAAATCCGCTGTAAAGAGAGTTGGCGGCAATATCTGAACGTTCATACTGGGCGCGCAAAAAGGCGGCGCCAATACGGTTCTTGCCGAAACCATAAGACTGCTCGGCTTCAAGATACACGGAATCGCTGGCGTAGCTGTCAAGATCTTCCGCCCGGTAGCCACCATGCAGGCGCATTTCGGTGTCGCGGTTGCGGTAGCCGGGAAAACGGTAGCTGCCGGTGATATTGCGCAGCCGCTCGGCTTCGAGCAGGTCGAGTTCAAAGCGGTGGCCCAACTGCCAGACATTCTGATCACGGAAGCGCAGCCCCACCCGCGCACCGGTGTCGGTGCCGTAGCCCACCCCAGGGCGCAGGCTGTAGCGCTTGCGCGGCTTTAACTCAATGGTAATCGGCAGCTCTTCACCCTGGGCCTGATCGTGTTGCGCCACGACCAGCACGCGTTGGAACAGATCGGCATCACGCAGGGATTTCTGGGTTTGCCCCAGGCGCCGGTCGTCGAAGATTTGGCCTGACTCAAACGCCAGATACCGGCGCAAAAAAAGTTCGGGGTAGGTGTCGGCCCCCGTGAAGGTAATGCTCCCGAAACGACTTTGCAAGCCGGGTTGGATGTCG